>JAEIGA010014355.1_pt1 | contig 12060 bp, 6 predicted proteins | sample 9270691 | NCBI WGS metagenome assembly JAEIGA01 (sample SAMN17057246, study PRJNA624740) | gut metagenome | biome: biome; isolation source: fecal sample | host: Bos grunniens | place: China: Xizang | collected 2019
CTTTTGATGCAAAAATACCAACAAGCGCACTTTACAGTGTTAAGATAGTGTGGAAACCAAAAACCACGGGTATCGACCCTAAATTTGCGCTTAAAATGGATGGCAAAGTTCCTTTTTCTAACGTAGAGCAAGTTTCACTCAAGAGAGAGTGGAAAAACGCCACAAAAGAACCCCGCAAAGATTCAAGCGGTAACGAATATGCTCAAGAACAGGTTGAAACAGGTGAATTTATCACTTCTGTTTTACAGGATTTTACAGGTGTAATTAACGAGCCATATTCATTTAAACTTTCTGACGGTGTACATAGTATTACTCTTTCAAATCCTGAAGTTCCTATGATTATTAAGGAAATTTCTTTTATTCCCCCTGAAACTGTAAAGGATTATGCTACTGTTTCAAAAGATTATAATCTTAAAGAAAACAATGCAAATATTATTACTATCCAAGCAGAAAATGCAGATGTTAAAAACTCAAAATCATTAATACCTAAAAGTAATAACAGCGATGCGGGTATGACTCCTTGCAACGCTTATAACAGCAAAATCAATTATATTGGCGGTTCTTCCTGGCAAAGCCCCGGAAGTATGCTTACTTGGAATTTCAAGGTTGAAAAAGCGGGATATTACTATTTAGGTTTCAGGTACAAGCAGTCTGAACTTGTAAACGGCGTTAGCTGGAGAAAACTTAAAATTGACGGACAAGTGCCTTTTGTGGAAGCCGCAGGTTTTGGTTTTGATTTTGGCACAAGTTGGGAATATAAAATTCTTGGGGCAGATAAGAAAAACCCGTATTATGTATGGCTTGAAGAAGGCGAACATACTGTTTCCCTTGAAGTGACTGTAGGTCCACAGAATGAGTTTGTTAAACGCTTATCAGAAGTGGTTACACGCCTTGGTGACGAGTATATTAAAATTGTAATGATTACGGGCGAATCTCCTGACGTTAACCGTGACTATGAGTTGTTTAAGCAAATTAAAGATTTTAATAAAACATTAGAAGAATGTAAAACCTCACTTGATAGTATTGCTACCGATATGAAGAAAATGTCGGGTAGTAAGAGCACACAAAGTATTGCGGCAATTGAAAATATGTCGCGTGTATTAAAGCAAATGTTAAAGAGTCCTTACATTGCCCAACAATATGTTAAGGATTATTACAATAACTACACAGCGGTAAGTTCCTGGTTATACGATATGACTAATATGCCGCTTTCACTTGATGAAATTCAATTTGTTCCTTTTGGCAAAAAATTTGAAAATAAAAATGCTAATATCTTTAAATCTTTGGGTTACGGAATTGCGCGTCTTGCTGTATCGTTTACACAAGATTACGCATTGACCGAAGACCAAACCAAAGCAGATAAAGAAATTACCATTTGGATAAACTGGGGTCAAGATCAGGCAATGGTACTTAACTCCTTGATAAAAGATTCATTCACACCACAAACCGGTATCAACGTGCGCATAGACGTTGTAAGCGCTTCGTTGATAAATGGTATTTTATCAGGTAATTTCCCTGATTTATCACTTCATTTAGCAAGAACAGAACCGGTTAACTTAGGTATCCGCGGCGCTCTTTATGACCTTACTAATTTTGAAGATTGCGACCAGGTTTTAAAGCGTTTCCAAAACACATCGGAAGAGCCGTATAAATACGGTGACTCGTTATATGCGCTACCTGATACACAAAGTTATTTCCTTATGTATTACCGTAAGGATATTATGGAAAAATTGGGACTTAGTGTTCCAAAAACCTGGGAAGAATTTAAACACGCCGCAATGGTAATTCAAAGAAATAATATGAACGTTTACGTTCCTTATACTCAAATTACAACTGCGACAACTGTAAATACCGGTATTGGTAGTTTGAATTTGTTCCCAACACTTATGGCTCAAAAAGGACTTTCATTATACAATAATGAAAAGAATGCAACAGCTCTCGATTCAAAACCGGCAATTGACGTGTTTGATTTCTGGACAGATTTATATACAGAATATGGTTATTTGAAAGAAGCGGAATTTTATAACCGTTTCAGAGTTGGCGTTGTGCCTTTGGGTATAGCACCGCTCGCAACCTATATGAATTTGTATTCTGCCGCTCCCGAAATTGCGGGAAGATGGTCTGTGGCTCTTGTTCCCGCTTCTGAAAACGGTGACAGAACAATTGCGGGTGCAGGTACCGGTTGCGGAATTATCAATAAATCTGAAAACAAAGAAGAAGCTTGGGAATTTCTTAAATGGTGGACCTCGGCTGAAACACAAACAAGATATAACAATAACGTAGAATCGTTACTTGGAATGATTGGCAGAACAACAACTGCAAACGTTGAGGCATTCCAAAATCTTGCTTGGGATAACGAGCATCTTGAGGTTATGGAACAACAACGTTTACAGGTTAAAGAAGTTCCCGAAGTTCCCGGCAGTTACTATTTATCACGCGCTATTGACCAGGCATTCTGGACAGTGGTAAATGGTGAAACCAATTCTAAAGATGCGGTTATGAAGTGGGGCAAAATTGCCGACGACGAAATAACAAGAAAAATTAAGGAATATAGTTAAGGAGGGAATAAACCGTGTTTGCAAAACAAAATCAAAGTAAATTATTAACCAAACGTAAAACAGCGCCGGAAGGTTCTTTCAGAGAACAGTTTCCAATGTTTGTAATGTTCGCTCCTTTTGCAATATTCTTTATAATCTTTACAATTATTCCAATCCTTTCTTCAATTTTCTTTAGTTTCACATCATATGATATGATTTCGGCTCCTAAATTTGTGGGACTTGAAAATTACAGAAGATTGATAACAAACGACCCAACCTTTATGATAACTGTGAAAAACACCTTTATTTTTGCGGTGGTTTCGGGTCCTATAGGATTTTTACTTGCATTTTTACTTGCATGGCTTGTAAACGAGTTTACCCCTAAAATCAGAGCAATACTTTCTTTTATGTTCTATGCGCCTTCGCTTGTGGGTAATGCTTATTTCATTTGGCAGGTAGCATTCAGCGGTGACAGTTACGGTTATATTAACAGTCTTTTGTTGTCGCTTGGTATTATAACAGAGCCGATTGTTTGGCTTAAAAATGCAACATTCCTTATGCCAATTATTATTATCGTTCAGTTGTGGCAGAGTATGGGTGTATCTTTCCTTGCAAATATTTCAGGTTTGCAAAACGTTAGCCGTGAAATGTATGAAGCAGGCGCTATTGACGGTATCAGAAACCGTTGGCAAGAATTAAGATATATCACTCTTCCTGCAATGTCTAATATGTTGCTATTCAGCGCTGTAATGCAGATTCAAAGCAGTTTCTCTGTAAGCGCTATTGCAATTACCTTGGCAGGTTATCCAAGTAAATCAAATGCGGTTGATACCATTGTATCTTTGATGCAAGATATGGCAACCGTCAGATATGAACTGGGTTACGCTTCTGCTATTGCTGTTATATTGTTTATTATGATGGTAACAACAAGACTTGTTGTTGGCAAAGTGCTTTCTACTGTACAGAAATGAGGTGTTCGTTATAAATATCGTAAAATTATTGAAAAATCGATTACCGTCTAAAAATAAAATGGCGGTCAGACGTTACACCCGTTCTAAATTCGGTGATTTTATAAACGTCTTATTTCTTGTAAGCGCAGGTCTTTTTACAATGTTACCTCTTATTTATGCGGTTTGCACATCGTTCAAACCGTTAGATGAGTTGTTGATTTTCCCACCACGCTTTTTTGTTAGAAGACCAACATTTGGTAACTATTTAATTTTGCCCGACTTAATGTCTTCACTTAAAGTGCCGCTTTCACGTTATGTATTTAACAGTTTGTTTATAAGTATAGTTTCAACATTTTTCTATATTATTGTTGCAACCATGGCGGCTTTTGTGCTTTCTAAGGCAAAATTTAAAGGCAGAAATATAATGTTCTGGGTTGTGCAGTTTGCGCTTATGTTTAACGCATATACACTTGCAATTCCAAGATATTTAATTTTCTCAAAAATGGGTATCATTGATACTTATTGGGTTTCAATTTTGCCGCATATGGCGTCAACTCTCGGCGTTTTCTTGGCAAAACAGTATATCGAAGGATATATACCGAACGCTTTGCTTGAGGCCGCAAAAATTGACGGCGCAAGTCATTACAGAGTGTTCTGGTCTATTGTAATGCCTGTAATTAAACCGGCTTGGCTCACACTTATGCTTTTTGCATTCAGAGATATCTGGGCAGAAGTACCTAATGGTACTATTTTCAGCGAACAGTTAAAAACTTTACCGCAAATTGTTACTCAAATAACAGCGGGCGGTACAGCGCGTGCCGGTAGTTCAATGGCAGTTACCGTTATTATGATGATACCGCCAATTCTTGTTTTCTTGATTTCACAAAGCAACGTTGTAGAAGCAATGAGCAGCGCAGGTATAAAGGAGTAGGGATATGATAAATAAATTTACAAAAAGTATCTTTACAATTATTATGGTGGCATTGCTTGTAGTAGTTTCCTCTTTTACAGTAAGTGCAGAAGTACCATATGAAAGTTATACCTATTGGTCTGAAGTGGGCGAAGAAAATAAAGCGGTTTACAACAGACCAATGTATAATGCGCAGTATAATATAAACGCTGAATCTTTGGGAATAAAAGATTTGTCAAAGATTAAGGATATAACTTTTGATAACAAGGGAAATCTTTACGTTCTTGATAAATCTTCGAGAATTGTGGTTCTTGATAAAAATTACAAGGTCAAGAGTGAAATTGGGCGTATAAACGGAAAAGAAAGTTATGAAGATGCAAGTAGTATTTACATTGCTAAAGATAATACATTGTATATTTCCGATACTGAAGGACACCGTATACTTCATATAAAGCCAAACGGCAAATTGATAAACGTAATCACTCTTCCAAAATCCAATTTAATTCCGGATGATTTTGAGTTCCGTCCCACTAATATGGTAATTGACGATTATGGTTATACTTACATTTTAAGTGACGGTTCTTATTATGGTGCGCTTCTTTATGATGCTAATATGGAATTTTTGGGATTCTATGGCGCAAATACAGTTGATGCAACTTTAGGTAACGTATTTTCAAATATTAAAAACCGTATTTTCCCAAACAATACAAAATTGGGAAATTCAGCCAAGAGATTACCTTTCTGTTTTGTTGACCTTACAATAGATAATAACGGTTTTATTTATACAAGTACCGGTTATACCGATACCAGCCGTAAAGGACAAATCAGAAAATTGGGCCCCGGTCTTGGTAATAACATTTTAAATTCAGACGATATTAGTTTTGTTGATGCGAAAATAAATACGACATATAACAGCGGTTCGGTATCAAAACAAGATATTTTTGATATTGAAGTTGATGATAACGGTTATGTTTACGGACTTGAATCGGCATTTGGTAAAGTGTTCGTGTATGACCCTGCTTGTAGAATAATGTCGGTATTTGGCGGCGGTATGGGCTTTGGCTCTCAACTTGGAACCTTTGTTACTGTATCTGCTTTAGCGATTAAGGAAAACGGCAAACAAGTATTGGTTGCAGACGGCGCCACTAACAATATAACCGTGTTTGGTATAACAGAGTTTGGCACAAAGGTTAAAAATCTTGTGGGTCTTACTCTTAAAGGTGATTATTCCACAGCAAAACCGGGTTGGGAAGAGGTTATTGCAATTGACAGCAACTTCCAACCGGCTTACGGCGCTCTTGCGCGCGCATATATAAATGAAGGTAAATATGATACCGCTTTGGAATATGCTAAAAAAGGTTATGACAGAGAAACTTATGCAATAGCATTTGAATATAAGCGTAGTGAAATAATCAGTGATTATTTTATTTTGATATTTATCGCCATTATTTTAGTAATTGCTTTAGCATTGGTTTTCTTGGTTGTTTCTTCACGCAAGAAATTAAAACTTATTAAAAATCACCAGTTGAATATTTTCTTTTCAACCTTGATTCATCCGTCAAATGTTTTCACCGAAATCAAAGAAAAGAAACAGGGTTCAATCTTGATTTGTTTAATATCGGTACTTGCTTTCTACGTTGTTACAATACTGCAAACGCTAAAGGGCGGTTTCTTGTTTACAATATATGATCCCGCCTCCTTTAACTCGGTATGGTTGTTTGTAAAAACAGTTGGTTTGGTTGTTTTATGGGTTGTTGCTAACTGGATGGTATGTACTTTGCTTGGCGGTAAAGGTAGATTTAAGGAAATTACTATTGTTACCTGTTATAGTTTATTACCGCTTATTATTGAAAAAATCATAAGATTGGTTCTTACTAACGTATTATTGCCAACAGAAGCCAGTTTCTTAACAATTTTAGAAGTTATTGCAATGCTTTACTTCTTAATGTTAATGATAATAGGTCTTCTTAAAATCCATGATTTCAGTATGGCAAGATTAGTTGGAACAAGTGTATTATCACTTGCCGGTGTTGCCGCAATTGTATTCTTGGCAATAACAATTATTATTCTTGTGCAACAGTTCGGCGGATTTATTGCAACGGTTGTTACCGAAATATTAACGCTTTAAGGAGGGAAAACGGTATGTTAAAAAAGATATTAGCAATAGTTTGTTGTTTAGTATTATGCTTAACACTTACAGCATGCGGTACCGGATTTGGTTCGTTAAAATATACCGAAATTCCTTCGGCCAGTATTCCAAACGGAACAATTATTGCGCAAAATTCTAAATTTACTCTTAAATTAGATAAAGAAAATATGGGTGTTGTTCTGGTTGATAATAAAACCAATGAAACATGGAGTTCAACACCTGTAGAAACAGGAGAACCGGAACTCGATGAATTTGGTATGCCTGTTTTACAAAACCCCATTGTTAAGTCAATTCTTACTATAGAATGTAAGGATTTCACAAAAAATGAAGTTAATACATATTATTCTTATATTGATGCGGTTGAGAGCGGAAAGGTTTCATATTATACCGTAGATAATGGTATAGTTATTAGATATTTCTTCTCTGACGCGCAGGTGATGATACCGCTTAAATGTGTGTTGACTGATAAGGGTGTAAGTTTAAGTGTTGACCCTCAAATGATTCAGGAAAGCAACGAAAGAGTTATTTCCGTTTCAATTGCACCTTTCTTTACAGGTGTGAAAAATGACACTAAAGATTCGTATCTGTTCGTTCCTTCAGGTTCCGGCGCATTGGTAGATACCAAAACCCGTTCCGAACAAGGTGATACTTATTCTGCTCAGGTTTACGGATACGACCTTGCAATTGATGAAGTGGCTTTAACTTCTACAAAAGAATCGGTTAAACTTAACGTTTTTGGTTCTAAAACAGGCAACAAAGCGATGTGCGCTATTATTGACGGGTCACCTTCTTCTGCCTGGATAAACGTTACGGCAGGTTCCGAAAGTTACGGTTATTCATCATGCTATGCAACTTTCCAATTGCGCGGATATACAAATCACGTGGCAGAACTTTTCTCATACGAAAAGGTTGAAAACGTGGTTTACAGTAAAAAAATGATTGATAAACCGGTATCGGTTACATTTTATCCGCTTTCAAAAAGTCGCGCTAATTACAGCGGTATGGCAAAGACCTACAGAGAGTATTTGATAAATACTTATGGGATGAAAGCTTCAAGTCAAGATGTTTCGCTTAATGTCAGAGTTTTGGGCGGAACAGAAATTGTGAAATCTTTTGTTGGTATTCCTTATAAAACTGTTTACCCCACAACAACACTTGATGCAGCTCAAAAAATTATGAGCGAAATCAAAGAAAATGTTACGGGTGATTTTACAGTTCAGTTAAAGGGCTTTGGCAGTAGCGGTGTAGATGTTGGTAAAATTGCAGGTAATTATACTGTAAGCCGTAAACTTGGTACAACCGAACAACTTGAAAATCTTTTCAAATATTCAAGTGAGAATCAAATTGGTTTGTATTACGATTTTGATATTGAACGTTTCAATAAGGGTTCGTTGGGTATTAGTAAGTTTTTTGGTTCAGCTACAAATGCCGGTGAACAAAAAGCGGTACAATATCACTATGATGTGGCGGTAAAGGATAAAAAGTTAGAAACCGCTTACAACATTTTGTCACCTTCAAAGTTTGGTAAAGTGTTTGATAAAGTTCTTAAAACCACAAACAAGTATAATATTTCGGGTATATCGCTTGATACTCTTTCATCAACCGTATATTCCGATTATGCAGACAAAGAAAACCCTCAATTTTATTCTAAAAATGGTTTTATAGATGTTGCAAACAATGTGATTAAATCTGCAAAAGATAAAAATAAACAATTTATGGCAACAGATGCAAATGTATATTCGGCAGTAATGGCGGATGTTATTACAGAAGCACCTTTGACTTCTGATAAAAGTAATATCTTTATGTATGACGTGCCTTTTTATCAAATGGTATTTAAGGGCAGTGTGCCGATAACCGGCAGAAGTCTTAATTTGGAAGCCGATTCAAAATTAGCGCTTTTAAAAGCGGTTGAAACAGGTAGCGGACTTTCGTTTACTGTAATTGATAATTGGGATAGTTCGGTTATAGATTCAAATACACCTTATTTTTACAACAGTGTGTTTGAAGAAGTAAAGAAAGATATCTTTAATTATTCAAAAGAACTTTCTGCTTATTATAAAAAGGTTTCGGGTGTACATATTGCAAAGCATAATGTTTTGAAAAACGGATTGCGCGAAACTGTATTTGAAAACGGTATAAAAGTTTATGTTAATTATACGGATAAGCATTTAGAAGCGCCTGACGGCAAAATAGCACCGTATGAATATCTTATAACGGAGTAAATACTATGAAAAAATCAAAGAAAAATAGGGGAATAGTGGAACTAAAAAGCCGATACGGATTCTTTTTTACTTTGCATTGGATAATTGGTATTGTAATATTTTTTGCCGTGCCGCTGATTCAGTCCATAATATTTTCATTTAGCGAAATAGAAGTTGTGGCAGGCGGTGTTGACGTTAAGTTAAAGGGCCTTGTAAATTACAAGCAAATATTATTGGTAGATGCAAACTACGAAACCTGGCTTACCGGTTCTGTTACTTCTTATTTATATTCGTTACCGATTATCATACTTCTGAGTATGTCGTTAGCGCTTATATTAAATCAAAAATTTAAAGGAAGACTCTTTTTCAGAGCGCTTTACTTCCTTCCTGTAATTATATCAACAGGTGCGGTTATCAACTTGATTTTCAAAACCACCGGCAACGATATGTCAGACGTTGGTGTGTCGGATGCTTTTTCGGCAAATATGATTAGTGTTGATGATATTGTTAAACTGTTAGATATACAGGGTGAAATTGCAAAATACATAACAAGTACAATAAGTAAGATTTTCGACCTTGTTTGGAGTTGCGGTATTCAGATAGTTTTATTCCTTGCAGGTTTGCAATCTATACCTTCTTCGTTTTACGAAGCATCACGTGTTGAAGGTGCTACAAAATGGGAAGAATTTTGGTTTATCACATTCCCAATGCTTTCACGCGTAACCTTGCTTGTTACGGTATTTACAATGGTAGAACTAATAACCAGCGAACGAACAACGCTTATTAAGAACGTGTATTCTATGATGCGCGCAGGTAATTATGATGAAACTTCTGCAATGATATGGTTTTATTTCCTTATTTGCGGCGCCGTAATGGGACTTATAGTATTCCTTTATAATCGTTTCTTAGTTAAACGTTGGGAGTAATAATAGTTTTTATTAAATCAATTTAAAGAGTTATGTTGTGCTGATAATCCGTTTAAATATTGGCACCCAGGAAAGGAACTGTCATAATAATGAAGAATATTATTAATAATTTTTCTGCATTAGATGATCATAATGTTCAACTGTTAAAGAAAAAAAGTTTAAGTATTATATACTCAATATTCCGCTTGGTTATTCTTCTTTCAATAGGTTTTATCATTATTTATCCATTGATATATACTGTTATCACTTCTTTGCAAAGTAAGTATGCGTTTTTGAACTCAACAAGAGTTTGGATTCCAACCGAATTTGCAATTGCCGAAAACTATAAAGCGGCATTTGACGCAATGGAATATTTGCAATCTTTTTGGTCTACTTTCAAAAACGAATTGACAAGCGCCGCTATAGAAGTTGCTTCTTGCGCAATTGCGGCATACGGTTTGGCGCGTTTTGATTTTAAATTCAAAAAGTTGTATACAGCAATTTTGTTTTTGACAATTCTTGTGCCGGAAATGATGATTTTGATTCCAAGGATGATAAATTATTCTCATCTTGATTTGTTTGGAATTTTGGGACTGTTTAAAAATATCAGCGGTATAGAATTAAGACCAAATATTATCAACTCGCCGTTGTCGTTCTGGTTGCCATCAATATTTGGCGTGGGTCTTCGCTCAGGTATATTGATTTATATCTATATTCAATTCTTTAAAGGTCTGCCTCAAGAACTTGAAGAAGCATCTTGGGTTGACGGTGCAGGACCGCTCAGAACGTTTATATCTATTGCTTTGCCAAGTTCGGGCGTTGTAATTCTCACAGTAACAATTTTCTCAATGATATGGCATTGGAATGACTCATTGCTTTCAAGTATGTATCTAAGCAGTAGTTTCCCACTTGCCCGTCAGGTTGCTCGTTTGCCCGAAACTTTAGGTGCTAAATATCATATTATGCTTAACGCCCGTGACCCACAGGGTATAGGTTATCTTATGGCGGGATGCGTTTTGTTTATAGTGCCAATGCTTATTGTGTATATGATTGTTCAACGTTGGTTTATTGAAAGTATTGATAGAGTAGGTATTACGGGATAAAAATTATGCTTTGTAAGGGGTTACTCTTACAAAGCATATAGTCATTTAATAAATTAATTTTTGCGAGGCATTTATGTCGGTTTTAATAAAAGAAAACATTATTACATTAAATACAAAAAACACTACATATCAAATGGCGGTTAATGAAAATAATTGCCTTGCTCATTTGTATTACGGTGACCGTTTGAATGATTCAAGCGCTTTGGAATTGGGGAAATGGGGATATCAAACTTTAACCCCTCTTTCTTATGACGGACGCAACAGGGAATTATCTCCTAACGTTTGTCCGCTTGAATATTCGGCTTACGGTAACGGTGACTTTAGAACTACACCGTTAAAAGTTCGTTGGGCAGATGGTTCTTCGGTTTGCGATTTAAGATTTGAAAGCGCAAACTATGTTGATAAAAAGCCAAAACTTAAAGATTTACCCGCATTACACGATAATGACGGCAAGTCACAATCGGTTGAAATTTGCTTAAAAGATAAGGTTTACGATTTAAGAGTTTACCTCTTGTATACCGTTTTCGAGGAATATGATATTATCGCCCGTTCGGTAAGAATTGAGAATCAAACAGGGCAAAATGTTGTGCTTGAATCGGTATTATCTACTTGTCTTGATAATTATGAAGATAAGTTTGATTTTGTTTCTTTTGACGGTAAACCTTTTGCGGAACGTGATTTCCACCGCACATCATTAGAAAATTTGAAACTTACTGCCGAAAGTCGTAGGGGTTCTTCAAGTCACCAATGCAATCCTTTTGTTATATTTTGTTCTAAGAATTGCGATGAAACTGTTGGTGAATGTTATGGCTCGGCATTTGTGTATAGCGGTAATTTTACTGCTTCAATGGAAAAAACGGCAATTGATACAACTCGTTTTGTGATGGGTATCAATCCTGAAAATTTCCAATTTAAACTTAAAAACGGAGAATCTTTCCAAGCTCCCGAAGTTATACATAGCTTTAGTAATGGGGGTTTTTCAAAACTCAGCCATAATTATCACAATATTATTAGAAAAAATCTTTTCAGAGGTAAATATGCCGATGCTCAAAGACCAATTCTAATAAACAATTGGGAAGCAACCTATTTTAATTTCACTGCCGAAAAACTTTTGGCGATTGCAAAAAAAGCAAAATCAATCGGTGTTGACACCTTTGTTTTGGACGACGGTTGGTTTTTGAATAGAAACGGAGACAGCTCTTCGCTTGGTGACTGGTTTGTTGATGAAGCAAAACTTGGTTGTCCGCTTAGCAAACTTATTGATGATATAAATGCACTTGGTATGAAGTTTGGTCTTTGGTTTGA
>JAEIGA010014356.1_pt1 | contig 12058 bp, 5 predicted proteins | sample 9270691 | NCBI WGS metagenome assembly JAEIGA01 (sample SAMN17057246, study PRJNA624740) | gut metagenome | biome: biome; isolation source: fecal sample | host: Bos grunniens | place: China: Xizang | collected 2019
ATTCCGAACAGAGAAGTTAAGCTCACTTACGCCGATGGTACTGCGGTTTTCCCGTGGGAGAGTAGGTAGCCGCCTCTTCAAGCCAGACTAAACAGTCTGGCTTTTTTTTGTATTTATATCTGTAGCCTGGGCTGTGGACTCTCTCTGTAATTTGTTTGCTGCTGATACAGTGCGTAGGGCATTAACCGTGTTAGACTCTAATGTGTTGGTTGTTATCCTATAGAGGCAGTTTTTGCACTATACAACCGGTCTTTGTTGTGCTTACGAGGTGTGCTTTCGTAAGATCTGGAGTGCATAGGAGCCGTAGAGAGTCTTAGAGTCTTGTTACTGTTGTCTGCTTTTAGGGTTTTGTAGGCTACTTGTCTATGCTACTGTTTGTGTGTCCAGCTGGATTGCTTGCTAATAAAGCACTTATGCAGCTCGTACAGGCGCTTGACTCGGGCTGTGTCGCTCAGGCGTTACATAAGCTTAGCTATCTACTATTGTTAGTCTTAAGCACCCGTAGAGTAGATAGTAAACGAAAAAAGGACGAGATATTCTCGTCCTTTCCTTTTGCTATCGTAGAGTGTTACTCCTTAAGATTGTCAATAAAATCTGTAGTGGCCCAAGTGAAGCCCAGATCCTTTGCAATATTGAGTGTATAAGGTGTATTTACCATCCAGAGGAATGTCTCAATACCGTACTGCTGGAACTTCTCAATCCAGTCAGTGTGGTTAAGAATCACATTGATATTGTATGATACTGCGGTGTAGCCACGCTCCTTAACCTGCTCAGGGGTGAGCGACTTGTGAAGGCTGCTTGAGTTAAGGATAACCTTCATCTTTGGCTCCTGGCGCAGAACCTCGTCCACAGTCTCAGTTTTGAATGAGAGCATATACATCTGGTCTACCATATCAAGCTCACGGATAATCTCAAGGCTCTTTGCGATAAGTTCCTTCTCGCGATCACCCTTATGAGACTTAATCTCAAGCATCTGCACGATGTGTGGAGTCTTTTTTGCCTCTACAAGCCACTCGCGTAGAGTAGGAATCTGGTGACCAAATGGGAGGCGGTGTGCGCGAATCTCCTCAAAAGTACTGCCCTGGCAGCTAAGACCATCAACAATCTTATTGTCGTGACGAATTACCAGCTCGCCATCTGCAGTAAGATGAACATCAAACTCAATACCGGCAAAATTCTCAGCCTGAGCTCTGTGAAGAGCGTCAATAGTATTCTCATCTGTAGTAAACTCTGTGCCTGTGCTGGCATTGCCTCGGTGTGCAAGAATTTTAACCTCTGCGTTTGTCTGCTTACAACAAGATGTAAGGGCAAGGGCTGCAACAGAGAGTAGTGTGATAATCTTTTTCATAGTCTATCGGTGATCTGGCAATGAAAATACTGTTCTAATTGTCTGTACAGCCTCTGGTGTCATACCGTCTGGTGTAAAACCGAAGTTCTTAGCTGTCATATAGATATTTGCAGCCTTATTCAGTACATCGATCTGGTCAAAGGCCTCCATAACATCTGGACCTACGGCAATAACACCGTGCTTCTCCCAAAGTACAACATCGTAACGCTTAATCTTCTCGAGGGTTGGCTCAACGAGCTCTGTTGATGACGGCATTGCGTATGGTACTACACCGATACCAAGTGGAGCGAATGCAAGAGTCTCAGGAATCATAGACCAAAGTACCTGTGTAAGGTGCTCAGAGTCAAGGAACTCATTATTGTGTGACAATGCAACAAGCTCAATTGGGTGAGTGTGAAGCGTAGCCTTATAACCAGCACCGCTCTCAAGCATATAGTTCTGAAGAGCAAGGTGAGATGAAATCTCAGAGGTTGGAACGATAGGCTCGTCTGCGATAATCTCGTATGTAGCGCAGTCGTCCAAAATACGAACGATGCTACCGCCGCACATTGGATCGCGTGCCAAATCGCGCATACGCTTACCTGTACCCTTGCAGTAGAAGTAGCAACCCTTCAGATATGGAAGAGTTACGCCGATTGACTTTGGCTCGCAAATTGCTGGCATTGCGCGCATTTCGTCGTCTACATACTCAGTAATATTGAGCGTAAGGTTTCCGCCATTGCGCTCTGCCCAGCCCTTCTGCCACAGGTAACCAGCTACCTCTGCAGCAGAGTCCAGTACCTTCTTAAGCTCTGGACGGTTAGTTAAAATTGATGCCATAATTATTTTAGTTTAGTTAGGTTTATTACGATTTGTTATGCCAACTTGTTCTTATTTGCCCAGAACATCAGCTCGCTCTCACCACGAAGGTAACCAAGATAGTTCTTCATTGCGTAGCCTGGAGCGTCGCGGAATGAGTTGATAGTAATACCGCCAAGGTGGTTTGTAAGGGTAATGTTGTCGTATGTACGGTAGAACTCTGGAATATCTGGCTCAGTCTCAAATACATCAATAGCAGCACCGAGGAGCTTACCGCTGTCCATAGCGTTCTTAAATGCCTGAGTATCTACAAGATATGAACGAGCAGAGTTGATAAGGTATGAGTCCTGCTTCATAAGACCGAACTCTCTCTCTGTCATAATTGCGCCGTTAGAACGAGCGTGCAGAGAGACGATATCAGACTGCAGGAGTAGCTCGTCAAATGGTACGAGTGTTGCATAGCTCTCCTTACACTCCTTGAGGAATGGGTCAGAAACAAGAATCTTACAACCGAAGTTAGAGAGCTTGAATGCTACAAGGCGACCGATAGATCCGTAACCAACGATACCTACAGTAAGGTCGTGCATCTCCTTAACTGTTGTGCGGGTATTTGGATACTCAAGTCTCCACTCGCCGTTCTTAAGAGCCATATGTGAACGAGCAATGTTACGAGTCTCAGAGAGAATCATTGCTACAGTGAACTCTGCAACAGCATTTGCATTGTGAGCAGGGTTGTTAGATACGATAATGCCAAGCTCAGAAGCATCGTCAACATCGATATTCTCCAATCCACCGCGGCAGGTCATAATAGCCTTAAGGTTTGGAGCCTTCTCAATCATTCTGCGCTTGATAGGGCAGAGGTGCACAACAATAAGGTCTGCACCAGCAATAGCCTCCTCAAGACCCTCTGGATAGACGATGTTATCGTGACGGCGAGCCTCGATGTCCTTAATAATGTCACGCATCTGAGATTTGTCAGAAAGACCAAAGAAGAATGTCTGCAGAGTATCCTCCTGGCTAAGGTATGGGCGGATACCACTCTCCATCATCTCTGTGTCAATAAAAGCGTCTGCAATACAAACAATTTTCATAGTTATGAGTTTTTAGGAAGTTAATAATGTTCTTTAACAAGCAAAGGTAGTAATTATACTCTTAAAAACAAAAAAAATAGGTTGGCCATTTGACCAACCTATCTATAGAGTGAATAAAAATTAGTTTTCAGATGTGAGAAGACCCTCTACATCGGCTCTAAGGCCAACAATAATATCATCGTACTCACGAAGACCTGTACCGCCAGGGATACGGCCACCGCAGATAACATTCTCCTTGAGGTTTACAAGGTGGTCAGTCTTAGCCTGGATAGCGGCCTCGTTGAGCACCTTAGTAGTCTCCTGGAAGGATGCTGCTGAGATGAAGCTGGTAGTCTGGAGTGCTGCGCGAGTGATACCCTGAAGCACCTGATTAGATGTTGCAGCTACGATAGGACGAGTCTCAACAAGCTTCATATCGCGACGCTTGAGTGATGAGTTCTCATCACGAAGCTTACGCATTGAGATAATCTGACCTGCAAAGAGTGTCTGTGAGTCGCCTGCGTTGGTAACAACAACCTTATCGTAAAGATCGTCGTTTACATCCATAAACTCCCACTTATCAACAATCTGGTTCTCGAAGAAGCGTGAATCTCCTGGATCGTCAATCTGTACCTTGTTCATCATCTGGCGTACGATAACCTCAAAGTGCTTGTCGTTGATCTTTACACCCTGCATACGGTAAACCTCCTGTACCTCGTTTACGATGTACTCCTGAACCTTAGTAGGACCGAGGATGCGGAGAATATCACTTGGAGTGATAGCACCGTCAGAGAGTGGCATACCTGCACGAACGAAGTCGTTCTCCTGTACGATAATCTGGCGTGACAGTGGTACAAGGTAGCGGCAAATCTCACCAGACTTAGATGTGATGATAATCTCACGATTACCACGCTTGATCTTACCAAATGCTACCTCACCATCAATCTCAGATACGATTGCTGGGTTAGATGGGTTACGAGCCTCAAAGAGCTCTGTAACTCGTGGAAGACCTCCGGTGATATCACCACCGCTCTTACCAACAACACGAGGAATCTTGAACAGAATATCACCAACGTGAACCTTACCATTGTCCTTAACAGCAATGTGTGCAGATACTGGAAGGTTGTATGAACGAAGCTCCTCGCCATCCTTGCTCACAATCTTGATTGATGGAGTAACAGTACGACGATCACGAGACTCTATAACTACTCGCTCTGACATACCTGTCTGCTCGTCACGCTCATCGCGGTAGGTAACACCCTCCTTGAGTGAGTCGTAGACTGCCTTACCATCGTGCTCGGCAATAACTACTGCGTTGTATGGATCCCACTCGCAGATCAGATCGCCCTTCTTTACAGTAGACTCATTCTCCATAAAGATTGTTGCACCGTAAGGAAGTGCGTGTGTATAGAGTGTAATGCCGGTCTTAGGATCAACAATACGGAACTCTGACTGACGAGAGATTACGATATTGATAGCCTCACCCTGTGAGTTCTTACCCTTAACAGTACGGAGCTCATCAATCTCAAGGCGACCCTCATACTTTGACACAACATTGGTCTCGATAGTAGAGCCACCCGCAACACCACCGACGTGGAATGTACGAAGTGTAAGCTGTGTACCTGGCTCACCGATACTCTGTGCAGCGATAACACCAACAACCTCACCCTTCTGTACCATACGGGCAGTTGAGAGGTTACGGCCATAACACTTAGCACATACACCGCGGCGTGAAGCACAAGTAAGTACCGAACGGATATCTACAGACTCAATAGGAGACTTCTCAATAGCCATAGCAATATCCTCAGTAATCTCATCACCAGCGTGGCAGATAACCTCGTTAGTGAGTGGGTTGATTACATCGTTGAGTGCTGTACGGCCAAGGATACGGTCGTAGAGTGTCTGAACAACATCGTCATTGCGCTTGATAGCTGTTGCATTAAGACCACGGAGAGTTCCGCAATCCTCCTCAGTAATGATAACATCCTGAGCAACATCTACAAGACGACGGGTAAGGTAACCTGCATCGGCAGTCTTAAGCGCAGTATCCGCAAGACCCTTACGCGCACCGTGAGTAGAGATAAAGTACTCAAGCACTGAAAGACCCTCCTTAAAGTTCGAGAGGATCGGGTTCTCGATAACCTGCTGACCACCCTCAACACCTGACTTCTGTGGTTTTGCCATCAGACCACGCATACCAGAGAGCTGACGAATCTGCTCACGGGAACCACGCGCTCCTGAGTCAAGCATCATATATACTGGGTTGAAACCGTCGTCATCGTTTGTAAGTGTCTTTACTACCTGTGCAGAGAGGCGGTTGTTTACATTTGTCCAGACATCAATAATCTGGTTGTAACGCTCGTTGTTGGTAATAAGACCCATACTATAGTCCTCCATAATTGCCTCAGCCTTCTGGTAGCCCTCTGCTACGAGCTCCTCCTTAGCCTCTGGGATAATTACGGCGTCAAGGTTAAATGACAGACCTCCGCGGAATGCCATCTGGTAACCCATATTCTTAATGTCGTCAAGGAACTTAGCTACCTTATCAGCACCTGCCTTCTTCATCACTACTGAGATAATATCACGCAGTGACTTCTTTGTCAGAAGCTCATTTACGAAGCCTACCTCCTCAGGAACGACCTGATTTACAATAATTCTACCTACGGTAGTATCTACAAGGCGGATAACCTCCTCACCGTTCTCGTCAATATCACGAACACGGCACTTTACCTCGGCGTGAATATCTACGCGACCCTCGTTGTAGGCGATAATTGCCTCCTCTGGACCGTAGAACTTAAGACCTGAACCCTTAACGCCCTTACGAGGCTTTGTAATGTAGTACAGACCGAGTACCATATCCTGTGAAGGGACGGTAATAGGCGCACCATTAGCTGGGTTAAGGACATTGTGTGAACCGAGCATAAGCAGCTGTGCCTCCAGAATTGCGGCGTTGCCAAGTGGCAAGTGTACCGCCATCTGGTCACCATCAAAGTCCGCGTTGAACGCAGTACAAGAGAGTGGGTGGAGCTGCATTGCCTTACCCTCAATAAGCTTAGGCTGGAAGGCCTGGATACCAAGACGGTGAAGGGTCGGAGCACGGTTCATAAGTACTGGGTGACCCTTGATAACATTCTCAAGAATGCCCCAGATTACAGGATCCTTGCGGTCGATAATCTTCTTCGCGCTCTTTACAGTCTTTACAATACCGCGCTCGATGAGCTTACGGATGATAAATGGCTTGTAGAGCTCAGCTGCCATATCCTTTGGAATACCCATCTCGTGCATACGGAGCTCTGGACCTACGACGATAACCGAACGAGCAGAGTAGTCTACACGCTTACCGAGCAAGTTCTGACGGAAGCGACCCTGCTTACCCTTCAGTGAGTCTGAGAGGGACTTGAGCGGACGGTTGCTCTCGTTCTTAACAGCGTTGCTCTTACGAGAGTTATCAAACAGTGAGTCTACAGCCTCCTGAAGCATACGCTTCTCGTTGCGAAGAATCACCTCTGGAGCCTTAATCTCAATAAGTCTCTTAAGACGGTTGTTACGGATAATCACACGACGATAGAGGTCGTTAAGGTCTGAAGTTGCAAAACGACCACCATCCAGTGGCACGAGCGGACGAAGCTCTGGTGGAATTACTGGAATAACATCCAGCACCATCCACTCTGGGCGGTTCTTGCCCTGTGATGCACGGAATGACTCAATAACATTAAGCTGCTTGAGACACTCGCTCTTACGCTGCTGTGAAGTCTCGCGAGATGCGCGGTCACGAAGGTCGTAAGACATCTTGTCAAGGTCTACCTCCTGAAGCAAAAGCTTGATTGCCTCAGCACCCATCATTGCTACAAACTTATCTGGATCGCCGTCTGGAAGGTTCTGGTTGCCTGCTGGAAGGGCCTCAAGAACATCGAGATACTCCTTCTCTGCAAGTGTCTGGTACTTTGCAATACCCTGCTTCTCTGCAGCACCAGCGTTAAGTACTACATAACGCTCGTAGTAGATAATGCCCTCAAGCTTCTTTGATGGGATACCGAGCAGGTAACCTATCTTTGAAGGCAGTGACTTGAAGTACCAGATGTGTACTACAGGTACTACGAGTGAGATGTGACCCATACGCTCACGGCGCACCTTCTTCTCGGTAACCTCTACGCCGCATCGGTCGCAGACAATACCCTTATAACGGATACGCTTGTACTTTCCGCAGTTACACTCATAGTCCTTTACTGGACCAAAGATGCGCTCGCAGAACAGTCCATCACGCTCCGGCTTGTAGGTACGATAGTTGATAGTCTCAGGCTTGAGCACCTCGCCGCTTGATTGAGCCAGAATCTCCTCTGGTGAGGCCAGGCTAATCGATATGCGGCTATAACCGGTTGTATTATCTTTATTGCTTGCCATATTTCTTACTTTTATTTATACCTACTTATTATTACTCAAGTTTTACTGACAGAGCCAGACCACGAAGCTCGTGCAACAACACATTCATAGCCTCTGGAATACCAGGCTTTGGAAGGTTGTCACCCTTAACGATTGCCTCATATGTCTTTGCACGGCCTGTTACATCATCACTCTTAACGGTAAGAATCTCTTGAAGGATGTTTGCTGCACCGAAGCCCTCAAGAGCCCAAACCTCCATCTCTCCGAAACGCTGACCACCAAACTGTGCCTTACCACCGAGTGGCTGCTGGGTAATGAGAGAGTATGGACCGATAGAACGGGCGTGCATCTTATCGTCAATCATATGGCCCAGCTTAAGCATATAGATTACACCTACAGTTGCTGGCTGGTCAAAGCGCTCACCGGTACCACCATCGTAGAGGTATGTACGGCCGCTGTGTGGGATGCCTGCCTGTGCTGTGTACTCGTTAATCTGGTCAAGTGATGCACCGTCAAAGATTGGTGTTGCGAACTTAAGGCCAAGCTCACGACCTGCCCAACCAAGAACAGTCTCGTAAATCTGACCAAGGTTCATTCGTGAAGGCACACCAAGTGGGTTTAGACAGATGTCTACGATAGTTCCATCCTCAAGGAATGGCATATCCTCGTCGCGAACAATCTTAGCAACAATACCCTTGTTACCGTGACGACCCGCCATCTTATCACCTACCTTAAGCTTACGCTTCTTACCGATGTATACCTTAGCTACCTGGATAACACCTGCCTGTGGAAGCTCGTCACCGTTTGTAAGGTTGATCTTCTCACGCTTGATAGCTGCATCAATCTTCTTGAACTCAACAATGTAGTTGTTGATAATAAGTGCTACAAGCTCGTTGACGTGGCTATCCTCTGTCCAGTTGCAAGGGCCGAGGTTGAGATATCCTACGCTGAGCTTGCTCTTCTCGTCAATGCTCTTGTGAGCAATATCCTCAAGCATCTTCTGAGTGAACTGTGCACCCGCAGCATAGAGCTCTACGCCGAAGTAGTCAACAATACCTGTAGTAGTCATACCCTGAAGAACCTTCCAGAGCTTTGATACAAGAACCTCAGTGAGTGCCTCTGCCTGCTCGCGGTGCTTCTCGTCAATCTTTAGAAGTGCCTCACGCTCTGCAGCGCGGTTCTTCTTATCTACAGTACCTGCGCGGCTGTAGAGCTTAGTGTCGATAACAACACCGTGGAGTGATGGCTGAGCCTTGAGTGATGCATCCTTTACATCGCCAGCCTTGTCACCGAAGATTGCGCGAAGCAGCTTCTCCTCTGGTGATGGATCGCTCTCACCCTTAGGGGTAATCTTACCGATAAGGATATCGCCTGGCTTAACATTTGCACCGATACGGATAATACCGTTTGCATCGAGGTCACGAGTTGCATCCTCGCTAACATTTGGAATATCAGATGTAAGCTCCTCCTTACCACGCTTAGTATCACGCACCTCAAGGATATACTCGTCTACGTGTACTGATGTAAAGAGGTCCTCACGCTGGATACGCTCAGAGATAACAATCGCATCCTCGAAGTTGTAACCCTTCCAAGGCATAAATGCAACCTTGAGGTTACGACCAAGAGCAAGCTCACCATTCTGTGTAGAGTAACCCTCAGTAAGAATCTGACCCTCTACAACGCGATCGCCTGTAAGTACGAGTGGACGCAGCGTTACAGATGTATTCTGGTTTGTACGACGGTAGCGTGGAAGGGTGTATGTAGTAATCTCTGGCTCAAAGGTGCAGATATCCTGCTCCTCTGTGCGGTCATAGCGAATCTCAATGCGTGTAGCATCTGCAAAGACAACCTCACCTGCGCCGCGTGCAACAATCTGAATGCGGCTGTCAGAGATCATATCCTTCTCAATACCTGTTCCTACGATAGGTGCCTCACAGTTTACAAGTGGTACTGCCTGGCGCATCATATTAGAACCCATCAGCGCACGGTTAGCATCGTCGTGCTCAAGGAATGGAATAAGGCTCGCTGCAATAGATGCAACCTGGTTTGGAGCAACATCCATAAGGTGTACATCTGTGTCGTGTACTACAGGGAAGTCAGCACCCTCACGCGCCTTGATACGGTCACGGTTTACAAAGTGTCCGTCGTCAGTAAGTGGCTCGTTAGACTGGGCAACAATCTGACCCTCCTCCTCCTCTGCAGAGTAGTAGCGAATATGTGAGTTATCAAGGTCTACAACACCATTCTCAACTGTACGATATGGAGTCTCAATGAATCCCATATCAGAGATCTTTGCAAATACGCAAAGAGATGAGATAAGACCGATGTTTGGACCCTCAGGAGACTCAATAGGGCAGAGACGACCATAGTGAGTGTAGTGTACATCTCGCACCTCAAAGCCTGCGCGGTCACGAGAAAGACCACCAGGACCCAGAGCCGAGAGACGACGCTTGTGGGTAACCTCTGCAAGTGGGTTGATCTGGTCCATAAACTGTGACAGCTGTGAAGTACCAAAGAATGAGCTGATAACGCTTGACAGAGTCTTTGCGTTGATCAATTCAACTGGAGTAAATACCTCATTGTCACGAACATTCATACGCTCGCGGATAGTACGAGCCATACGAACAAAACCAATAGAGAACTGATTTGAAAGCTGCTCACCTACGGTACGAACACGACGGTTAGACAAGTGGTCAATATCGTCAAGCTCAGCGTGTGAGTTGATAAGCTGAATCAGATACTTGATAATGGCGATGATGTCCTCGCGAGTAAGTGTGCGGATTGATGGATCAATACCCAGCTCGAGCTTCTTGTTGATGCGGAAACGACCTACATTACCAAGGTCATAACGCTTGTCAGAGAAGAAGAGCTTGTCGATAACATCACGAGCAGTAGCATCATCTGGAGCCTCAGAGGCGCGAAGCTGACGATAGATATAGCGTACTGCATCTACCTCAGAGTTACAAGCGTCCTTCTGAAGGGTGTTATAGATAATTGAGAAGTCGATGCCTGACGGATTCTCCTTGTGGAGGATAATTGTCTTAACACCGCTCTCAAGAATAGCATCAATATGATCCTCCTCAAGAATGGTCTCACGGTCTACGATAACATCGTAACGCTCGATAGATACTACCTCACCAGTATCCTCATCTACGAAGTCCTCAAAGCGGGTAGAGAGAATACGAGCTGCGAGCTTACGACCTACGGCCTTCTTAAGGTTGGTCTTAGTGACTTTAACCTCATCTGCAAGGTCAAAGATATCAAGAATCTGCTGGTCGGTCTCATAACCGATAGCACGAAGAAGTGTAGTTACTGGCAACTTCTTCTTACGGTCAATGTATGCGTACATCACATTGTTGATGTCGGTAGCAAACTCAATCCAAGAACCCTTGAAAGGAATGATTCGTGCTGAGTAGAGCTTAGTACCGTTAGTGTGAACGCTCTGACCAAAGAATACACCTGGAGAACGGTGGAGCTGCGAGACAATAACACGCTCCGCACCGTTGATGACGAAGGTGCCTCGCTCCGTCATATATGGAATGTTGCCAAAATATACATCCTGAACAACTACCTTGAAATCCTCGTGCTCGTTGTCGTTGCAAGACAGACGCAACTTAGCCTTGAGCGGAACATTGTATGTAAGTCCGCGCTCCAAGCACTCCTCAATAGTATAGCGAGGTGGATCAATGTAGTAATCAAGAAACTCCAACACAAAGTTGTTGCGAGTATCTGTAATAGGGAAATTCTCCTGGAAGACTCTGTATAGACCCTCATTCTTACGCTGCTCAGCGGTAGAGTCCATCTGGAAGAAGTCTCGGAAAGATTTGAGCTGAATCTCCAACAGGTCTGGATAAGGCACACGGTTCTTAACTGTGGAGAAGCTAATACGATTTTGTGTTTTTGTGGACATAAAATTAATCCGGTTGTTTTTTGTGAGTACTCAAAAGGGAAAAAACTACCCTTAATACGGTTCTATTTCACACCGCTAATGCCCTCAATAATGGTGCATAGCACCCCTGAGAGCATCCGTAGGAGTTCAGACACTTGCCATACTCTTCATAGCCGAACTGTTTTTCCCATTGTCCTGTGAAGCTCTCCCTCACCTTCAATGCGAGCTGTCTCTTCGCTCTATCAAGATTATGGATTCCTCTGAATCCCTTATCCCCATTTTCGGCACAGCTTAGCACTCCGAAAACAGTGATTTTTTATTTTGTTGGTCCCAAATTCGTCATATTGCGCAAAAGCGGATTTTAAGACCGGAAAAGGCATAGAGCTTACACTGCAGTATAAGCCCTACGCCTGAGTTGCGTCTGGAAAGACTAAGTAACGAATTACTTAAGCTCAACCTCAGCACCAGCCTCCTCGAGAGCAGCCTTGAGAGCCTCAGCCTCCTCCTTAGAAACACCCTCCTTAACAGCCTTAGGAGCTGCATCAACGAGAGCCTTAGCGTCACCAAGTGAGA
>JAEIGA010014357.1_pt1 | contig 12057 bp, 12 predicted proteins | sample 9270691 | NCBI WGS metagenome assembly JAEIGA01 (sample SAMN17057246, study PRJNA624740) | gut metagenome | biome: biome; isolation source: fecal sample | host: Bos grunniens | place: China: Xizang | collected 2019
CTTCAGGTACTTCTGGAGAGAAAGCTGTAATGAACGGTGTAATGCACTTCTCAGTTCTTGACGGATGGTGGGTTGAGGGTTACAAAGAGGGCGCAGGCTGGATGCTTCCTATGGAGAGATCTTATGATAACCAGGGCTTCCAGGATGAGCTTGATGCAGCTACAATCTACAACATCATTGAGGGAGAGATTGCTCCAATGTACTATGACAAAGACGATAACGGCATCTCAAAACTATGGATTGAGACCATCAAGAACTGCGTTGCTGAGGTAGCTTGCAACTTCACAACCAACAGAATGATGGAGGACTACATCAGACAGTACTACTTGCCTCTTGCCAAGAGAGCTTCAAAACTTACAGCTAAAGAGTATGCTGTAGCTAAGGAGATTGCTGCATGGAAGAACAAGATGAGGGTTGAGTGGCCTATGATTGAGGTACTTGAGTCTTCAAATGTTGACAATTTGTCGGGAGCATTGCTTTTGAACAATGAGTATTCTGCAGAGATGAAATTGTCTGTAGGCGAGATTGATCCTAATGATATTGGAATTGAGATCCTTCTTGCAGAGCCTAACAAGAAAGGCAAGCTTTGCATTAAGGAGACTTTTGAGTACAAAGTTAAAGAGTGCAAAGACGGCGTTGCAACTTACAAGTGCAAGATTGTTCCGGACAAGACAGGTGCATACCACACTGCAGTAAGAATGTATGCTAAGAACAAACAGCTTCCACACAGACAAGATTTTGAGTTGGTAAAATGGTTGTAGCAGCAACAGGCTTTTTTGACGGAGTACATAAAGGACACAAAAAAGTACTTTCTCTCCTGTGCGATATAGCAGCACAGGAGGGGAAAAAAAGTGCGGTCATAACTTTTTGGCCTCACCCGAGGAATGTATTGCAGCAGCAGGCTTATAGCCTGCGGCTCCTTACATCCATTGAGGAAAAGAAACAGCTTGTTAAAGCGTTGGGAGTGAACAAGTTCATTACCATACCGTTTGGCAAGGAGTTTAGCCGCAATACAACAAGGGAGTTCCTGAAGAATTATCTTAAGGAGAAATACGGAGTCTCTACCCTTATCATTGGCTATGATCACCGTTTTGGATGCGATAAAGTGTCGCACGAGGAGATGATAGAGATGGCTAAGGAGATAGGGATAAGGATTGTTGAGGTAAGCGAGTTCATTCAGGATGATAATGTGATAAGTTCCACCAAGATAAGGAACTTGTTGCAGGAGGGGAAGATTGAGAGGGCAAATGACTTTTTGGGATACAGATACGGCCTTAAGGGTGTAGTGGTATCGGGACAGAAAGTGGGAAGGACCATTGGTTTTCCTACTGCCAACATGCAGCTGTACGAGCCGCTCAAACTTATTCCGGCAGATGGTGTCTATAGTGTTTTTGTAGAGGTTTTGGGCAAGGTTTATATTGGAATATGCAATATAGGCACAAGACCTACAGTTGGTGAGAACAACGAAAGGACAATTGAGACACATATCCTTAATTTTGAGGAGGATATTTACGGCCTTGATATTAAGATTGAATTTGTGGGGAATATAAGGGCAGAGAAGAAGTTCCCGTCATTGGATGCCTTGAAGGAGCAGTTGGGCAAGGATAAGGATTATGCATATAATCTTTTGAAAAACAAGATTGTTAAAAAACTTAGATAGTTATGAAGCTTCTGGATTCTGATTTACTGGGTATTTTGTTGGCATTGGCAACTTTTATTGTGCCGGCTGTTTCCGGTGTGTTGGAAAAGAAGCGGAAGGAGAGGAAAAGAAGGGAGGCCGGGCTTCATCAGGAGGCTCAGCCTGAGGATTCTCAGGAGCAGGATGTTGCAGAATCTGATGATGATGCGCATAAGCTGAATGAGGAGATGACTGAACTGTTCAATGTGCTGATGGGGAGGGATATAGCCGGAGAGGAAACCAAAGGTGAAGAGATTCTTCCCGACAGTTTCCATGAGCCCGGGCAGGAGATGCCCCAGCCACAGGAGATGCCCCAGCCACAGGAGGTACCCCAGCCACAGGAGATGCCTGAACCAATGCACAAGATGGTGGATGAGCAGGTGGTATCACAGACAGAACATATTGGGGCAGTGGTTGAACCCGAGGTTCAGAGTGAGAACTCTATAAAGAAGAGGATTAAGGCTAACCCTAAGGAGGCTGTGGTCCTTTCGGAGATACTCACTCCAAAATTTAAAGAATACAATTGAAAATTAGAAAATTAAAAAGATATTATGTCAGGTAAAGTACATTATTTTACAGAAGAGGGTCTGGAGAAAGTGAAGGCTGAGTTGGCCCATATGATTTCGGTTGAGAGACCTGCTATTTCAAAAGCTATTGCAGAGGCAAGAGATAAAGGAGATTTGTCTGAGAATGCGGAGTATGATGCAGCAAGAGAGGCTCAGGGCCTTTTGGAGCTCAAGATTTCGCAGTTGCAGGATATCATTGCAAATGCAAGGGTAATTGATGAGTCAAAGATCAATACAGACCAGGTGCAGCTTTTGAACAAGGTTAAGATCAAGAACCTTGCAAACGGTGCAATTATGGAGTACACTATTGTTGGTGAGACTGAGGCTAACCTCAAAGAGGGCAAATTGGCTGCACAGACTCCTATTGGAAAAGCACTTATCGGGAAGAAGAAAGGTGAGGTTGTTGAGGTGAATGTTCCTAGCGGAATCATTAAATTTGAGATTGTTGACATTTCAATCTAAGAGTTATGGCATCTATTTTCAGCAGAATTGTAAATGGTGAGATTCCTTCGTGGAAAGTTGCGGAGGATGAGAACTACTATGCTTTTTTGGATATAAATCCATTGGCAAAAGGACATACACTTGTAATTCCCAAATTGGAGGAGGACTATATTTTCAATCTCCCTGCAGAGACTTATACCGGATTGTGGGAGTTTGCAAATAAGGTGGCTAAGGCCATTGATATTGCGGTACCAAGCAAGAGGGTAGGTGTGGCTGTACTTGGAATGGAGGTGCCTCATGCCCATATCCATCTTGTACCGCTCAACAGTGAGCAGGATCTTGATTTCAGAAAAGAGAAACTTTCACTTACAAAGGAGGAGTTTGCAGCTGTTGCTGAAAGTATATCTAAAGCATTTTCAACACTTTAACCAATGAAAAAACTAGCAGTATTGGGCCTTGCTGCTCTTATGGCAGCAGGCTGTTCAAAAAATAACGGTGCACAGATAAGTGCACAGATTGAGGGTGCAGGCAACTCGGAGGTTGTTCTGTACCAGTTGGCAGTAAACCAGGTAAAGACAGTAGATACAATCAAGACAGGAGCAGACGGCAAATTCAGCTACACTGTAGCAATGCCTGAAGCAGCACCGGATTTCTTCTACATTACTTATAAAGGGAACAAGCTTGCATCACTGGTGCTTAAAGCAGGTGATAAAGTAAGCGTTAAGGTTGACACTTTGGGTGCAGGTCTTGCAATTGAGGGTTCTGAGGAGTCGTTGCTTCTTGGCCAGTATGAGAAAGGTCTTGCAGAGGTTTCTTCACAGATGGTTCAGATGTCTGAGCAGATGAACGCAGCCATTGCAAAGAAAGACCGCAAGGCAGAAACTGACATTAAGCTACAGATGGGCAAGAGCTACGTCAATTACAGAAGGGATCTTATAAAGAAGATTATGGAGAACCCTTATTCATTTGCAAACATCAATGCTTTGTACCAGCAGATTGGACAGCAGCTTCCTGTATTTACAGCTGAGAACGATTACCTTCTTGTAGAGAGAGTGCATGATTCTTTGGCAACCATATACCCTACATCTGTATATCTCCAGTCATTGAAGGAGCAGGTTCAGGGTGCAAAGAATGCATTGGCATTGGCTGAGAAGATTTATGAGGCAGAGGTAACAGCATTCCCAAATCTTTCTCTTCCCGACATAAATGCAAAGAACGTGGAGCTTGCATCTCTTGAGGGCAAACCTTTCATCCTTATGTTCTGGACCATCACTGAGCCAAGCCAGAAGATGTTCAACAATGATCTTAAAGAGCTTTACAAGAAATACCGCAGCAGTGGCCTTGAGATCTATCAGGTAAGCCTTGATGAGGACAAGACAGCTTGGGCAGCGGCAGTTAAAGACCAGCAGTTGCCATGGATCAGTGTTTGTGATGGTAAGGGAGTTATGTCTCCTGCTGTTAACGCATACAATATTCTTACCGTTCCAACAATGTATGTGTTCAATGCAAAAGGTGATATAGTTGCCAAGGGCAACCTTACCACTGCAGGTGAGATTGAGAGCGCTGTTAAAAAGGCTGTGAAATAAAGATTGCTCCAGGTAGCGCTTTTCTCCGGATCCGGAGCAATGTAGCCTCTACGAATGAATACCCCCGTCAGATAGTCTTCTGGCGGGGGTATATTTCTTTTGAGAGGGGCTTTTGAGTCAGCCCCTTCCCGTTTTCAGTCCAGTATGTTACAGCAATTTTTTTGGTTTGCCGGCTACAAAGTCCTTAAGATAGAATGGCTCGTAGTATGCAATGTCTTCAAATTCCCCTGCTTCAAATTTGGTTGAGGCAATGGTTCTCATACCTGTTGCATGAGGGGTTTGTGGCGCAAAAAATGCGTTTGGATTGTCTCCAACCAGCTCCTTGAATTTCTCGGCGCCGTTGCCGGTGAAAAGAACCGGTCCGGCGGCAAGTTTTGCCGCATAGCTGTTCTCATCCAAGATTTTAGCCTCAACAGGGGTGAGCTGTTCTCCTTTGGAGTTGAAATTGGCGGTGTAGACCTCCATTCGGCGGGCATCAATCATCGGGATGATGAGGAAATCACCCTCTCCTGAGTAGAGGCTGTTGTCTATGGCCAGCTGGGCTATGGTTGCCAGGGTGCATACTGAGATGAGTGGTTTGCCGGCTCCGTAGCATAGCCCTTTGGCAATGGATACACCTACTCTCAGGCCGGTGTATGAGCCTGGGCCTTTGCTTACTGCCACTGCGCTGCAGTCTGCCATTGCAATGCCGTTTTCTGCAAGGATATCTGTAATGTATCCACCTATTACAGATGCGTGGGCTTTGGGCTCGTTTATGTATTTCTCAGCAATGGTTTCTGAGTTTTTGGTAAGGGCTACTGAGCATGAGTCTGTAGCGGTTTCTATAAGCAATATATATTTGTCCATCATTATTTTGTTTCTATTACCTGAGTGCCTTCAGAAAGGTCTCTGCTTATAGCAGTGTAAGGGGCAACAACAATGCGGCAACTGGTATCTAGGCCGCCCAGTACCTCAATCCTTGTCATGTCCTGTATGCCGGTCTCTATGCATTTTACCTTAACGGTTCCGTTGGCTTTGTCATATACAAATACCTGTTGCAGGGTAATGTTGCCAAGTGTGTCTACAAGACCTTTCCTTGTGGTTATAGATTGCAAAGGTATTGTAATTATATCATTTTTCTTAATGGTACAGATAGAAACTGTTGCACTCATGCCCGGACGGAGTGGAATATTGCTCTCCTTCAGCAGGTCTGAGTAGGATTGCGGGTCTATGTTTACCTTTACCTCAAAGTTGGTTGCCTGGTCGGCTGTAAGGGTTGCACCCGAGTTTTTTGAGGAGTTGGCCACGTGGGTTACTGTACCCTGGAATTTACGGTTAGGATATGCATCTATCTCAATGGTTGCCTTATCACCTGCACTCAGGCGGATGATGTCCATTTCATTCACATCTACCAGAACTTCCATACGGCTCAGATCTGCTATTCTCAGCATCTCGGTACCTGCCATCTGGGATGTTCCCACAACCCTCTCTCCAATCTCTACACTCAGCTTGGAGATTGTGCCGTCCATTGGGGAATAGATATTGGTTTTTGTGAGGTTTTCCTGGGCCTCCTTGAGTGATGCTTCGGCGCTGAGCACATTATACTCTGCCGCTGTAAGCTGGTTTTTGGCAATTTCGTAATCTGCAGTTGATTTCTCCCATTCTGCAGCAGATATGGTCCTCTTTTCATAGAGAGCCTTGTTCCGGGAGTGGTTGAGCCCGCTCTGGATAAATTGGGCCTGCTGCTGGGCATGCTGGGCCTTTACAGCATTCAGCGAGGCCTCTGCACGGTCTCTGGCAGAGATGTACAGATCCTGTTTTATCTGCAGTATGAGGTCTCCTTTCTTTACTGCATCTCCCTCTTCAAAATTCAGCTTTATTATTTCGCCAGATACATCCGGGCTTATCTTAACCTCGGTTACAGGCTGTATTTTTCCGTTGGCAGGGATAGACTCCTCTATGTTTCCAAGTGCTGGAGCTTCAAGTGTAACTTCAATACCTTCAGACTTGTTGTTTTTGCCTATTGCAATGAGGATTACTATAATTGCCGCTGCAGTAATCAGGATGAATTTTCTTTTATTTTTTTGTGGAGCCATATTTGCGGATTTGGATTGTTAAAGTGAAAGGGGAATGTTCCTGTAGTAATCAAGTATCTTCTGTTGGAAGATATACTGGTACTTGCATTGGATATATTCAGATTCGGCCTTGAACATGTTGGCTTTTGCAACTGAGTAGTCTGTGGCATTTGCCATTCCAAGGTTGAATTTCTCCTCGGTCTGTGAATATGATTCTGTTGCAGCCTCTTTGTTGGCAGCTGCGGCCTTAAGTTTCTCATAGCTCCCCTGAGCCTCATTGTATGCAAGCCTTATCTGTTTTTCCAGATTCTGTATTGCCAACTCAACTCCAATGCCCGATTTTTCCACATTGGCTTTGGCATTGCGTACAGCGGCACTGTTTCTCCAGTTGTTGAATATAGGGATACTCAGGCTCAATCCAACTGAGGGGTTCCTGTTGTTGTTGAACTGGGTAAGGAAGGCTGCATTCTGGCTGTCGCTGTAATATGTGCCGTAGCCTGCACTGAGCGAGAGTACAGGTAGTGCAGCCCCTTTCTGTATCTTGTGCTGCAACTGGCTCTGCTCAAGGGCCAGCTTTGCCTTCTGTATCTCGGGATGGTCAGCTGCCGCTCCTATTATCTCCTGAATGGAGATTGCAAGGGGTACAATATTGGCATCCGTATTTTGTGGAATTTCTATCTCAAATGTTTCCGCATTTGGCAGATTGAGCATCTGTGACAGCTCAATCATAGCTGTGGCGGTGTTGTTGCGGGCTGAGGTAAGCTGCACATTCTCGTTAGCAAGCTGTGACTTTACATCAAGGAGAGCACTGTATGGCTGGCTCCCCAAGTTTACAAGTTCCTGAGCTTTCTTCACTTGAGCCTCCACACTGCTGTAGCTTTCAGCTGCACTCTTCTCTATCTCCATGCAAAGAAGCACCTGCAGGTAGCCTTTTGCTATTGCAATGGAAATCTCATCTTCCAGAGCTTCTATGTTCACATTGGCAATCTCCAGCTGTTTGAGGCTGCTTTTAAAGTTGTTGTACTTGCGCAATCCTTCAAAAAGCGGGATTGAAGCAGAAAGGTTCATAGAGGAACTTTGTGAAAGCTTGTTCTCAACAATTTCAAGATCGTTGAGGTTGACGGAGCGTCCCCAGCTCATGTTGTGTCCCATAGAGGCATTTACAGAGGGGAGGTACTCCATTTTTGATACAGTTACATTGTTGCGGGCAATCTCAATGTCCTGCTGCATTTGCTTTATCTGCAGATTGTGCTCCTGAGCATACCCGATACACCTTGCAAGAGACCATTTCCCGTTGGTGTTTCCAACTTCCTGGGCAATGGAAAAATAAGGAAGCAGCAAAGCTGCAAGTGCCAAGGCACAAAACTGTTTGCGGTAATTAAAGTACATGATGCAAAGTTAAATAAATATTGAGAAGGAGGGAACACGGTTTCATAAAAGTTCCCATAACAAAATATTTGCCGTATTCCCTCCAACGCCCGCTATAAGGTGTTAGGAGCAGTAAGCATCTTCTTCATTCTGCTTGCCATCCATAGCATTTTGGCAATTGAGCCTATGCATTCTGCTATAAACTCCACAATTTTGGCAGTTGCTTCATCTTTTCCTCCAAAAACCAAAGCTGCAGCTTTAGAATCAATCTCAATAAAAGTTTTCATAGTTACCTCCTTTCAAAATCTGTTCCACCCTTTTTTCAATCCTCTGATAATTTCGTCCTTGTACTCCTTAATGAACTTTATGGCTTTCTCAATGCATCCGCTCAAATCAAATGCGTAAACTGCAGATGTACCGCCTCTCACTTCCTGAAGTTCTCTTTCAAAACATCTTTCCATAATACATAGAATTAATTCCCTACCGATAAGTGCTGCGTAGGTTACCACTTTGAGCCAGCTCTATTTTAATTGTACAACGTTGTCTGCAATGATACCTCCATCTTTCTTGTGGGAAATGACAATGACAGTCTTGCCACATTCCCTAAGATGGTGTATATATCGGGCCGCACACCTCTCACTTTCATGGTCCATTGAGGAGGTGGCCTCATCAAAAATGTATATCTGCCGGTTTTTGTAGACAGCACGGGCTATCCCAATTTTTTGGCACTCTCCTCCCGACAGTCCCATGCCTCCGCTTCCGGCATTGGTGAGGAGCCCCTGAGGGAACCTGGCAATCATCTGCTCCATCTTAAGTTCTTTGCAAATTTGCAGAATCCTCTCTATGTCGGGATTATCCTCACCAAGAGTTATATTCTCCAAAATGGAGGCATCAAGGATGGCTGGACGTTGCTCTACATAAGCAATCATGTCGCGCCATTGAGAACAGTTGAATAGGGATATGTTGATGCCTCCATAGCTTATTGACCCTTCATTAAGGGGGTAGTCTCCCATAATGAGCTTTAGCAAGGTGCTCTTGCCGAGCCCGCTCTCTCCGTCAATCCTGGTAATCTTTCCTTTTTCAATTACCAGCGATATTCCGTTGAACAGCATTTCCCTTCCCGGGTATTTGAATTTTATTGAATCCACAACTATATCTCCTTCTATTCCTTTGGGAGAGAGTTTGTTGCCGGTATTGTCATCACCCTCTATAGTGAGTATCTCATATATCCTTTTTCCTGCTACCGAGGCTTTGGCCATGGCGTTGACGGATGATGTCATGTCATCCAGCGGAACAGTAAAGAAGGAGCATAGAGAGTAGAATCCAACCAGCTGCCCTAGGGTTATCTCCCCCCTGAACACATAATATGTTCCCACGGTAATTACAAGGCATACCAATAGTCTTGAAACTCCCTGCACAGCGGTTTCAAACAGGTTTACTGCACCCGCAGAGCTTTGAAGCACCTGGGCCAAAGCCACATATTTGGCTTCCAGTTTTCCTATGGCAAATCCCGAAGCATTGTAGTGCCTTATGCATCCGGCGCTGCTCACTCCTTCCAGCAGGGCAGTCTCAAATTCGGAACTGGCATGGGCTACACTTTTTCCCCATTTTTTGTTTATTCTTCCCGACAATTTATACAGAATCCAGTATACTGGAACAAAACACAGCACCATAACGGCCAGGCGGAAATTGTATGCCAGCATCACTGCAACTGCGGCTGCAATGGTGAATGCTCCGGTAATCATCCCTATGATTCCTGTGGTTATGAAGGAGCGTATAAGATTTATGTCGTCGCTGCGGGATGAGATGTCTCCGGCTGAATAGTTGCTGAAGAATGCTGGGGGGAGCTTGAAGAGCTTCCCTATATAGGCAGCCAGCAGGGAGTATTCTATTTTTATGCTGCTTCTGATTATATACTTTGTGGCGTTATATCCAATCAGTAGAGAAAGGAGCATGAGCAGGCATACGGCAGGGCATGCAACTGCCAGAAGCCCCATATCCCTGTTGGGGACAATCTCATCTATAACCTGTTGCAGCAGCAGGGTTGTAGCCATAGCAGTGCAGATGCAGATTACTGTTCCGGCAATGGCAAGCAGAATCTCTTTCATATTGCCTTTGAAAAGGGTGAAAAGGAATTCCCTGTAGCCGGTTACTCCTGAGTTTGAGGTGAGATTGGCTGATGGTACTATCCGTATTATGTAGCCGCTCCACATGTTGCAGAACTCCCCCGAAGGGATTTTCTTCATCTCTCCACCTGCGGGATCCATCACTTTTACCCATTTCCCTCCCAGTTCATATATCACAACGTAGTGGAGGTATCCCTGCTGGTCTTTTATATGGGCTATGGCAGGAAGAGTGAATTCTCCAAGTGTGTGGAGCTGTTTATCTGTGGATTTGTATGCACTTGCCTCAAATCCAAGTGATGTGGCTGCATCAAGGATTCCCTGAACTGATATTCCGTCGGGAGTACAGCCACACAAAAGTCTTGTGTGCGCAAGAGACAGATGTACTCCGTAATAGGCAGCTACGGAGGCAAGGCAGGCTGCCCCGCAATCGTATTTGTAGTGCTGCCTGATCTTTATTTTCCCCTCAAGGAGCAGGTGTTGTGAGAACATTTCCATACCAGAACCTTTTTTGCAAAAGTGGGAAGGTATGGAGACATATGCCAATGTTTGGGTAAAATTTACTCCAAGAATTTTTTTTAAGAAAAGATTTTATGCAAAAAAGGGAAAAAATCCTGCGTGAAATGCAGCAGGAGGCCATATCCCTTGGAAGAATTGATAAAATCCTGAGGGATTATTTTTACTAATGAGTTGAGGTAATTTACTGCATAAATTATAATTCCCAGGATGATTATTGCCTTGAAGGCTCCAAAAAGAAAGCCCAAAAGGCGGTTTAGCCAACCCAGCATGCTCAGTTTTACTATCCCTTCTATCCCTTTTCCGGCCAAGTGGGCGAGGATAAGGACAACTATGAATATTATGATGAAAAGGATTATGTGCAGGGTGTTTTGTGCAATGTTGAGGTTGAACCATCCGGTAACTTTTTCGGTAACCAGTCCGGTAAATTCAAAGGCGCACCATGTGCCCAAAAGGAGGGCTGCTATGCTTGTTATCTGATTGACGAAACCCTTGAATATTCCCCAAATTCCCGCTCCCGCTATTATTGCAAGGATGATTATGTCCAGTATTTCCATGTGTGCTTGAGTTAATTTTTGCCAAAAGTAGCTATTTTTTTAAAGATGGAAAATCTCTATTTGGTATATAGTTTAGCTGTTAGGGGTTTACATATAAGTTTTTAATGTTATCTTTGCAGATTAAAATTTAAAAATTATCTCAAAAATGGGTTTCGCTGAATATAAAAATCTGGATTTAGTAGAGATTAACCGCAGTGTTCTTGAGAAATGGAAAGCAGAACAGTGCTTTGAAAATAGCCTTAAGGCAAGAGAGGGTGCAAAGAAGTTTGTGTTTTTTGAGGGACCTCCTTCGGCAAACGGTATGCCCGGTATCCACCATGTGATGGCAAGGGCCATCAAGGATGCTTTCTGCCGTTTCAAGACTCAGAGCGGATATCTTGTGCAGAGAAAGGCTGGTTGGGATACACACGGTCTTCCTGTTGAGCTTGGTGTTGAGAAAATGTTGGGCATTACTAAAGAAGATATCGGGAAGAAGATTACAGTTGACGAATATAATGATGCCTGCCGCAAGGAGGTGATGAAATATACCAAGGAGTGGGTTGCACTTACTGAGAGAATAGGTTATTGGGTGGATATGGACAATCCATACATTACATATGACAATAAGTATATTGAGACTCTTTGGCATCTTTTGAAGGATATCTACGGCAAGGGTCTTCTATATAAGGGCTATACAATCCAGCCTTATTCGCCTGCTGCAGGTACAGGTTTGAGCTCGCACGAGCTTAACCAGCCCGGCTGCTACCGCGATGTTAAGGATACAACTGTTGTAGGACAGTTCAAGATTAAGAACCCTAAGGCGGAGATGGCCCAGTGGGGTACACCTTATTTCCTTGCATGGACAACAACTCCATGGACTTTGCCTTCTAATGTGGCTCTTTGTGTGGGTCCTAAGATTGAGTATGTAGCTGTACAGACTTACAACTCATATACTGGTGAGAAGATGACAGCTGTCCTTGCAAAGAATCTTCTTTATTCTCATTTCAACAGGAAAGCTGAAGAGATAGCACTTGAGGATTACAAGCCTGGCGACAAGCTGGTTCCGTTCAAGGTGGTTGCAGAGTATATGGGACCTGATTTGGTAGGTATGGAGTATGAGCAGCTTATCCCTTGGGTAAAACCTGTTTCAGTTGATGCAGACGGCAAATGGAGCGATGCTTCTGACAAG
>JAEIGA010014358.1_pt1 | contig 12057 bp, 9 predicted proteins | sample 9270691 | NCBI WGS metagenome assembly JAEIGA01 (sample SAMN17057246, study PRJNA624740) | gut metagenome | biome: biome; isolation source: fecal sample | host: Bos grunniens | place: China: Xizang | collected 2019
ATATAAAAGGGTCGACAAAAAGAACACCGAAAGGCTTGCGACGAGCAGTTTTTTCGGACCAATCAGCGCGATTCTTTTACCGGCGAACGGCCGAACCAGTACGGCTCCTATGACAAATATGCTTGAAGCAAGACCAGCGATACTGATGCTAGTATGGAATTTGTCTATCGTGTAGACGGTTAGCGTAACCATTAGGCTGTAAAAGCAAAGAAAAATAAAAAGGTTAGTGAAGGCAATCAGCAGAAAGTCCTTCGTCCAAAGCTTTTGTTTAATCATGTTGGGTCCACATCCTCTTGTTGCAGCTGTTTTTGCATTTTTTGTATGACGTTCAAGGCGGTTTTCAGTTCATCCTCTGTCACCCCGGCTAGTACCTTTTTTTCATAGTACATGACTGCCTCTTTGCAAAGGGCGTACATTTCTTCACCTGATTTTGTCAAGTCAATCCGCTTTACCCGTTTATCTGTGCTATCTATCTGGGCAATTAATTTTCTTTCCTCAAGCCGGCTTACTGTACGTGTGACAGTTGGCTTTTCTACGTTCAAATAATGGACGATTTCACTTAGAGTTGCCGGACCATTTCTTTTTAAGAAATGAATGATGGCCCATTGCGAATGGAAGATGCCGTGAGCTGCGAGATGTTCATTTAAGTTTTTTGTAAATGACCGTGATACCTGTAAATACTGATGGAAGAAATATTGAGAGTCTGTCATACGTTTACCGCCTTTTTTTAATTACCTAGGTAACTATACGCTTCAAATGTATAAAAATCTAGTAGATTGCTTGGAAGCATCATGGCAGGCAAAAAAAGAAGAGTGGATGTTAGTATCCTTGTTTTTGGGTATATAAAGATATATTTATTCCATGTTAAACATTTCGAACAGGATAAGGGGCAGGTATATGAAAGAACTATTCATTATGTTGAAAAAAGGAAATACAAGCGCGTTTATGGCTGCCATTGTGAATTTCATCATTTCGGTCATTAAAGGGGTGGCCTATATCTTTACCGGGAATGTGGCGTTGTTTGCCGAAACGCTTCATAGCCTAGGGGATTCCGCTAATCAATTTTTCGTTTTCATCGGCTCTGCGCTCTCGAAGAAGGCGCCGACAGGAAGATTTCCGAATGGATTTGGCCGGCTGGTCAATCTCGTGTTGCTTGGCGCTGTTCTCATTGTTGGAATCATGTCCTATGAAACGATTAAAGAAGGGTACCTTCATATTATCAATCCGACAGAATCCAGTTATTTTCTTGTCAGCTTAGGTGTTTTATTCATCAGTGTTATACTAGAGACCATCGTCCTTTTAAAGGCAATGCGTGAGATCATGCATGAGACTGGTGAAGGATATACAGGAATCTCGTATGTTTATAAAAGCTTCGGTAAGTTCAAGGAGGCCAAACCGGCTACAAGACTTGTCTTTCTCGAGGATTTGGTCGCAACAATCGGAGGGCTGCTAGCCATGATTGCCATTATCATTTCACACTATACACCGGTTCATGCTGCAGAGGGATTGGCCTCTATCATGATTGGTATCCTCATGCTGATCGTTGTTGGGAAGGTATTTCTTGATAATGCCGCCGGTGCGCTTGGTGAGGCAGATGAAGTGATGGAGCAATACATCGGAGATAAGGTCATTAATGAGCAGGGAATCAAGGATGTACAGGATGTCGTTGTCATTAAAGAGGGCGAGGATTTCCATGTTGAGGTCAGTGTTGAGATTGATCCCAACCTGACAGTAGCGGAAATGGACGACATCAAGGACCGCTTGAAGACTAAGATCCTTCAGGAAAAAGGTGTGGTCGATGTATTAGTCGATTTTGATGAGGATGACGGTGTACGCAGCTGGAGGAAATCGGCTGAACCGCTTGAAGAAATTTATGAAGAATAGGAGGCACCAGGCATATGAAGGATTCTTCTTTTGCCTGGTGTACGTATTAGGGGAGGCTGACTAATTGGAGAAGAAGAGAAAGGCTCTCATCATAGGGGCAACAGGATTGGTCGGAAATGAACTTTTACATAGATTGCTTGACTCAGAAGTTTATGTTGAGGTGACTGCACTCGTCCGCCGTCCGACAGGACTATCGAACATGAAGCTCAATGAGCGGATCATTGATTTTGACGAGATGGAGAAGGCTGTGGATGAATTTAAGGTGGACGATGTATTCTGCTGTCTCGGGACGACAATCAAGAAAGCTGGGTCAAAAGAGGCTTTCCGGAAGGTCGATTATGACTATCCTCTAAAAGCGGCCGAGTTGGCGAAAACTTCTGGAGCCAGCCAGTATTTGCTCGTTTCGGCTATAGGGGCAGACCCGACCGCAAAGGTTTTCTACTCGCGGGTAAAGGGGGAGCTTGAGAGTGCTTTGATCGCCCTTCAATTTGATTCCTTGCATCTGATGCACCCTTCCCTGCTGCTCGGGAATAGGGATGAATTCCGTACGGCTGAAGCATTGAGCGGAATTTTGAGTCCTGTCTTTTCACCGCTGTTAAGAGGCAGGATGGCTAGATTCAAGCCAATCAAGGCAGAGGATGTTGCTTGTGCCATGCTTCAAATTGCCCTAGATGGCGAGAAGGGCACGAATATTTATGAATGGCCGGAGCTGCATGAAGCTGCAGCGAGAAGGGCATAAGAAAGGCACGGCTGCGTACCTGCAGCCGTGCCTTCTTTCTTTCTATAATTCTGGCATATCCAATCGGTAGAGATTTCGATAAGCCTCTTCTGTCTCCATTAGCTCATTGTGAGAGCCATCCATCTTGATGGTCCCATCTTCAAGGAAAATAATGCGGTCCATGGTCTCGGCGCCAGCCAGGTGGTGGGTAATCCAGATGACTGTTTTTGATTGCAGTGTCTCAAAAATGGTCTTCAACAGCTGTTTTTCTGTCAGTGCATCGAGCCCCACCGTTGGCTCATCAAGAATTGCTATCGGTGCATTTTGCAGCAGGATGCGTGCAAGGGCGATTCTTTGTCTTTCCCCGCCAGAGAAGCGGCTGCCGAGCTCATGCATTCTTGTCTCATACCCTTCAGGGAGAGAGGTGATATAGTCATGCATCTGGACTTGTTTGGCGGCTATAATAACCTCTTCATCTGTCGCACCAGGGTTTCCAAGACGGATATTGTTCATGACGGTAGTATCAAATAGATGCGGCTTTTGCTGCAAAACAGCCACAAGGCTAGAGAGTTCTCCAAGCTGTTTGACATCTTTTCCGCCAATGGATATACCTCCTTTTTGCGGCTCGTAAGCGGCAAGGATTAACTTGGCCATGGTGCTTTTGCCTGAGCCGCTTTTACCAAGGAGAGCAATCTTTTCTCCGCGCTTAATGGAGAGGGATAGGCCTTTAAGAACCGTCGCTACCTCCTCACTATAGGAGAAGGTAACTTGATCGAACCGGATGGGCAAGGACGTTTCTTCCTTCAACTCTCGCATTTCTTCCTGCCTGGTTTTCGGGTCTTCGATTTGCTCCTGTAAATCATTCATTCTATCCAAAGAACTCTGATAGCTTGGTATTTGGCTAACTGCATCGGAAAGAGGTGCAAATGCATCAATAAGCGGAAAGACGACAAGGACGAAAGCGGCAATCCAGCTTGGCTCAAATGTTCCAGCCTCCACGCTTGCCGCAATCCAGCAGGTCATAGCAATGATGCAGGTAAGGATGATGACATGAAAACCCAGATTCCGATACCGCTGGAACCGGCCAATCTGGCTTTCAATCTCGTCTACATTCTTTTCATCATTTTCGTAGCGGCGAACGAAGTCTTCCTGCCTGCCGCTGATCATCCAATCGCCTGCTCCCATTACGGCATCCGTAAGCGTTTGATAAAGACCGTTTCGAGCATCCTTCATTTTCGCCTGACGGGCTTGAGTGGCCAGCAGGGAGATGAGGGGAAACAGGATGACCAGGACAAAGAGCAAGAGAAGCATCAATAAAGCAAACGGAATGGAGAAAAGCCCAAGTCCTATTATAATCATCACATAAAGCAAGAGACTGATGACGGAAGGGAAAATCGTCTTGATATATACATCCTGTAAATGTTCAATATCATCAGCCAGCACTCCCAATAAATCGCCTGTTTTAAAGCGGGATTTGAAATCTAGCGCATTAGGCTCCAGGGCTTTATACAGGCGGACACGCATCCGTGAGAGAATCTTAAGGACCATGCTGTGACCGCTCAGGCGCTCTGCATAGCGGAAGGCAGGACGAGACACCCCAAATAGCCGGACGAGTACGATTGGCACATAAATCATAAGAATATTCTCCGGCAGGGTGGCTGATTCAGAAATCAAATACCCGGATGTGAACATGAGAGCTCCAGCGCTGAAGAATGTTCCGACACCAAGGATAAGCACAAGGGCGAGTAGCCATTTGTTCTCGCTCAAAAAGGGGCGAATCCATGAATCTTTGATAATCGTTATAGGGGATAATATTTTCTTCATTTCATCGCCTCCATCTTGCCGCTTTGAATCTGTACTAATTGGTGATAGTAGCCTTTTAGCCTCAGTAAGTCCTCATGTGTGCCCATTTCAGCAATCTTGCCTTGGTTCAGTACGATAATCTGGTCCATATCCTTCATCCAATGGAGCCGATGGGTGGCGAAGAATACGAGATGGTTATCCAATAAGGGCAGCATATTTTTCTTTAATTCATATTCTGTTTCGATATCCAAATGTGCAGTCGGTTCATCGAAAAGGAGAATTTTACGTCGGTCATCAAGGAATGCCCTGGCTAAAGCAATCCTTTGTTCCTGGCCGCCGCTAAGCATCCGGCCTCCCTCACCAATCTTTTCCTCCAACCCATTTGGAAGGGAATCAATGATTTGTCTGAGCCCAGCTTGGTCGATGGCTGCCTGAAGGGCTTCTTCACTCGCTTGCGGCGTGTAAAACAGAATATTGTTTCGCACGGTATCATTGAACAGGTACGGGTGCTGCGGAATATAAAGAATCTGTTCCTGCCATGACGGATCATGGAAACCGGCGAGAGCTTCTCCGTTAACTTCTGCATAACAGCTGCTGGGAGCAAGAAAGCCGCCAAGCACATCAATCAAGGTCGATTTGCCTGCACCGCTTGCCCCGATGATGCCAATCTTTCCGTAGCCTTTCCAAGAGAAGTGCACATCTTGGAGGGAAGCATGATTAGCTTCTTCATGGATAACGGTTAGGTTATTGAATGTAAGACGGTCTTCAGCTGACCAAGCAGGAAGTGCTTTTTGTCTGCCTGCTTGGACTGGCTTTTGAATCGCCAATATTTGTCCAATGGCTCCCATGCTGTTTTTTCCGTCTAAGGTGGCGTGATAATCGGTCCCGAATTCCCTGATCGGCAGGAAATATTCCGGAGCAAGAATCAGTATCGTTAACGCTGGTCCGAGCAGAATGGCACCTTCCATCAGGTTTAAGCCAAGGAACAAGGCAACGATTGCGATGGATAGCGATGTGAAGAAATCGAGCGCGAATGTTGATAAAAAGGCGACACGCAAGGTGCTCATCGTCGCTTTCCGATACCGCTCGCTGACTGTCCTGATATTCTTGTCATAATCCTTGCTTAGACCTAGCAGCTTTAATGTTTCTAGCCCTCTTAATGAATCAACGAAATGGTTGGAGAGGACTTGATAGGATTCATACTGCTTGTCAGCCTTTCTTTTCGCGGCAATCCCTAGCATGGCCATGAAGAAGATGAGGATGGGCAGGACGAGAATGACGATTCCTGCGGAAAAAGGATTTAATGTGAACATATGGATGACAATCATAAGGGGTATTAACAGCATGTTCATCATTTTCGGGAGAAATAGCTTCAAATAGGTCTCTACTTGAGTTACCCCTTCAAGCGCCATTGTTACCAAGCTTCCGGTTCCTTCCTTCTGTGTGAATTTAGGACCGAGGCTGAAGATTTTCTCAAGTAATTCACGGCGAATGGCGGTACCTGATTCAGATGCGAAACGATCCATCCATTTATCCCGGAAAAAGACCAAGATCTGTCTCGTTAAATAAGCAACTGCGAATAAAAGGAAAGGAAGGAACTGATTGCTCAGTTTCTCCCCGTTGAATAAGTTTGTGATAACATGTGAAAGCAGAACCGCCTGCATAATGATGGCCGCTCCCTGGAGAAGGGAGAGGACCAATAGATAGGCGAGTGTGCCTTTAATGCCTTTTAAGTTTAAGATTTCTTTCGTAATCATTCATGTCCCACCGGTTCTGAATCAGAAACCCGCTTTCTGAATACATAGTAGCTCCAAATTTGATAGCCAAGCACGAATGGCAGCAGTGTAAGGGAAACAATCGTCATCACCTTTAGTGTATAAGGGCTGCTGGATGCATTCATGATGGTCAAGTTGAAGTCAGAACTAATTGAGCTGATCATAACGCGCGGGAACAGCCCGACAAACAGTGTAGAGACCGTAAAGAGAATGGTGCCTGTTGTCATGGTAAAGGCCCAGCCTTCCATTCTTTTTCCTGTGAAGAAGTAGGCTAAAGCTGTTGTGAGAACAGCAGCGAACAGCAATAATGGTGTTGCGACAGGACGAGCCTCGAATAGGTCTGTACTCAAGTAAGTCAATACGGCAAAGGCAATCAAACCAACTAAGAGCAGGATATACATCTTTGTCAGCATTTCCTGCGCACGCTCACGGATTGGCCCTTCTGTACGAAGGCCGATATAGGTAAGTCCATGCACAAAGCAAATCACAACCATGGCGATCCCGCCAACAACAGAATAAAGATTAAAGTAATCCGTGAACCCGGCATACATATTCGCTGAAGCATCGATAGGCATACCGCGCACCAAGCTCGTGAACAAGACTCCAAGCACGAAAGCAGGAACAATGCTGCCAATAAAAATCATCCAGTCCCATAAATTCGTCCAGTTCGTGTGGACCTTGTGACGAAATTCAAACGCTACACCCCGGACAATCAAGGCGAGGAGGAACAGCACAAATGGCAGGTAATAACCGCTGAACATGGTTGCATACCATTCAGGAAACGCTGCGAAAATTGCCCCGCCGGCTGTGATGAGCCAAACTTCATTGGCATCCCAGAAAGGACCGATTGTCGTCACAAGCTGGTCACGCTCTTTTTGGTCGCGTGCCAGGAAGCGGGTGGACATGCCGACACCAAAGTCAAACCCTTCAAGGATGAAGAAACCGATAAACAAAATTGCCACAAGTAGGAACCATAACTCATTTAAGCTCATTGTCCAAAGGCCTCCTTATTAAATAAGTCCACATCCGGTTTTTCAGGTGTATCCTTTTGCGGTCCTTTTTTGACCTGCTTCACGATTAAAGTAATCAAGACAACAGCCAGGATCGTATAAGCGCCAAGGAAGGCGATGATGGAAATCCATAGGTCAGCTGCTGTGACATTTGGTGAAACAGATTGGGCCGTCGTGAATAATCCCATTACCGTCCATGGCTGGCGCCCGATTTCTGTCATGATCCAGCCGGCTGTATTGGCAATGAACGGCAAGCTGATAGCACCAAGCATGATCTTCAAATACCATGTATTTTCCATTATGGTTTTTCTCTTAAGCAAGAACAATCCAATCATGGATAGCAGAATCATAATGCCGCCGCCAAATGTCATGATACGGAAGCTCCAATAGACAGGCTCCACAGGAGGGATATAATCCCCTTCACCATATAATTCGGTGTACTGTTCTTGAAGAGTATTCATTCCTTCAACAGATCCATTAAAGCTGTTGTAAGAGAGAAGACTCAATAAATAAGGAATCTCAACGGACCAATTATTTGTCTTGTTTTCTTCATCAATATCAGCTATCAAAGACCAGCTGGCCGGGTCTTCCGAATCTTCCCATAATCCCTCGCTTGCCGCTATTTTCATAGGCTGGGAGGAGACCAAATGCTGTGCTTGCCAGTGACCGGTAAAGGCGATGCCAAGACCGGCAACCATGCCTAGTACCGTTGCGATTGTAAAGGAACGTTTGAATAAATCTACGTCTTTTTTCTTCATTAGCTTGTATGCGCTGATTCCGCCTACAACAAATGCGCCAGTTGCGAATGCCCCGAATATTGTATGAGGGAATTCAACGAGCAATTGCGGATTTGTTAAGAACGCCCAAATATCGACTAAAGTGGCTTTACCGTTTACTACCTCGATTCCGACAGGCTCCTGCATAAACGAGTTCGCTGCCAAAATCCATAAGGCAGATAGCATTGTACCGATGGATACGAGCCAGATAGACATTAGATGAACCCATTTAGGAAGACGATTTCGGCCGAACATCCAAACCCCGATAAAGGTTGACTCCATAAAGAAGGCCAAAAGGGCTTCAATTGCGAGCGGGACACCGAATACATCTCCTACGAATCTCGAATATTCAGACCAATTCATTCCAAACTGGAATTCCTGTATAATCCCCGTTACGACACCGACCGCAAATGAAATGAGGAAGATATTTCCCCAGAACTTGGCCATATCGAGGTAAATTTCTTTCTTCTTGAAGAAATACAATGTTTCCATAATGGCAACCAAGAAGACGAGACCGATGGAAAGCGGCACAAAGAAGAAGTGATAGATCGTCGTTGCAGCATACTGGAAACGAGCTAAATCAAGAATTTCCATAAAATCATTCACACCTTTCAAAATAATGTAATAAATGTTCGAAGATTCACAATATATCCAAAAAACAGTACCCATTAATAAGGAAAAAAGGAAGATAGCAAATTATATGGTCGTTTTTATGTATATTGTGGAAAAACAATATCCAAGAATTATTATATTAAGAAATATATTAACCCTGGTATCTACTTGTATTTTAGTCTGATTGTTTATAAATTACTAGAGAAGGATATTAAGAAATAATGGTAAAATTGTGACAGGCTACAAAATTGTCACAAATGATATAAATGTGTATAAAAGTTGTATAAAGTGAATATTTATCAAAATTTTGTCCGCCTATAGTCATGTCAAGGCAGAGTGTAGGAGGTCTATTTTCTTAGGAGATAAGAGAAGCGGAAAACCGCAAGATCTGAAGGGGTTTGCAGGAATGGTTTTAAGTCATCATTATGCTAGGACAGTATAATCTATAATGCATAAAAAAAGAAGGCGAAGGTGATGACCTTCGCCTGTTGAGTATCTTATTGTTATATTTGAACTAATGTATAGCCGTTCTTCTTGCAAGCATATCGTATCGCCTGACGGAAGGTGGCAAATGTTTCTGTAGGGATGGATGAGCCTTGCGCAATAATCTGTTTGACAAAATTGGCTGTAAGTCCGGAATAAATGACATTGGTTCCAATTAAGTCAAGGGAGCGGCATATGGTTTCAAGGTCCATGGCTATGCTGTTATCACTCAAATTCGTCATGCCGGTAAAGTCCATGATCAGATAGTCGGCCTGTCTTTTTGCGCTCTCGAACAAGGCGATTTCCATAATCTTATCTAAGCGTTCTCTCGTCAATGTTCCGGTGATGGGCATTAGGATGACGTTATCGAGAATCGTCTGGATGACAGGTGCGTATAATTCCTCTAAAAGGGCATACCCCTTGAGAAGTTTTTCCTCATAATCGGTGATATCCTTCCAGGTAACGATGTAGATTGTTTTTTCTGGGTGAGTCTGCCACTTGTTAACGGTTATCTCGGCAATCAATTTTTGATAGAGAACGCTTTTCACGTCAAATGGAAAAAGCCCAGTTTTAAAAGCCTCCTTGAAGCCATTCCCTTCAGCAGGATAGAACTCGAATAGGCTTTTGCCTATATAATCATTCTTGCTGACAAGACCGGTATATGGCCTCAATCTATTAATGAGCCGGTTTGAATAATCATTAAGCATAATGATTTGTAGATTTTCGTCACAAACAAACAGGTTTTCTCCAATGGCATTTAACAGAGATATATCGGTTTGATTTAATATGGGGTCCATTACGTTCTCCTCGTCTTTGTCTCGCATTACGACCTCATTATTATAAGTTATTTGTTAAAAATTTCAAATAATATGGATTGATGTGCCTTCAAAAGAACGACACTGTTTTTGACTAGGGAGAAAGGCATATGTCAAAATTAAAAAGGATATTCAATGACTTGGAAAAGATGTATACTGAAAATTATGAAAAGATTAGGGGGATATGGCATGAGCTATTCATTAAAATGGGACCTTGAAGGGATATTTTCAGGCGGTTCCCAATCGGCTGAGCTTGCAGCAAAACTGGAGAGAATTAACGAATCGTTAGTGGCATACAAAGAAGAAGTAAAGAATTTCAGCCCAATAAAGGATAAGCGTGAGATGGGACAGCTTGTCAGCATTCTCGAGAAGACAGAGGAAATTGAAAAGGCTGTTTCACAGGTAGTCGCTTTCTTGGAGTGTCTCACCGCACAAGATGTGCATGATACGAAAGCGGATCAATTGAACGGCGAAGCGTACTCGTTGATCAGCGAATTCCAAACAGCTTTCACCGGTTTTACGATTAAATTAGTACAGATTGATGAAGCGTTATGGAGAGAACTGCTGGAAGACCCGGCTTTATCTGAGATTGCTTTCTACTTAAATGAAAAGCGCGAGCATGGGAAGGAGCAATTGTCCGAAGCGGAAGAAGCGCTCATCAATGCCTTGAAGGTTGATGGTTACATAGGATGGAGCACGCATTATGACTCCCTCGTCAAAATGATTGAAATTCCATACAAGGATAAAGATGGGGGCGAGGTTCACCTGTCTGCCGGGCAGGCGTTCAATAAAATGATGGATGACCCTGACCCGAACGTTCGCGCTGACCTCTTCGAAAAATGGGAAAAGGCTTGGCATGAGAAGGCGCCATTATTTGCTGATACATTAAATCATTTAGGCGGCTTCCGCTTGGCGGATTACAAAGCCCATGGCGTCACAGATTTCATGAAGGAACCGCTTCAATATAACCGCATGAAGAAGGAAACCCTTGATGTTATGTGGGACGTGATTGCGAAGAACAAGCAGCCATTCGTTGACTTCCTCAACAGGAAGGCGAAGATTTTTGGCAAAGAGAAACTTAGCTGGGTAGATGTCGACGCACCAATCGTGACGACCGAGCCGAAGCATTATTCCTACGATGAAGGGGCGAAGTTCATCATTGATAATTTCTCCAAGTTCGGGTATGAGCTTCCGAAATTTGCTGAGCAGGCATTTGAAAACGCATGGATTGAAGCGGAGGACCGTCCGGGAAAACGTCCTGGCGGCTTTTGCACAAGCTTCCCGGAAACGAATGAATCACGGATTTTCATGACGTATGCGGGTTCTCCGAGCGGGGTCGCAACCCTCGCGCATGAGCTCGGCCATGCCTTCCATAGCCATGTGTTAAACGGCAAGCCTTTCTTTAACACGGAGTATGCGATGAATGTCGCAGAGACAGCTTCGACCTTCGCTGAACAAATTTGTTCTGATGCGAGTGTACGTGCGGCTGGGTCAGATGCAGAGAAAATCACCCTGCTTGATACGAAGATACAAAATGCAATCGCGATGTTCATGAACATTCATGCCCGCTTTATTTTTGAAACGAACTTCTATAAGGAGCGCCAAAAAGGGCTCGTCTCTGCCGAACGCCTTGATGAGCTTATGGAAGCGGCACAAAAGGAATCGTATCAAAACTCCTTAAGCGAATACCACCCGAGCTTCTGGGCCAGCAAATTGCATTTCTATATTGCGGAAGTACCATTCTATAACTTCCCGTATACGTTCGGTTATTTGTTCAGCCTAGGGATCTACCATCTGTCACTGAAGGAAGGAAAAGCGTTTGAGGAAAAATATATCGCCTTATTGCAAGATACCGCAGCAATGACAACGGAAGAATTGGCGCTGAAGCATCTTGGCGTGGACTTAACGAAGCCGGACTTCTGGCAGGCAGGGGTCGACCTCGCTATTGCTGATGTAGAGGAATTCCTTGAGTTAACGAAATAATACATTGGAAGCATGAAAGGGGCATGACTGTTTAGGGCAGTGATGCCTCTTTCGCATAAAAATAAAGAAGCGGAATGGGAAAGAGGGAAGATGAGTGGAAATAAGGCCATCACGGTATGAGGACTATGAACAATTAGTGGAACTGGAAAACCTGATTTGGAATGAGGAGAATACGCCCATGGTGATGGTGTGGGAATC
>JAEIGA010014359.1_pt1 | contig 12057 bp, 8 predicted proteins | sample 9270691 | NCBI WGS metagenome assembly JAEIGA01 (sample SAMN17057246, study PRJNA624740) | gut metagenome | biome: biome; isolation source: fecal sample | host: Bos grunniens | place: China: Xizang | collected 2019
ATAACATAATCAAGATAATCGAGAACAATCTCCTCCAGGATTCTTCCATGTCCGGCTACATCAAGGACATGTTCCTGTCTTATCTCTCAATCCCCAGAAACAAGAGAGAAGAGATTATATTCAAACCTACTTACGAAGCAATTAACAAAGCAATTGCAGAGAACAAGGTGCTCACCTTCTCATCTACTAATAGCAGAAACAAAGGCACCGTTCACGTTGAGCCTTACCTCATCGCCACCTCGAAAGAAGAACAGTTCAGTTACCTTCTCTGCCATGGCCACGACTACTACAAGGATCACACATTCAGGATCTCAAGATTAAGAAACGTCTTCGTTACCTCCGACACCTTCACAAAGGATAAGAAGATCGAAGCAAGACTTACTGAGATGGGTATAAGACGTCCCCACTCCGCATCACCTGACATCCACGCAGTCGTCCTCATGACCGAGCGCGGTAAAGACATGTACCGCATGATCGTCAAGAACCGCCCTGCCCTCTCCAAAGCCGAAGGCGACAAGTATCACTTCGACTGGCCAGAAATTCAGCTTGAAGACTACTTCAGAAGATTCGGAAAAGAAGCCATAGTAATCAGGCCGAAATCACTGAAACAGAAACTGATTAAGTATTATGAAGATGCAGCAAAAGCATATGGAGGATAACAGGCCGCTAGTTATAAAAATGGATTATAAAGAAGGTCTTATATCTTTAGATGACTAAAACAATACAGTTACTTAAACCATACTGCTTTATCAGAGAATTTACTATAAAGGGTTTTCCAATACTTCGAAGGAGAATAATCCTTTTCCCAATCACCTTTTTTAGTCTTAATTGTATATTTATTTGATTTCATGAGAATACATATTCGTTTAGCTCTGCTTACGCAAACAAAACACAGCCTGTCACTTTCTTTCATTAGTTCACCATCATTTTTCGCTTTATAAGAAGGAAATCGGTCTTCCTCCATTCCCATCATTACAACAGCCTCAAACTCAAGGCCCTTGGAACTATGACGAGTTGATATTACAACTTGGTTTTCGGGTTTGCCAATTTTGCAAAACTTTTCAATTCCATAGTTGGTATATTCTTCTTCAGATAATTCGAGTTGCAAATTATCCAAATTTTCTATTTCACCCGGAAGCTGATCGTTATTCTTTAGCACATCATCAAATGATAATTCTTTGCGAATATGTACAAACCATTCTTGTGCAGAATTAGCCAATTTCTTACTTTCTTCTAAAATCCTTAAAAATTTAATTCTTTCTTGCACATTATCCGATTCGGATATGAAATATCCATCACACTTAGAATATACAAGATTTATCCAATATCCATATATCTCTGAAAAATCACATTCTCGATTACCAACAAGCCAGCTTGCACATGACTCAATCCACTTTACAAAATCGCTTCTATCAAACAAATGCTTGACTATGTAGTGCGGAATATCAGCATTTTTACACACTTCAGCCAGAGCTTTACATTCATCGTTATTGCTCAATAAAACTGCAATTTCTTCATACGGAATATCTTCCTCTTTACATTTAGGAATAATATGCTCAACAAAAAAAGCATACTGATCATCCATTCCCTTGTTGACACTTACAAATTCATAAATAGCATTCTCATTCTTTCTTGTTTTGGCTATATATCCTCGTTTTTGTGACAGTATTAATTCAGAACCATCAACGATATCTTGGTTGCTTCGGTAATTATTCTTTAAAACTATATTTTCAATATCTTTCCGTTCTGAAAGTTCGGTTAGATAATAAGGAATAGCACCTTGAAATCCATATATTGATTGATCTGGATCACCGACAATAAAGAATCGAATATCAGTATTATCAATTAACGAAATAACCATTTCATGTAAAGGTCTTCCCAAATCTTGGTATTCATCTATCAAAATCCATGGATACTTCGCACTTAAACACTTCCTAATATAAGGATATTGTTGGAGCATTTTTGTTGATTCGATAATTATAGATTCAAAATCTATATATCCTTTTTCGTATAGCAAGTTCTCATACTTATCAGCAAGCAAGATATCGTCTTGCTTAAGAATAACATTCATTTGGCTCTTCCCTGAAATTCTAAGTAATCTTGTCGAATCCATTTGTGTATAAGATTTGGGAGCTTCCATACCTAATAAGGTGGCGGCTTCATTTACTAAAGCTTTCTTTGTTTTTTCTGAAACCAACTTAATAGGCATAGGAATATTTGCTTTATACATTTCTGCAAAAGTAGTAATAATCTCTGATAAACAAAAAGAGTGAACTGTACCCAGAAAGACATTCTTGCGTTTTCTATATCCAAGTTTATTGAGCCTTTCTGTAAATTCTCTTGCTGCTTCCCTGCTATAAGTCAGACAAGCTAATCCTCTTGGTTCTTGAATGTAGTCTTCTAGCAATTGCATAATTTTTAGAGTTAATACTGTAGTCTTTCCGCTTCCCGGACCAGCTAATACCACAGTGTTCTCTAACGATTCATATGCATCCACTTGATCATCATCTTTACGCAATTGGTTAAGTTTTTCGATTAAATAGGCGTTTGTCATACTATTTTTCCATATATGTACTCAATCGCTTCGCGAATATAATCCGGACAATTACCTTCTAAACAATTACTAGTAAACATTTGTGCAAAACGGCCCTTGCCCACCTCACTATCCTCAATTCGATTAAGACAAAACTCAAAATCACCTGTCTCGATTTTCTCTTTGAAATGTTTATGTTTTACTGTTCTACTCGGTAAAATCTTATTATATGTCTCGCAAAAAGCACTCAAATCCTGTTTGCTGCTTTTTGACATCATGTCAACTTCAAAAGTGTTCTCCCCAACAAAAACGCCATATTTTTTCAGTTCTAATTTAAAACTCATATCATCTAAAGTGTTGTCAGAAACGATTCCTAGTTCCAACAGTATCCTTCTCATATTCTCTAAACCTAAATACCCACTCTGTTCATTAGGCAAACAGTCTTTTTTTGTCTTGTGGAAAACTTTTTCTACGTCTTCGTCATTATTTCGAAGAATATAAAAATCCCCATCGGTAATAACAGCATATGGAATCTGCAAAAATCTGAGAAGTTTAATATATGGTTTGAAAGCTGTGCAATTAACATTGCATATTACAATGCCGGCTTCATCTAATGGTTTATTTAATATATCAGCAAAACGAGGCACAATGTACTCTTCTGCGATACCTTCAACTAATATCACTCCCTTTGCTAGAAAAATCTCACCACGTTTTACGTCCAAATATCTTTCAACATCTAAAAATTCTCCAGGAGCACTTGGCATAACAGCAGTTGAATGGGCTACCGTTCCGTTGTCACTAACATGAAGGTGCACCAACGATTTTAAGTGAGAAACAGCGGTAATATGTGTAGAATGAGTTGTCAATAATACTGATGTAGAAGTTCTTTTTATAACATCTCTATAAATAAGTCGTTGATATACCGGATGGAGGTGAGCTTCTGGTTCTTCGATAGCAAGTATTGTAGTTCCTTGCACATGACCACCATTATCTGACATAAACTTATAAAGCATCTTTATTGTGGAATCATCTATATCTTCCTTTAGTAAATAATTTTGTCTAGCATTCTTCTCATAACAATTATCAAGGAGATTATGGGTGTCCTTTTTCTTCAATAGTTCAAAACTTTCTTGTTTTATAAGCGTAGGAATCGTTTTATCACTTAGTTGTTGCATAAGCATTGTAATATATAGAATATTATTCAATCCCAAACTGCTTTCAGAAGCACTTCGATTTGCCATAAGAACCTTTAAAGAAGCTATTACTTTTGAAGGATTGACTTCCATCGCTTGTAAAGAAACATCATAATTGTTATTGCCAAGTATTCTGGAAAAGTGATTATTCACGTTATTGGTTATGTCTTTTATCTCATCAAGATCAAGCACTCTTTCTCCTACATCTTTATATTCTTTTGCTATTACTTCAAGATCTTTTGAACTAATAGCATAATCATCTAGTAGCTTTTTTACTGGAGATGTTTTTGTGTTCTTCAATTCATTTTCAACATCTCTCAAAGCCTTAATTACGCGTAAGTTTATGTATTTTCTTTCATAAGATCCAAATGTTTTATTCTCTTTTTCCCCCATAAAAATTTTATATTGATATTCCTTTTTTCCACTTAAATTTATATTTGGGAAAAACTTATAAGTTAATAGTAATAGTTCCTTATCATCAAAATAAACAGAAGCATCTGCCAATGTAGCGAGAACAGTTTGATTGTTTCTAAAATCATCTAAATAGATTTGGATTACTATTTCGCTATCATTTTCCATAGGGTTCTCTATAGTTTCATTAAAATCAGACTCAGTAAGCATCCTGTCATTGTCTGATAAAGAGGGATCAAGAATCAATTGCAACGCTCTAAGAAAATTCGTTTTACCAACGTTGTTCTCTCCCACAATAATGCCCTTGTGATCTAATTGAACATCCAAATCAATAAAATTCCTAAAATTCTTGATTACTACGCGCGAAATATACGGACTATTCATTGTTTGATCCCCCATATCTGTAAATTACTTGAGCAAATAATAGTGCTATTTTACTGAATATCATATGCACATAAATAATTATATCATTACATGCACATTCAATCCGCTTTGGATGCATTAAATAGAGCTAATTATCGTAATTTTCGCTTTTGAGATATTAATGCCTTGTAGCTTGAATATATAACTAAATTAACTTAAGAAAACAACATGGAAAAATATAGTGTTCTATAACCGCACATTGATAAGAGCATTCTTTTTTATGAGAAATCTTTTGGCTATTTTTCTTATAATTCAGAACAGTAATATTGTGCTAGAATTCACAAATTAGGTTAAAAATTGTATCTGTGTTCATCACACCACCACAAAAGAATACACACATTCAAACAGCATACTATACTTGCTTACCGGCCACATCATACGCGAACTGGCAACAGCAGCTGCACTCGTAGCATTGTGAAGATGACTATACAGTTTCTTATCAAGATCCACTTTAATCGGAAACTTAGAAGCCATTGTACTCTCGCGCGAAGTAATCTCATCTTCTTCACACTTGAAACCATTTCTCTCCAAAAACTCAACAAACTTAGTTCTGGCTTTCCTTCCTCTGGGTCTAGCAAAATATATGCCTTCAAGCTCCTTTTCTTCAGCATGCCACATGTGTTTATCGAAATCAGGCAAACCCTTAGGAACTATCGAGTCATAGTATTCAGGTATCTCTATCTTTGGCCAACCTAGTCCGCTTCTTCTAATTTTAAACTCACCATAGAAGAATTCATTACCATCTTCATCGTAGCAACAACCGAATATCGGGTAATTGGGACCATACCCGTCGTTATGTTTATATGTTCCTTCAAATCTTATCTTTCCATTCTGGTAGTATTCTTTTCCATAGACAAAGCCTTTAGTGTCAAAAACGCCTTCCTGACACTTATTGCCGTTTGCAAAATAAGAAGTACCGCTGCCGAAAGGTCTGCCATCTTTAGTGAATCCTTCATACATCAGCTTGCCGTTCTTTGAATAAATCTTCTTCCACTCTTCTTTCATTAATCTTCCCTCCGTTTAGGTTAAGAAAGCCTGTCGTAAACGACAGGCCTGATATCTTACATTGATCCCATCGTTCAAGCATTAGCACCTTACTGATCAGCAGGTTGCTGTGCGGTCAACGAGCTTGTCTCTCGCGCACTCTCTATGGCTGTATAACTTTGACTTACTTCTTCTTTTTATCTTTCTTCTCCGGCTTAACTACAGCGACTATTCCGTTAGGAAGTACATAAAGTATCTCAGCCTTAACCTTGTCGCCGATCTTATCGTAGAGTCTGCCTGCGCTGTAGCATTCACCAATTACGGTCTTAACGCTATTAGCTACATATCCGATAGTTCCTATCGGCTTAAGCTCAACCCTGATTGCTTCCTTATCATATTCGTTATCAGGTTCCTTAATAAGCTTGACTGTCATGCCCTTCTCAAGAAACTCGCTTCCGTATCTGAACTGGGCTCCAGCTATTGTTATATACATCTCTGCCATATCTCTATCCTCCTGTATAATCTTCTTTGCCTTCTCTATCTGGCATAAGTATATATGGTGAGTAGTGCCAATAAATGGACTGTTTATCCTTCGATTTCAGATCTCAAGACCTCAGAGAAATAACAACCGTAAATATTCATTAAAGCTCATAATTATATTGTCTCTCTAAAAAGCATGCCCATATATCCATAAAGCTCGATCCAGCCTCCTATCATGTCTATAGTCAAATTGCAAATCTTCTAATCTATTAATATATTCTTGATATTCATTTTCACATACAGTTTCAAAAGAGGCATCCCATTTTCCTGGCATGCTATTAACAACAACATGCATATTATTAGGTTGCAAATTACGCTCATGCGCCAAAAGGGCAGCCATAGCAAATCTGTCATAAATAGGATACATACCGTGCGAAAGGAAAAACAAAAGTGTTATCAGATATACTGTGCCTATACCCCTGATATTGTGATTTCTTCCTTCGTAATTACAATTTCTAAGTAATAGCAGACACTCATTGGGACTATTATCTGCCAAGTCTTCCAATAGTTCTATATTATTAATAATGTACCTTGAAAGGGTATCTAAATCCAAAACCCTGCCATAACGCATAGGGTTTATTTGTTCACATTCTTCCCAATCTGAAGTATATATAAATCTCTGATCATCCTGACTTTCACGGTGTTTAATTCTTCCCATTTTCCAAGCCAGAGCTCGTACAATATCCAAACGCGACTCAAAGTGGCTGTTCATTATATCCATAACTACATCTTCTACATATCGAGAACCCTGTGAATATCTAATTCCAGTTCTTTTTTCAACACCCAAGAAATAGCTCGGCGAGTAATATTCCACAAATTCATTGGTGTTAAGCTCATGTCCTTCTAGATCGAAAAATGCCATTTGACTCCTCCTTAATAAGCTTAATCAAATTCAGTAGCCAAGAAAGCTATATATTTATTCTAAAAGACAAATAGCTAAACCTCATGAAATCTCCTTAACATTTCTGTTAACAGACACTTTTACTAATCACTTTTGTATATAATTTTCTTAATTCATCTTCAGGAGGTCTCTATGGTCTATTTATCTAAATCCAAATATACGGGTTTATGGCAGTGCCCTAAAATCGCATGGCTAAGACAATATAAGCCTGAAGTTGCCACCATAGATGAGATGGTCCAAGCTCGATTCGAAGCTGGAAACATGGTTGGAGACTTGGCAATGGGTCTCTTTGGAGACTTTGTCGAAGTCACTACTTATAAAGGAGAAAAACTTGATCTTCCGAAGATGATTGAAAAGACCGTCATTGAGATGGACCGAGGCACAGAAAACATATGCGAAGCTTCATTCTCTTACAACGGCCTATACTGCGCCGTAGATATACTTAAGAAAAATGGTGACGGTTGGGCTATTTATGAAGTTAAGAGCTCAACTAAACACCAGAAAGATGACGGCACATATACTGACGACAAGGAAGTTTATATAGCTGACATCGCTTATCAGAAATATGTCTTAGAACATTGCGGTGTTAAAGTAACCGGAACATATCTCGTGTGTATTAATGGTGATTATGTGTTTGATGGAACACTTGATCTTCAGCAGTTCTTCTTCATTTCTGATGTAGCTGACGAAATCGGACCTGAACTTGGCATCATTGAACACAACTTGGCTGTAGCTGAACAGGTCCTCACTTCGGATGTAGAACCTGATATCGATCTTGATGTTTGCTGTCAAAAGCCATATAAATGTGCGTTCTGGGAATACTGTTCTCAGCACATTCCTAAAGAATCTGTTTTTAATATCTATCGATTATATATGAGCAAGAAGATTGAGTATTACCGCAATGGCTGGATCACTTATAGAGATTTGCTGGATAATGCTCCAATCAAGAACGAAAAACAACTCCGACAAGTAGAATTCGGCTTGGAAGACAAGGGAACATATATTAATAGGGCAGAAATTGCTACATTCCTTCAATCACTCTCTTATCCTTTATACTTCTTAGATTTTGAGACTATGCAACCAGTTATACCTGAGTATGTCGGGACAAAGCCATATGCACAAATCCCCTTCCAGTATTCCCTGCATTACATCGAAAAAGAAGGTGGAGAACTTAAGCACAAAGAATTTCTGGCAGAATCCGGTACAGATCCTAGAAGAGCATTAGCTGAACAGCTCTGTACGGATATCCCTATGAATGTTTGTGTTACAGCATATAACAAGGCATTTGAATGCACACGAATCAAAGAGCTGGCCGAATATTATCCAGATTTAGCAGAACACCTTCTCAATATAAAGAAGAATATCGTTGATCTGCTTGTTCCATTCCAGTCCGGATGGTACTACAACCGTGCTATGGGTGGATCCTTCTCGATTAAGAGCGTGCTACCTGCGATCTTCCCTGACGAGCCGAGTTTGAACTACCACAATCTTGAGGGTGTTCATAACGGTGGAGAAGCGATGACTATTTTCCCAAAAATCAAGGATATGCCACTTGAAGACCAGAAGATAGCAAGACACAATCTGCTTAAGTACTGTGAGCTTGATACTTATGCAATGGTTAAGGTGTGGGAAGAACTAATAAGAATATCTGAGTGAGTTTTTCTAGTAATACATTTCACAAGTATTTATGACGACTTTTAATACTTTCATGATTTATTTAGTTCTTTAACTATGTTCTTCTTTGATTCATAATAATATTATCAATTACTACTGTTTAAGCGAGGATATCATATGGAAAATAAAGAAACCTCTTGGAATTTATTGGTAAACGGCAGCAAACTGGAAGAAGAAGCAAAATCACGCAGCGAAACTAAATTTTTTAAAAAAGATATCAAGAAAAACGAAATAGACCAATACACCAAAGATAATTGGAAAATCGAAAAAGAATATAAGAATGGCACTTTTAAGATAAGTAAAGAAAAAAGTATTGGCGATCTTTTTGAAAATGAAGTTTGGCTTATCCTAAAAAAAATGGGATTCACGACATTAAATGCTACAAACCAATTTAAAATTTTAACAGCTCCAGCAACAACTAAGCAGATAGATATAATTGCCATAGATGACGAGGTCTGTCTTTTAATCGAATGTAAGGCGACAGATAAATACGATAATAGTCATTCTTGGAAGCATGAACTTGATGAAATTAATGGATATAAACAAGGTGCAATTCGCGAAATAAGGAAGAAATATCCTGGTTTGAAAATTGGGTTTATTTTTGCAACGCGTAATTATGTAATTAGTCTAGACAACAAAAATCAAATGAAATCTCATAACATAGCCAATTTTGATTATGATGTCATATCATATTACGGTCAGTTGGTCGAGCATTTAGGTGCTGCAGCTAAGTACCAATTATTGGGAAATTTGTTTGCCAATCAAAAGATTAATAATGTTCTTTCCGAAGTACCTGCTATAAAAGGTAGCATGGGCGGGAAGACATATTACTCGTTTTCAATTGAGCCTTCAAGGTTGTTGAAAATCGCTTACGTCCTCCATAGGAATAATGCAAATGGCGAATTAATGCCTACATATCAGCGATTAATCAAGAAAGAACGATTGTCAGCTATACGTAAATTTATTAATGATGGGGGTTATTTTCCTAATTCAATCATCATCGCCATTGACAGCAAAAAAAATAAGAATTTGCAATTTGATCAGGCTTCAATGAAGACAGATAATGAAAATACAACCTTTAAACACTCGAAAATAGGAATCCTACATCTTCCCCAAACATATCAATCCGCCTACATCATTGACGGACAACATCGTCTTTATGGTTATTCTGAGTCCAAATTTGCAGATAATAATGCTGTGCCAGTAATAGCTTTTGAAAACTTGGATAAAGAAGAACAACTGAGAATGTTCATGGACATAAACCAAAATCAAAAGTCTGTATCAGCCAGTCTACAAAACACATTGAGCATTGATCTGCTCTGGAAATCAGAATCAAAAACTGAGCAAAGAAAAGCATTAATACTGTACATTATTCAGCGTTTAGGAGAGAGCAGTTCTTCCCCACTTTACAAACGAATCGTAACCGGTGAAAACAAAAAGACAACTATCAGGTGTATTACTCTTGAACAAATGAGATTCGCTCTAGACAGATCTGATTTTTTTAATCGCTATAAGACTAAGAAAAACAATGAGATCACAAACCATGGCACTTTTGACAAAAACGAAAATGAAAAAACCGCTGATTTGATTTTTCCATTCTTCTGTAAGAGCCTTGCAGTAATTCAAAAAACATGTTCTGAAGAATGGAGCAAAGGTGAAGATGGATTTATTACTATCAATAATTGTATGTATGCAATTATCAGAATCATCAATGATATAGTCAATATTATCCTAAAAGAAGTTAAGCAGAGTTGCGTAACGAATGAATCCTTTTTTACAAACTGCGAACCTCTCATTACTGATTTGGCTACAACATTAAATACATTAACTGATGAAGAAAAGGCAAGCATTAAAAACGCGCGTGGTGGTAATGCTGGACAAGTTGCTTGGAATACTTTGCGATTAGCTCTTCATAACAAACAACCCAAATATACATATAAAGAGCTGGAAGACTATATAGCCGAATATGCGACCGACTATTCACTGGATGCTAAAGACAGAATTCAAGAACTCGTTACAACAATAAAAACAAAGCTATTTAATAAACTTGAAGATGACTGGATGACTACAAAAATAGATGAAACTACCGCTAAAAAAATTGTAACCAAAAAAGCTGAGACGGAATTTGAAAAAAGTAAAACTAATAACATGCCACAATCCGAAAGCTCTATTAGTTATTGGGATGTAGTAGGAATTGATGAAATCTTAGGGCTGTTGCAGTATAAGAATAATTGGTCAACCCTTTTTCAAGCAGAAATGGTTATTACGGATATTTCAGAAACAAAAACATCTACAATTGAATGGTTAAGCAAAATCAACTCGCTCCACAGAAAAATAAATAATTCCAATCAAATAACAAAAAGCGAATACGATTATATTGTTACTTACCATAATGCCTTTTGTAATAATATCGATATGGAAACTGAAGACTAATCGTTTAAATCAAGACATCAAACATTTGAGGAAGCATTAGTTATCCGCTGGTGCTTCTTAAATTAGGGACGTGGAATAATCCGCCATGTCATCTCTCTACCAGAATAATTCCAATACCTTATATCCTGTTCGATGAAAAACCACTTAACAACCATAACAATATGATCAACAGGTAATCCAGATGAAAAGTTTATCTTTTTCAATTTAGTTGTATCGATATCTTTACACTCATAAATTGTTTTCAAACAATTATATAGTTTTCTGTACATTACAGGGTTTTCTTTTCTCTTTTTCAAAAGATCATTCCTTATATCTTCATGTTTAGGATAATTCCTTCTCCGCTTTCCGCGCTTAGCATAGTTTGTGTTTTCAACGCAAATAAGAAAATCAAATCCGTTATATAAAAATGCGGGTCTCTGCAAATACACTCTGTCGCCTGAACATAAAGTTTCCACATAGTATTTATATCTTGAGACTTTATCATCATTTCCAGTTCCCGGTATTTCTTTTGAAAATTCAATAACAACGTTCATTCTAATATCATTTCTAGAGCCAGAACATGTGAAGTTTGGATACATTTCTTTGTATTCGTTCGACATTTTGAACCCCCTTATTAACTTTACAATTCAATTAAATTAATATAACCCCAAAAATATTTGTATATTGAGGCTCGGAAAGTCTTAGCCGTTAAGAAACATTTCTTGAATCCAAGTGTTTTTTAATCTCTTCTCCGAGAGTTTAATAAACTCCATGTTGCTATCGATTCCTATATATTTTCGCCCAAGCATTTTTGCAGCAACTCCAGTAGTAGAAGAACCACAAAAAGGGTCTAAAACAATATCACCTTTTTTGCTTGCAGCTAAAACTATGCGCTCAAGGAGATACAAAGGTTTTTGCGTTGGATGTTTTCCGTTTGTTTTTTCGCTAGGAGGCGTTAGAGGGCCTGTCCATACATCCTTCATTTG
>JAEIGA010014360.1_pt1 | contig 12056 bp, 11 predicted proteins | sample 9270691 | NCBI WGS metagenome assembly JAEIGA01 (sample SAMN17057246, study PRJNA624740) | gut metagenome | biome: biome; isolation source: fecal sample | host: Bos grunniens | place: China: Xizang | collected 2019
CCACATCGAACTTGTTCGTGGCCTTGTCGAGTTCGCGTCCCACGAGTTGGACGAGAACCTCGTTCTTGATGCGCTTGCGCCAGTGCTCCTCCGCCTCGGCGCGGTCGGACGGCCACGGGGCGTCTTTGCGGCGTATGCGGTACATCTCATTGGCGGAGAAATCCCACTGACCCCTGGCGAGCAGATTCGTCGCGAAATAAATCCGATCCTTGAGACGCTCGACGTAGAGGTTGTAGACCTCGAAACCGAAACTCGCATCTCCCCTGCGGATCTCATCGTCGAGCGACGTCTGACGTCTGGACAGACGATCGAGATCGGACTTGAGAAACACCGAATGGTCGAAGTCGTAATAGGTGACAAGGTTAGTCCAGGCGCGCCGGGAGATCTCATCGTCGAAAGCATGCTGCGAAACATGGTACTTCGGCAGCATGTCCCCGAGCCGTTTGGCGATTCTGCCGTGATAATTCTTCGGCGTCATTGCCGCAAGCGCACCTGCGGCCGTCAAAAAGCAGCCTATCGCAATCAGTTTCTTCTTCACGCGTTGTTCTCCATTAATCTGACCAGCCGGTCGAGTTCTTCCGGCGGAATAATCACCCGCTCAGTTCCGAAACTGTTGCGCAGGTGGTTGGAATTGATGATGACCACGCCCTGGATTTCGGCGATGGTCGCCTCGAAAGTGTCGGAAGCGAAAGCGAGAACCGGCGTCACCGCGCCGCTCCATCCGGCCGCGGCGAGCTTCGCCTTGACGAGCGCGGCCTCCTTCTTCACCTGCGCAAGCGGCGGGCGCGAAGGCAGCTGCCCGTCGAGAAGGATGTGATCGTCTTCGACCGTGACCTTGCCCCGCCAATATTTGGTCTCCACCGCGAACACCCCGGCGGGACCGGCGACGACGTGATCGACGTGGACGCGTCCGGCGACAAAATCGTTGAAGATGTGGTAGGAATCGGGAAGGCTTTTCAGAATGCCGGAGACTTTTTCCTCTCCGCGCGCGCCTTTGAAGAACCGCTCGACATGTCGCAGCCCCTTGTTCAGGCTCCAGGCGATATACAGAAGCGACACGACAAGCATGAGCGCCGACCATCCGACCGAAACGAACGCGACCGCCACCGAGAACCCTGCGGCGAACACGCCGAGGAAGAGCGGCCAAAGTCCGCTCACCATACCTTTTACCCGGGCCCATTCACCCGCAACACCATGTACTTCAGCCATACTCCTCCACCGTTTTTTTGACCGCCGCCGCGATGGAATCCGCATCGAGAGCGTATCGGCGCTCCAGTTCGTCCACCGTACCGTGGGCGATGAATTCATCGGGCCAGCCGAACCTGATATCCGCGCCTATCGCCTCCCCGAATCCGCCGGCGACCGCGGCGTTCTCCAGGCTGACGATCAGTTTTCCGTCCTTGCGCGCCCTGGCGAGCGCGGCGGCGTCGAACGGCTTCAGATAACGCGCATGCACCGCTTCTGCGCCGAGCTTTTGCGCGACCTCGCAGGCTTTCGGATACCAGTCGCCGGTCGCCCAGACGGATATCTTCGCCTCGCCGAACGGTTTTGCCGATTCAACCTTCGCCGGAACCGCGCCCCTGGGATAGCGTATCACCGTCGGGCCGTCGCGCCCCAGCGCCTCGTCCAGTAGCCCGGCGAGATCTTCCTCGTCCTTCGGCTGGCAGATGGTCAGATTCGGCAGCGTGCGCAGCATCGCGACATCAAAGACCCCCTGATGGGTGACGCCGTCCGCACCGACAACGCCGGCGCGGTCGACGCAGAATACGACAGGCAGATTGGATATCGCCACATCGTGCATTATCTGATCAACGGAGCGCTGCAGAAAAGTCGAATACACCGCCACCACCGGTTTAAGCCCGCCGGCGGCAAGACCGGCCGCGAACGCCGCCATGTGCCCTTCGGCGATCCCGACATCGAAAAACCGGTCCGGAAATTCCGCGGCGAACCCTCCTAAGCCCGTGCCGTCCTTCATTCCGGCGGTAAGCGCGACGATGCGCGGGTCCTTGCGCGCCGCGGCCGTGAGGGCATCGCCGAACGCCGCAGACCAGTCGCGGACGGAGCGCGGCAGTTCCGCGCGATTGCGGTCGAACGCCCCGACGCCGTGCCACTTCGTCGGCGACTCTTCCGCCGGAGCGTAACCTTTGCCCTTCTTCGTGACCACGTGAACCAGAACCGAGCGCTTATCCTCCTTGGCGACGGTGAATGCGTCGCGGAGAGCGGCGAGATCGTGTCCGTCGACGGGGCCGATGTAACGCAGGCCGAACTGTTCAAAAAACACGTTGCCCAGAAACAGCGACTTGATGCGGCTTTCAAGGCGGTGGTACGCGCCGCGAAGGAAGGTGAGCTTCAGCCGGTGGCCCGTCTTCTCGGCCGCGGCCTTGATGCGATTGTATCTGACGCCGGATATAAGCCGCCCGAGAAGCCTGGAAACCGATCCGCACGGACGGGAGATGGACATCTCGTTGTCGTTGAGGACGACGATCACCTTTGAAGTCGCCGCCGCGCAGTTGTTGATCGCCTCGAAACTCGTGCCGTTGACGAGCGCTCCGTCTCCGACCACGGCCACGACGTGTTCGCCGCTTCCTTTACGGTCTCGTGCCGCCGCCATCCCCGAAGCGACCGATATCGCCGTACCCGCATGTCCGGCAACGGCGGCGTCGGCGGGGCTTTCCGACGGATTGGGGAAGCCGGATATCCCGTCGAGTCTGCGCAAGGTGGAAAATTTCTCCGACCGGGCGGTGAGGATTTTCCAGGCGTACGCCTGATGGCCTACGTCCCATACGATGCGGTCGCGGACAGGATCGAATACTTCCGAAAGCGCAAGCGCGATCTCCACGGCTCCAAGCGATGAAGCGAGATGGCCGCCGTTGGCGGCGACGGCGGCGATTATCCGCTCGCGTATCTCTGCCGGGCTCATCACTCGGCGGGCTTCCTTTCCAGAATGATGAGAGTGGTGGCGTTCTGCCCGAACATCTCTTCGCGACCGACGAAACGGTAACGGTTCTTGAGAATATTCCAATATTCCATCTGCTGTTCAACCGGACGCTCGTTGCAGCGCGGCGGCTCGATCGCGAACGAATAGCCGCTGAGCGCCGCGATCCGGCACGGGGCGCCGTCAAGAAGTCTGCGCCACTGTTCATCGCCAAGCATCGCGAAAGGCCCCATTTCCAAACCTTGAGGAACGCGGCGTCCCGTCTCGATCGCCAGATACAGATCCTGCGTCAGCAGATCTTTACCGCCGGGATCCATCGCTTCAATTCGCGCGGCGACGTCACGCAGCTGGGCAAGTTCGCTCTTTTCCTTTTTTACCGTCCAGAAACGGTCCTGCCCGTTGGTCATCCACTTTTCAAGGAGCGGACTGCCGAACGAACAGGCGCAGGTAATGCCGAGAACCAGCAGCGAGGGACGCCACGGAGCAAGCGGAAGCGACACGGAAGACCCGGCGAACTTGACCGCCGCGTAAACCGCCAGAAGCGGCATGACCGGCACCTGATAATCCTCGTACGGGAAGGGAGCGGCCATCTGCACGGCAAAAACGGCGGCGAAAGAAAAAGCGATCGTCCTTATAAACGGCGAGACTCTGGCGGTAAAGCCCATGCCCAGCAGAATGAACACCGGCAGATACCACCTGACAAGCCGACTCAAACTTCCGAGCGTCCATGCGATATCGCCGCCGCCGCGGGCTGCATGATAGCTCTGAGCGGCGATAAGCCCTTCACGGGACGACGCGTCAAAAAGAAACGGACCGTAGACAAGCATCAGCGCGATCGCTCCGCCCGCGGCAAAAAGTACGGCGTCCATCCACCGGCGGCGGACAAGCAGCGAAACGCCGACCGCCGCCAGAACCGCTCCCAGGCTTATGCGCACACCGGCGGAAAACGCCAGCGCGACCGCCGCCGGAACGACATAACGCCGACGGCTCTCCGACAGCGAGAGCAGGAAAAAACCTATTGAGAGAAAAAGCCCGGCAAGCGCATACGTTTTTGGAATGGCAAGATAATAAAGATGATAGAGATTGCACCCTAAAAGCACAAACACCGCAAGCATGACGAAACTGCGCACCTCGCGACCGGCGATTTCCCGGCGGACCGTCGCAAGCGTGAAGACTACTCCCGAGAGCCCGACAAGCAGCGTGAACACGCGTGCTCCTAAAAGACCCCACGCTTTCCATATCCAAGAAAAAGCGGAATACACAACCGGCATAAGCGGACCTTGGGTGTAGGAAAAATCACGATAAGGAAGTTTACCCTCGCTCACCATCCGCGCCGCATACAGATACCAGCCCTCGTCCTGATTGAGAGCGCCGAACCACAACGCTGCCGCACATAGAACAAGAGCGGAAAATAAAGCCACGGCCCAGATTTTCTTCATCCGCCCACCTCCAGGCACGGCTTCACATCGACGGACATCGCCGCCTCCCCCGTCAGATTCCGGCGGTAATAGGCAAGCGCCGCGATCATCGCGCCGTTGTCGCCGCAATACTTCGCCTTGGCCATCAGAAGTTCCACCCGCTCTTCACGGGCGAGATTCTGCAGAACCTCGCGTAGACGCGAATTGAGACTTACGCCTCCTCCGACAATGAGAGAGCGGTAATTTCCGCGCCGGAGCGCGCGGCGGGTGCGGTCGGCGACCGCCTGCACGATCGCCTCCTGGTAACTCGCCACGATGCGCGGCACCTCACCGGCGGCAACAAGAGCTTCCGTTCCGCCATTCTGCTGGACATATCGCAGAAGCGCGGTTTTAAGTCCTGAAAACGACACGCACAGTTCTGCCGACAACCCGGCAAGCGCACTGACCCCTTCCCGCGGACGGCCCTTGGGGAAAGGGATGAGCGATGAAGAATCGGCATCGCCCGAGAAGTATTCCCGGGCGATCCTGTCGATTTTGGGCCCGCCGGGGTAACCGAGCTCCAGCAATTTCGCCGCCTTGTCGAACGCTTCACCGGCGGCATCGTCGAGAGTCTGCCCGATGATGGAATACTCTCCGTAGCGAGGCATATCGATCCATGTCGTATGCCCGCCGCTGATCGCAAGCCCCAGCGCCGGCATCATCTGCTCGGGCGGAGCTGCAACCGCTTCATCGCCGTCATCGTAAAGAAACGGCGTGTGCAGGTGAGCCTCGATATGGTTTATGCCGATAAGCGGAACCGAAAGTCCCCTCGCGAGCCCCTTGGCGGCGTTAAGCCCGACGATAAGCGCGGGGCTGAGCCCCGGGCCGTAGGTGACCGCGACCGCATCGATCTTTCCGCTTCCCTCCATCGCATTGCCGACGACTTCGCCGATTTTCTCGACGTGGGCGCGCGAAGCTATCTCGGGAACCACTCCGCCGTACGGGACATGCAGCGGAATCTGGGTATAGACGACATTGGTCACCACCTTGCGGCCGTTTTCCACCACCGCCGCGGCCGTCTCGTCACAACTCGTCTCTATGCCGATAATACGCATTTCAGCTCACCAGAACTTCCACCATGGATTTGACTTTGGCTTTACGCCTTCCGACTTGTACAGCTCGCGGACTCTTGCCGTACCGGCCGTCGCGGGATCAAGAACCGCCTCGCGGCCGCGGAACTCAAGCGCGTCGGGCAGGCTCCAGAATTCGCTGCGCACGAATTGATCCTGGTTGAGCCGGTGAAGAACTATAACCTCGCCGGTCTGCAGGATGCTCAAAGAAGGTTTGTCCAGTCGCAGCATCGCCCCCAAGTCCCGCGTTTCCCAGCGCTTCGAAGAACTGCCGGAATCATGAGCCGTCAGAAATATGTGTTCGGAGTGGTTGCGCGACCAGTAGCACAGCGAAAATTCACGCTGCAGGGAGCGACGTTTGGAGAACATCTGCATCGCTCCGGCTATTTTCACGCCTTCCACCACGTCGAACGCCCGAACCGCACCCTCGTAGCGCACTCCGCCGTGCACCAAAACCGGCTTGGCGAGATAGCGGCTGGCATTGCGCAGATCGTAATGGTCGCCGAGGAACGTCTCAAGCTTCTGTCCTTCGCTGGAATCGACGCTGAAGCGCGAAACGAAATCACGGCGGAATACGCGCGCAAGCTGTTTCATGTCGCTTGCGCGGAAAACCTCGATGAAAAACACGTCTTTCGAATTTGAATAACCGACACTGATTTTATCGGGCGAGGAATTGGCGATATCGACAACACCTCTGACACGCTCGCCGGAAACGTAATCGATATGGTCGAGCTTCAAATCGACCTTGATTTCGCTCGGCGCGACCGTGCAAAAGGCAGGCAAAGCCAAAAGCGCAGAAAACAGCACAGAAATCTTTTTCATAGCACAACCTCCAGACCGTCATAGGCAGGTTCAATCCGCTCCGGGAGCTTCCCGAGCCAATCTTCATGCCGTAAATCGTGGCACATATGGGTCAAATAGGCTTTTTTCGGATGAATCCGCTCAAGATAAGCGAGAGAGCGTTCATAGTTCATATGCGTCGGATGGGGTCGCTCGCGCAGACAGTTGATGATCATCACATCCACCCCCTCCAGCGCCTTCACGGTCTCATCCGGCAGATCGTGACAGTCGCTTATGTAGCCCAACGAGCCTCCGCTTGCGTTATCCTTCATCAGATACCCGCTGCAAGGAAAGCCATGCTCCACCTGCAGGCGGCGCAAACCGACATTCCCGATGTCAAAAGTATCGTCGTCGACAAATTTTATCATCGGTCGGTATAGCCCTAACTCATTTTTCTCTTCGCCGATGTACGGAAATATCCGGCGCATGGCCGACACCGTTTCGCCCGAGGCATAGCAGCGCATCGGAGCGCCGCCGTTTAAGGTGTTGAACCGGCGCACGTCATCGAATCCGGCCACATGATCCATGTGGGCGTGGGTCAAGACAACAGCATCCACCTCGCTGATGCCATATTCGATGCATGCGCTGCGCATTTCCGGCGGAGTATCCACCAAAAATGCGATTTTTCGCCCTAAATAGGGATGAACGGCTTCCGTCGTGACGTATGCCCCGCATCTGCGGCGGCGGTCGCGAGGATCCGTCGAAACGCACGCCGGGCATGAGCAGCCTATCTGCGGCACTCCTACCGACGTTCCGGTCCCTATGAATTTCAAGCGCATTTAGGGCATATTATACCATATATATCTTCCGCTTTTAACTGCCGCGGCGAGGCAATGCGATACGATTGCCCGGAAGAAAGCGCACAAATCCTTTTATCCGCAATGTCATCGCTATGGAATTGATCTTTACGACCGGCAGCTTGGTTTCTCGCGCAAGTTCGTCTATTGAAATTCCGTCGTCGTCAACATGCAGCATCACCATCGCCTCTTCCACGGAATAGGCCGGTTTATCTTCATTCACGGCAGAATTCTTTTCCGTTTTCCGGTTTTCCGCGCCTTTTGATGAAGACAGAATCCCCAATGCTTCAATAATGTCATCGACATCGCGCACAGCGATCGCGCCGTCGCGGATAAGCTGCAGACACCCCGCCGACATCCTGTCGCTCACCCTTCCCGGCACCGCCATCACCGTGCGCCCGAGTTCCGCTGCGATATTGGCGGTAATAAGCGTGCCGCTGCGCGACGGCGCCTCCACCGCCACCGTGCCTTTGGAAAGCGCCGCGACTACATGGTTGCGGATCGGAAACGTCGTCCGGTCGGCCGGACGCCCGAACGGGAACTGGCTTACGACAGCTCCCCCTTCGTCAACCATTCTTCTGGCCAAAGAACGGTTTTCCTCCGGAAAAAACTTATCCAAACCCGATCCCAGCACTCCGATTGTAACTCCGCGCGCATCAAGAGCGCCGCGATGCGACTCGGCGTCAATCCCGAGCGCCAGACCGGAGATGACGCTCCACGACGCTTTGCACAGATCGTAAGACAGGCGATTGGCAATGCCTAAACCGTAATCGGTCGCCCGCCTTGTGCCGATCATCGCCACCGACGGCCGGGAAAGCGCTTCTAACGAACCTTTTACATACAAAACAAGAGGACTGCCGGGCGAAGTGCGCAAAAGTGCCGGATATTTCTCATCCGCCATCGTCACTATTTCAACGCCGAACTTTTTCGCCAGCGCAAATTCCTTTTCCCACTCTATTTCACCGCCCGTGCGGGAAACCTTGTTCGGGTATTCCCGCCACGCCTCATCCGCGCTGCCGTACCTGGCAACCAGCTTTTCCACGGTGGCGGGACCGACTTTATCGGTGAGGTTGAAGGCCACATAAGCTTCGCGTTCCGTCATGAAAAATACCCCCTTGCACAACCCTCGTCAATTATGATATACTTTCCACCCGTTGACACGGCCCCATCGTCTATCGGCTAGGACACAAGCTTTTCATGCTTGTTAGAGGAGTTCGACTCTCCTTGGGGCTGCCACTTTTCCCCTCCTTCAAATCTCCCCTCAAGCCCGTGCTTATGCGTTGTTTTTCAGCGCCTGGCTTACGGCAAGCATTCTCTCGGAGAGATCCTCAAAGCCGACATCCGACGAATAGACATCCTTGTAGTACTGGTATGCCTTTTCGAGATCACCGGAAGCTTCCGCGCACAATCCGAGCTGATAAACCACATTCTTCTTAAGATCATCCATCATCGGCAGCGCGTCGCGCGCCGTCTCAAGCTGCATGACCGCCATATCGGTCTGCCCCTGATTCAAGAAGCACATCGCCAGATAGTAAAGCGACCAGAGGCGATCCTTGGGGCTCTTCTGCGCAAGCTGCAGATGGGTGAGCGCATCGTCGTAATAGCCGTAGGTGAAGTACTGCTTGCCGAGCTCAAAGCGAAGATGCAGGTCGTTCGGATAGCGCTCAACGCGCTGCGCAAGATCGTCGAACACGAACTGGTTCTTCTCGCCTTCCATCTGCAGAGCCTCCTCCTCGCGGCCTTCGGCCTTGAGCGCATCGATCTGCTGATCGAAATAAAGGACCTTCGTCTGCGAAAGCATACGGTCGAGCTCCGGATCCATCGTGCCGGCGAACTCGATGGCGTTCTGCAGCGCCTCGATGGCCTCGTAGTAGCGCTTGCCCTGGACGTAAAGGCGAGCAAGCGCACGACGGGCGTTCATGTTCTTCGGCTCCGCCTCGATCTGCTTGAGCTTTTCGGCGATAAGCAGTTCCGCGTCGTCGCCGGTGACGACGGCCTTGTTCGCCGCGTCGAGCTTCGCCGCCTGTTCCTTGTTGGCGATGAGATTCTGAAAGCCGCCCTTCTTGCCGGCGGTCTGCTCCCAACCGGCGTTCATCGTCGCCTGGGCTTCGCAGTTCTTGAGCTTCTGCAGAACATCCTGATCGCCGGGCTTCATCTCGGAGAGCTTCTGATAGGCATCGCGGGCCTTGTCCCAACGCTTGGCCATAGTGTAATAGGTGGCTACACGCTCGAGCAGCGAAGGATCGCGGTTCGAGCACTCGTACGCGGCCTCGATGGAAACTGCGGCATGATCGGCCTTGCCGGCGGCCTCCGCCGCCTTGACCGCCGCTTCGATATTGTCGGCGTCGAGCGGATTCTGGGAGAGAAGTTTCTCCGCTTCCGCCATCGCCTCGACCCCCTGTCCCTTCTTGACGAGTCCCATAATCTTCTGCCGCGCCATCATGTAGCCGAGCTTGGCGCCGAATCCCGCCTTGCCGTTCTTGCGGAAGTTGGCGATCTGAGCCGCGCGCAGAAGCTTGCGCGTCTCCAATACGTCGGGAGCGGCCGACACCGCCTCCATAAGCATGTCCACCGCCAATTCATAACGTCCCGTCTCAAGCGCCTGCCGTCCGCGGTTGGTGAAATTCTGCGCCTTCTGAGCCAAATCTACTGCCATATCTACTCCTCGTATTTCTTACGGTGTTATGTTTTAAGGTGTGACGGCCAGTCTGCCGTCGTCGTTTCCGCCGAATGCGAACACGCCTCCGGCTTTGTATGTGTTCAACATGAAATGCGTCGCCGTCGAGAGAACGCCGTCGATCGTGGAAAGATCCTGCGAAACGAAACTCGCGACGTCCTGAAGGCTATCTCCCTTCACGAACACCAGCAGATCGTAGCCGCCCGACATGAGGAAACACGCCTCCACTTGCTCGAAACGGGAAACCTGCTGGGCGATCTTCCCGAATCCGCACTCGCGCTGGGGAGTTATTTTAACTTCGATGACTGCATGGACTTCATTCATAAGCCGGGATTCTCCTTCACCATTTCAACGACAGAACATCATCGACCACCTGCCGCGCAAGATCTTCGGCAAGCCTTCCCGAGGCATCGCGCCTGGAACTTATGAAGTCGCCGTTGTCGATAAACGACGTCTGCGCCCTGTACGGTTTATTGTCGAGTAGCACCTTGCCTTTGGCCTTGTCGATGACGGAAACCTCGACCTCGATCGCAAGATCAAAGTTTGAAAAGCGCATCCCGGTTCCGCGGTTATAACCCAACGTTCCGGCGCTCGAACGCTTAATAACCCCCTGAATTTCCAGTGCGCTGTTCCCGGGAGCCGCTATCGAGAAAGTACCTTCCCGCTGGAATTCGCGCAGCAGCTGCCGCGAAACGACGCTGCCCAATTCCGTTACTTCCGATTCATTGCGGAAAACCGGCACCGAAACCGTCCGCATATTCTGCGGAACCTGACTGCGCCAGGAATAATCGCTTGCGCATCCGAATGAAATCAACGCTACAAACAACCAGACCGCCGCCGCGCGCATCACTTCGTTCCTCCATTTGCTTTCAATTCATCAAGCCGTGCCTTCACCTCTTCGGCATACACGCCGCAAGGGAATTCGGACAGGAAACCTTCGTACGCGTTGATGGCGCTTCTTGCCGTGCGCGTTTTCGAATCGTAGAACTTTGCCGCCAGGAAGGCCTCTTTTTCCAGCATTCCCCGCGCTTCATCCAGCCATTGCGAAATCTCCGCCCTGTACTGATCATCGCACCCCTTCTCCGCCAGCTTCAAAAAAGCGATCGTATCGCGGCAGCGGGAACGGTTGTACTCGTGTTCGCGCAGAACCTCCATTCTAACTTTAGCCTCGCGATAGAGCGAAGTTCCGGACTGTTCACTGTTCGGGTATATGCTGCGAAGATTCTCGTAAACTTTTATCGCCTCGGTGAATTTGCCTTCCTCCTCGCGCAGTTCGGCGATGGCCAACATCGCATCCGGCGTCCACGCGGCGCCGGGCGCGCGCAGGACACAGCACTCAAAAGCGCGGCGGACATCAACTGTGTTGCGGAAACGGAAGAAAACGATCGTCTTGCCCTCAACGCGCATTTTCTGCGCCACTTCATAAAGCTTGTCGGCGATGGCGTTGTAATCGCACTGAAGAGAATAGAAATCAAGCAGATAGCGGTATTCGGCGAACGCCTCTTCAAGGTCGTCGATTTTTTCAAGAAGCAGCTGCGCAAGCATGAGCTGCGCCTGCGGCGCCTCTGCCGCCGTCGGCCATTCGCGCACCAGCGCGTCAAGATGCTTCACGGCCCTGGAATAGGATTCGTCGGCGACAAGTTCTTTGCAGTACGCCAGCTGTTCGGCGGCGCTCTCCTTCTTCGGTCCGTTGATCCAGCCGAAAAGGCGCGGCTCCTTGCGCGAGGGCTTAACCATCTCTTCTTCACTGTCAAAGCCCGGATACGCATCAGTGGCATAACGCGCACCGGCCCCGGGGCCCGTTCCGGGCTGGGTCGGAGACGCCGCAAAAACCGGCGCAATCGCCGCCGCAAGGCAGGCGCAGAGAATGTATCTGATTTTCACAAGGATGAATTATACCATATTTCCGATCAGGTTATACATTTTACGTTTCTTCGCGTTCCGCTTTTTCGGTAGAATGAGACTACAGTTCGGAACATATTGAGAAAGTAGGTCGGACCTACTTTCTCAATATCAGCTTCTCGGACAGGCGAAGATCTCGTAACGCTTTAGACACCGCTCAATCCGGACTGCGCTCGCCAAAGACGTTTTCGATGATCCCGACGGCCCTTCACCACCTTACACTGTGCTCTATTTCAAAAAGACCGTGCGGCGACGACGTCGGCGCGGCCTACTGGCTCAAGCGCCACATCGTCAGCTCACAGAGCGACACCCTACTTTCGATATCGAACTTTTCCGTCTATCAGCCGCGGCCGCCCCAGCTTATCGCCGCGAAAGCCG
>JAEIGA010014361.1_pt1 | contig 12055 bp, 10 predicted proteins | sample 9270691 | NCBI WGS metagenome assembly JAEIGA01 (sample SAMN17057246, study PRJNA624740) | gut metagenome | biome: biome; isolation source: fecal sample | host: Bos grunniens | place: China: Xizang | collected 2019
AAGCCTTGCAGCTTTCATGCTTTATAATCAAACCACAAAAACTCTTGAACTTATTTATACAAATGACCCCGGTTCAATCACGGGATAAAAAAGAGCTGACCAACGGTCAGCTCTTTCTGTTTTAATTACCAAGCACAAATGTTGTTATGCTCTTTGCCGGAAGTTGGGTTTTGCCCTCAAATTCTCCCGAATAAATCTCTGCACAGTTATTCTCGGCATCGGTGCGGTAAATTTTTTCGTTTTTATATATTCCCGCCAATTTTATATCTGCGCTCTCTTCTGAATTATTAATCATAACAATAACAGTTTGCTCTGCGTTTCTGAAAGCAACGCAGGCAAGCTTACTGTTTTCTTCAAAGCTGTCCATAACCTCAATGCGTGTCATACCGGGCTTTATGAATGAAGAAAACTGCTTATAGGCATAATATCGGCTGTAATTAACAAGCTCACCGTTTATTCTGTCCATAACACCGTCGCCGTTAACAGCAGTCCAGCTCTGCCAGGAAACCGCATTCATAAGCGTCAGATCCTGAACAATTATATTTGCCATATAAAGACCGCTTTCAATGGTTGTTGCATCAAGCTTCATAGGAAGCTCGCACCACTCACTCATCTCAAGCTTTTTATCGGGATACTGCTCAGCAAATTTTGCTCCTACACCGCTTTTAACGGAAATGTTGTTATCTATCCAATAGCTGTGTCCGCTGTAAGTATCGCAGAAACCGTTAAGGATTTCACTCGCAAAGAATTTATCAATATATTCATAATATTCAGGCGAAAGCTGACCGCTTTCAGGACCGCTGAGTTTATAAGGTGAATTGCGTTTCTGCATTTCAAGAGCAAACATTTCAAGAACAGCAACGGTTTCATCGGCGGTATAATGGCAGCCTTCCTGACCTACCCATTCACCGCCCCAGCTCCATTGCGGCTCATTTATAGGCGAAATTGCAGTTACGGGATAGCCCTGTTCAACAAACCAATCCGCTATGGTAAGAACATAATCAACAAACTTTGAATAATTTTCTTTGGGGAGATTGGAATAATAAGGTTCAAGACCGCCCGAGGCATGACCGCTTCCCGTCATTGAAAAATGAGGGCTGTTGCAAAAAAGGATAACTTCTTTTGCTCCGTATTCCAGCGCAAAATCAAGAACTCTTCTTGCATTTGCATCGCGGGTAAAATCATATTCATACTCGCCCGTTTCTTTATTCAGAACATAAAAGCTTTCTGTTCTTCGGTTAACATCCCATATGCGGCAATCGGGATTGTCGTGCTCTCCGCCGCCGATATTATATCGGAATATATCAAGACCCAAGCCTGTTTCATCATCATAAAGTCTTTTAGCTATTTCGCGTGCGGTTTCTTCATTATCAATCGACTGCGCCCACCAGCATGAGCTGGTGCCGAAGCCTTCAAGCTCCTGATATTTCACGAATTTATTCACTCCGATTGTTTGTTTTTTATCTGTTGTAAAAACCATAAATAAAAAAGTCTGGAGAGCAGCCATCAAAAGGCTGATTACCCTTAAAATCATATGTTGCCCCTTTCAATTCACTTCTTAAATTCTATCACGAAAATTTTCGGGTGTCAATTACAGTATAACCCTGTTGACAAATCAAATCTATTTTGCTATAATTCATTTAACAGTTAAGTTAAATGTTAAATGAAGGGGGCGGTTTTTTGAGTATCCAGAATACTTTGCGTGCTTTGGCAGATCCTACAAGAAGAGAAATTCTTAATCTGCTCAAAGAAAAAACTTTATCTGCGGGCGAAATATCAGAAAGTTTTTCAATAAGCTTTGCCGCAATTTCGCGTCATCTTTCCGTGCTCAAAGACGCTGATTTAATCCGCGATGAGCGTAACGGTAAATTTATTTATTACACAATCAACACATCCGTGCTTGAAGAAATCATGCTTTGGATGAGCGATTTGAAAGGAGACCGTTCAAATGATTAATAACAACTTTAAAACGCTGTTCAGAAAGAATCTGAAAACATTAATAACCACATCGGCAATTACCCTTTTGCCCGTTGTTGCAGGCATAATTCTTTGGAATAAACTTCCTGATGAAATTGCAACACATTTCAACGCACAGGGTGTTGCTGACAGTTTCAGCAGCAAAACTTTTGCCGTTTTCGGAATGCCTCTTTTGCTTCTTGCAATTCATTGGCTTTGCACCGTTATCACTTCTGCAGACCCCAAGAAACAAAATATCAGCAACAAGGTATTTACTCTTGTTTTATGGATTTGCCCTGCACTTTCCGTTTTGTTGAATTCATTTATATATTTATTTGCTTTAAATTATGAGATTAACATTTCATTTATAATTAACTTGTTTTTCGGATTGTTCTTCATGATAACGGGAAACTATCTGCCCAAATGCAAGCAAAACCATACGGTAGGAATTAAAATTTCATGGACTCTCAACAGCGAAGAAAACTGGAATTATACCCATCGCATTGCGGGAAAAGTATGGTTTATCGGCGGTTTGCTGATAATTTTTACGGGATTTTTAAAACAGTATTGGATTTTTGCGGTAATAGCTGTTATAATGGTTATAATCCCCGTTATCTGCTCTTACAGATATTATGTAAAGCACGATAAAAACAATTAAACCGTGAGGTGGAAGTTATGATTTTTGACAAAATTGAAAACCTTAATCTTTATTCGGGAATGGGTGAATGCTTTGAGCTTATTGCAAAATTCATAAGCGAAAATGATATGAAATCACTCCCCTGCGAAAGCTACGAAGTTGGCGGCGGTATCAGAGTAAGTCTTGCAGAATATGAACCCGGCACGGGCGGAAAATTTGAAGCTCACCGCGAATATCACGATTTGCAATATGCAATAACAGGCGGCGAAACAATTGAGGTTATCCCCATTTCCTGTGCAACAGAATCGGGCGGATACAGTCCCGATATGGAATTCTTCGCATCACAGACCTGCGAGAGCACAAAGGTTTCGCTTGAAGAAGGCACATTCGCATTTCTTGCACCGGGCGATGCACACAAGCCCTGCGTTAAACTCAACAGCGAAAAAATCAAAAAAGCGGTATTTAAGATTCCCGTATAAATCCATGGCGGTCAGTCAATCTGACCGCCTTTTATTTTCGCTTATACATGCAGTAAAAAATAAAACTTTCTTCATAATAAGGCAAAACAAACATAAGCGGCAAAAGGAAAACTCCGCTTATAAACCACGGAAGAAAGCTTAATTTGAATATAAAAATATCAAAAAGCTTTCCTTTTGTTTGCACAACACTCATTGATATTGCGTTTCTGAGCGTTACCGCTTCGCTGCCCGCAAAATAATAAATCGCCTTTGAATATCTCTGAACTGAAACGCCGTAAAAAAGCATCGATACCGCAAACAATATCACTGCTCCCGAAATATTGATTATCAGGGAAATCACGCTTGTTCCGGAATATTTCAATCTCATATATACTGCCGAGGAATATATGAAAGGCAAAAAAGAAAATGCAATAAAATGGAGCAGTTTCAAGCCCGTAATATACGCTGTCAGCACTCCGCCTTTTATTGTTCTTTTCTTTGAAGGCTTTGTTTTTGCAAAGCTTTTTTCCGATAATCTCAAAAGCTTTTCTGAAAGTGAAAATTTTATAACGCAAACAAAAGCCGATATAACAAATGCAGACATCAGAAAAACATAAACAAACAAATCAGTTCCTGCTGAAATCTGATTTAACAAAACAGTTGATAAAACAACCGTCAGCATCAATATCACCGTTGCGGCAGGTTCAATATAATTACCGGTCAACGCCGACCTTGCGCAAAGCTTGGCATAGTTTTTCATAAATCATCACCAAAAAGAAAAATCGGGAGAAAAATTCTCCCGATTATTTTTTGATAATTTTATGTTTTTATTTACCCAGAACAGCTCTTATTTTATCGCCGATTGCAAAAATTTTGTTTAACACGGGCATAGCGATTCTGTTGAATGAATCGGCATATGAATCTCCATCTTCATATTCGGGAGCTTTTTCGCCTTCTGCAAAGTTGCCCATGGGAAGCACTCTGAGATTGGGTTTATCATTCTGAAGGAACTGGGGATATTCGGGGTTTGACCATACATCATAGTATTCATCGGAATAAAGGAACCATTCATACATTTCGCTTATTCCGTCATGGCAATTTGAATGGAGCATACCCTTGATAAACCAAGTATGTTCGGGAAGAACGCAGGTTGAGGCATCAATTCTGTTATCGGGCGAAAGATGGTTATGACCGCAATTTGCCTTGCAAACATAATCCTCACCAAGAGTTGAATCATAATCCGCAACGGTTCCTCCAACGGAAGCGTAAATGGTATCAACGGTGTTATCGCTGTCATTTTCCATTGATTCAATAAAGGGCGTTGCCTGAATATCATAGCCTGCAACTATCATAATCTTCAAGCCCGCATCAACTGCACCTTCAAGAATTTCTTCTGCCTTGCACTGAACCTCATAATGATAATAGTCCGCCTTGGCAATCAGACCTGCCTGGGTTTCGGGATTGAGGTTGATTTTCTTTGCTTCTTCATAAACCGCATCGGGAACAAAAGCCCAAAGACCGAGGATTGTTCCGAAAACAGGGGTAAGAAGCTCATCAAAAATCTTATCCTGAAGCTCTGCAAGAAGCTTATCTCCAAGCGAAAGAACTATATCAACAAGTCCGCTGTAATAAAGTCCGTTAAAAAGGAAATAAAGAAGAGTGCTTCCGAAATCAACGGGAGGAAGAGCATCTACGCCGTAATCAAGAAGTGCACGAGGATTAAGCTCAAGCTTTCTGCAAAGCAAGTCACCTGCCATTGATGTACCGAGAATTGGGCAGCACTGGAAAATACAGCCCGCAACATCATCATAACCGTATTCGCTGAAATATGCCATTGCGGTTACACCGCCCATTGAAGAAGCTCTGAAATAAACCTTATCATGACCTGTAAGCTTTTTGACATGCTGAATAAAATCATCAAGCTGACCTGCGATTTCAATAGGGTCAAGACGCCAGTCATAATGGAAATAATAATCTCTGTCCACACCATGGGCGGGGTCTGTGGGAAGGTCAATTTTAACTGAAACATTTTCAAAAGAATTGCCGTTGCCGTCAAGTGCCATTGCACCCATTGCACCGTCAACCGCTTCTATAAGTGAATCTGCAAAGCCGTCATAATTCTTGGTTATGGGCAAAGTTATAATGGCAGGAAGAACCTTGAGAACAATCCCGATAATTGTTTTTGTATCAGGTCTGAAAACAACTCTTTCGTCCTCTGTGTCTGCATTTTCATAAATATCGGTATTACCGAGGGGACCTACATAAATTGTTGGCAAAACTCCGCAATTGCACTCATCCGAAGCGAACGCTGCAGGAGCGCAGATTGAAAAAAGAATTGCAACCGAAAGAATAAGAGCAATAAATTTTTTCATAAAAAACATCCTTTCTTTTATTGGCTATTATTGTATCATATAATTTTTATTCATACAATAGTTATTTTTATTTAATATTTCATTGCAAATTATATCATATATGTGTTACAATACTTTTTATAAATAATGCGGAGGAAGTTTATGGATTTATCTACCGAAAACAAACAATCCGGCATATCGCTGAACAAAAAGACGATAGCTCTGATATGCATACTGCTTGTCGGAATTATGGCTTTTGCCGGAGTTCTCACTCAAATTATGCCGAGGGGCATATACGACCTTGATGAAAACGGAAGCATAATAAACGGAACATACCGAGAAATTGAAGATAAAATGCCCATATGGAAGATTTTTCTTGCCCCCATTCTTCTTTTCGGTTCCGAAACATCGCTTACAGGTCTTGCAATTATCCTTTTTATTGTTATAATCGGCGGCACATTTCTCATTCTTGATAAATGCAGTGTGCTGAAATACATAATGGCGGTTGTTATCAATAAATTCGGAAACCGCAAATATCTGCTTCTTAACAGTATGATTTTCATCTGTATGCTTTTAAGCTCAACCGCAGGTATTCTTGAAGAATCGGTAACCCTTGTTCCGATTACCGTTGCAATTTCCCTTGCACTCGGTTGGGATTCATTCGTAGGTCTGTGCATAAGTCTTGTTTCCATTGCATTCGGATTTACCGCCGCAACATTCAATCCCTTTAATGTTGTTACTGTTCAGAAAATGGCAGGCATACCCATTTTTTCGGGTCTGGGATACAGAATAATTGTTTTTCTTGTTATTTATCTCGTGCTTGCGGGTTTTGTTACTCTTTATGCAAAGAAAATTGAAAAGAATCCCCGCAAATCTCTTTGCTATGAAACCGATATTGCTTTGAGAGAAAAGTACAGACTTGATGACAGCATTGCAATTATAAATGATAAACAAATCAGCAAAGCCGCAAAAGCATTCCTTTTCTGCCTTCTCGGCGTTCTTGCGGGAATAATTCTTGACTTTATTCTCGGCACCGAAGGAATGGTTTCGCTCCCCTGCATGGCAATTCTGTTTTTTACGGGCGGTCTGCTCGCAGGATATTTTTCGGGTCTTCGCGGCAAAAATCTTTTCAGAAGCTTCGGCGAAGGAATCAAAACCGTCGCTCCCATAATTCCTCTGATTTTAATTATTCTTGCAATAACCTATATACTTGATGAAGGAAGCATAATTCCAACAATCCTTAATTTTGTTTATAATCTCATTCAGAACTTAAGCCCCTATTCCGCAATCCTCATCTTATTTATCTTTATCGTTATTCTTGAATTCTTTATCGGAAGCGGAACAGCAAAGGCATTTCTTATCATGCCTCTTGTTCTGCCTCTTGCAGAAATGGTCGGCGTTTCCGCTCAGAGCGTTACTCTCGCTTTCTGTTTTGGCGACGGCTTCACAAATCTTCTTTACCCCACAAGCGGAATCATGATTATAGCAATAGGTCTTGTTAACATAACTTACGGAAAATGGCTCAAATTTTCATGGAAGCTTTTTCTTCTTGAAGGAATCGTCTCCGTCGCGCTTATGCTTACAGCGATAGCTATAAATTACAGATAAGGTGAAATGATTATGAAATTCAAATTCAACAAAGACGGAAAATTTAAAATTCTGCTCTTCGGCGATATCCATGAGCATTATGATTTCAAAACAAATCCGAAATTCAAAGATATGCAGAAGCTTATGAATGCCGCACTTGATGAATGCAAGCCCGATTTATGCGTACTTCTCGGTGATAACTGCAACACAGACAAAATTGCAGATGCACCCGCTGAATTTGAAGAAGTGATGTATAATGTTGTTGAGCCTATGCTCCGCAGAAAAATTCCCGTTGCCGCAGTTCTGGGCAACCATGAACACGACCACGGTCATGAAGATGAAGTTGTTGAGATTTACAAAAAAATCGGTGTTATCGCAAGAAACGAAACTCCGGCTGAAGTAACCGGAAACGCAAACTTCAAAGAGCTTGTTTATTCGTCAGACGGCGAAACCCCGCTTTTCTGCCTTTGGTTTATAGATTCCAACAACTGCTATGAAGACAGAAGCCTTTCTCACTATGACAACGTTCACGCAGACCAGATTGAATGGTTTGAAAAAGAAAGCGAAAAACTCCGTGAACTTAACGGCGGAAAACCGATGCCTTCATTTGTTTTTCAGCACACACCCGTTCCTGAAGAATATGAGCTTTTAAGAAAAGCAAAATTCTGGGAACTTCCCATTGCTTTCAGAGGCTACGGTGCTCACCGCAAACACTTCTATGTAAAGAAAAAAGGCTGCGAGGGTTATCACGGAGAAGGTCCCTGCTCGCCTGATGTTAACAGCGGTCAGTTTGAGAGCTGGAAAAAGGTTGGCGGAGTGCTCGGTGCATTTTTCGGTCATGACCATCTCAATGACTTCAGCGGTTTCGTTGACGGAATTATGCTTGCTCAACATAAAACCGCAGGCTTCAGAGCGTATACCGACGGCTGTAAAAGCTGCGTAAGACTTGTAACTCTTGATGAAAAGGATTTATCAACTTTCACTCACAAGCTCAAGCGTTTCAAGGAATTCGGTCTTAAAAGCGAAAGTCTCAGTCCTTTTATGAGAACTTTTTCAGACCGACAAACCATCATTCTGCATATTATCGGTTATGCCGCCGCAGCTGCAGCAGGAATCGGTCTTATCGCATTTTTAATTTCAAAGTTTTTATTTTAATATCAGGAGGATAACAAAATGAATAAAACTGATAAATTAAGTAAATCCCTTATTATGAACATTCTTCTCTTCGGCTTCATGGGTCAGGTTGCATGGGCTGTTGAAAACAACTTCTTCAATCTGTTCCTTTTCAACGTTATCGGCGGCGATTCAAACGATATTTCCAACATGGTTGCGGCAAGCTCGATTGTTGCCGTTCTCACAACCCTCTTCATGGGCAGCCTGAGCGATAAGCTTAACAAAAGAAAAATTTTCATCTGTGCAGGTTATATTATCTGGGGTATCACCGTTATGGCTTTCGCCTTCATTTCCCCCGAAAATGTTGCAAAAATAATGGGCACAACTCCCGCAGCGGCAATTGCATCAACTGTTACTCTTGTTATTGTTATGGACTGCCTTATGACATTCATGGGTTCAACAAGTAATGACGCCGCTTTCAATGCATGGATTACCGATATTACATCACCTTCAAACAGAGCTAAAACCGAATCAATCCTTGCTCTTCTTCCCGTTATTGCAATGGTAATTGTTACTGTTGCATTCGGAACTCTTTCAGGCAGCTTCGGTTATCCCGCTTGCTTCATCGGTCTCGGTCTTATCGTTACCCTCTGCGGTATCGTAGGTATCTTCTCAATCAAAGATTCAAGAAACGGCGTTAAATCAAACAGCAGTTTTGTTGAATGCCTCATCTACGGCTTCAAGCCCTCTGTTATAAAAGCTAACAAGAGTCTTTACCTTTCACTCGTAAGTATGGGCATTTTTGCTGTTGCAAGCCAGATTTTCTTCCCCTATCTCTTTATTTATGTTGACCATTATATTGATATGGAAACTCTTAAACTCACAGTTCCCACGATTATTCTTGCCGTTGCAGTTATCGGCGGTTCAATTGCGGCTCTTGTTTCCATTATTCTTCTCAGCGATAAAAAGGGCAAAGCACCCTTCCTTTTCCCTTCAGCGGCATTCTTTATTATCGGTCTTGTTCTTGTTTACTTTGCAGATAAAAATATAATCTATTTTGCTCTTTCGGCAGTTGTTGCACTTGTTGGCTACGGACTTCTCATGATTATGCTTAATGCCGCAATCCGCGATTTCACTCCCGAAGATAAAGCAGGTCAGCTTCAGGGTATCAGAATGATTTTCTCGGTTCTTCTTCCCATGCTTATCGGTCCCAGAGTTGCGGCAAAAATCACCGATATTTATGCCACAGCACAGTATCAGAATGAATACGGCATTATGGTTGATATTCCTGCACCTCACATTTATCTCGGTGCCGCAATTGCAGGCGCACTTATCGTTATTCCCCTCTTTTTCCTTGCAAAGGATTTCAAAAAACAGCAGGAAGCAAACAAATAATAATTACTTTAACATCAAAGAAGGATTATTGTCATGCATATTATAATTGTAGGTCTGGGCAAGCTTGGTTTAACATTAACCAAACAGCTTGTAAATGAAGGACACAGCATTACGGTTGTTGACACCAACAAAGAAAAGGTTTCCTCCGCCGTTGATTCTTATGATGTAATGGGTGTCTGGGGCAGCGGTGCAATCTGCGAAACGCTTGAAGAAGCGGGTGCAGAAAAAGCAAAGCTTATCATCGCGGCTACAGCCTCTGATGAAATGAATATTCTCACTTGCCTTATCGCTAACAGAATGGGTGTTGAGAACACAATCGCAAGAGTGCGAAATCCCGACTATTCTTCACAGACACAGTTTTTACGCAACGAGCTGGGAATCAACATGATTGTTAACCCCGAGTTCGAAACAGCAAACGAAATTTCAAGAATTATCCGTTTCCCGTCTGCCGCAAACCTTGATTCATTCTCACGAGGCAAGGTTGAAATTGCAAGAATCAGAATTCATTCGGATAACCCGCTTTGCGAAATTCCTCTTTATGAAATAAGAAAGAAAACCAAAGCCAAGGTTCTTGTTTGTGCGGTACAGAGGGGTGAAGAGGTTTATATTCCCTCGGGTAATTTCATTATCAAATGCGATGATATAATAAGCATAACGGGCACCCGTTCACAGCTTTCAACTTTTATGAAGCAAACAGGTGTTTATAAGCATAAAATCAAAAATGTTATGATTATAGGCGGCGGTAGAATCGGCTATTATCTTGCAAAGCTTCTTACAGACACAGGCAGAAACATCAAGATTATAGAAAACGATAACCAACGTTGCTACAGCCTTAATGATATGCTCAACGACTGCACCGTTATTTACGGCGACGGAACAGACCAGGATATTCTTGATGAACAGCATATCCAGAATCAGGATGCTCTCGTTGCTCTTACAGGCATTGATGAAGAAAACATTATTGTTTCAATGTATGCAGAATCCAAAGGCGTTAATAAAGTTATCACAAAAGTAAACCGCCATTCATATTCAATATTAAACGATATAGGACTTGAAACAGTTGTTTCGCCTCAGATTGTTGCAGGTAATCTTGTTACCCGATATGTCAGAGCCCTTGATAACTCCGCAGGCAATTCGCAAATCAAAACGCTGTATAAGCTTTGCGAAGGCAAGGTTGAAGCTGCCGAGTTTATTGTTCCTGAAGACGCAGGATATGAAAATATCCCGTTTAAGGATTTGAAAATTCTGCCCAATATACTTATCGGTTGCATAAACCGAAACGGTAAAATCATTTTCCCTGACGGTAATGAAGTTATGAAAGCTCATGACAGCATTATTGTTGTTACTGCAGGCAGAATAGTTGAAGACCTTCATGATATTTTTATTTGATTTCCGGAGGTCTTTGATATGAATTATAAAATGGTTTCGTTCAGCATCGGCAGAATTCTGCTTGTTGAAGCTGCACTGCTGATTTTCCCCGCTATCGGAGCAATTTTTTACAATGAAAACACCTTACTGTCCTTTGCCGTTACCATTGCAGCTTTAGCAATAACGGGCATTCTCGCAGTAAGAAAAAAGCCTAAAAATCAAAATATTTATGCTAAAGACGGCTATGTTATTGTTGCTTTATCATGGATATTAATGTCGCTTTTCGGTGCACTGCCGTTCTTTATAAGCGGTTATATTCCCCATTTCATTGACGCTTTCTTTGAAACTGTTTCGGGCTTTACAACAACCGGTTCAACCATACTCCGCAACGTTGAAGCCCTTCCCAAGAGCCTGCTCTTCTGGAGAAGCTTCACTCATTGGATTGGCGGCATGGGCATTCTTGTTTTTGTTATTGCAATTATGCCGAAAACAGAAAACTCATCAATGCACGTTATGAAGGCTGAAGTTCCCGGTCCGACCGTCGGTAAGCTTGTTTCAAAGCTTCGGGCTTCCGCAAGAATTCTTTACGGCATTTACTGCGTTATGACAGCTGTTCAGATTATCCTTCTTTTTGCAGGCGGTATGCCGCTCTTCGACAGCATTGTTAACAGTTTTGCAACCGCAGGAACAGGCGGATTTTCGATACTTAACAACAGCATTGAGGGTTATAACAGCCTTTACGCTGAAATGGTTATCGGAGTTTTCATGCTGATTTTCGGCGTTAATTTCAACCTTTATTATATGATGCTGATTAAACACGGTAAGCAGGCAATCAAGAGCGAAGAGCTTCGATGGTATCTCGGAATTGTTGCCGCATCTGTTTTGATAATCGCAATCAGCCTCATTTCAACAAAGCATTCCGTTGGCGATGCTTTCCGCCACGCATTTTTCCAGGTTTCATCAATAATAACAACAACCGGTTTTTCATCAACCAACTTTAACACCTGGCCTGTTATAGCTAAAATAGTGCTTATCCTTCTGATGTTTACAGGCGGATGTGCAGGCTCAACTGCCGGCGGTATCAAGGTTTCTCGTCTTATTGTTCTCGTTAAAAGCGGACTCCGCGATATTAAAAAAGCGCTCAATCCGAGAAGTATTGAAACAGTTAAGCTTGATAAACATTCTGTGGA
>JAEIGA010014362.1_pt1 | contig 12055 bp, 10 predicted proteins | sample 9270691 | NCBI WGS metagenome assembly JAEIGA01 (sample SAMN17057246, study PRJNA624740) | gut metagenome | biome: biome; isolation source: fecal sample | host: Bos grunniens | place: China: Xizang | collected 2019
ATTATTGGTGTCCGGTAAACTTTTGAGGGAGGAATAGGTCTGTAGGACCTATAAGCCATCAGCCCAGGGCAACGCCCTGGGTAGATTGATTGGGTGGGGACTCGCCCTGAAGGGGCAAAAGCATTAAATTACAATGCGTTATCTCTGCTTTTGCCCCTTCAGGGCGTAATCTTCGTTTGACTCCTCACCCAGGGTGTTACCCTGGGCTAATGGCTTTATCCCCTTCCAGGGGAATATTTCAAACATGAGGGGCTTGTCAAAATATTCAGTATAATATTATGTTGAATTTCAATTAGATGCTACTCAAATCTTATGTTTACCGGACAGCAATAATAAATTATTCCATTGCAAAAATCTAACACCCAATTGTGCTCAAGCATAAACGCAGAAGATAAAAGACCAGATATGGGGAGTAGTTCGTTCCCTTCTGAATCTTTAAGGTTATCTATCAAGTGTTTATATTCATCAATAACTTGAACCATATCCATATAGGAGCATAACTTCGGATTATGTTCAGTTCCGCCAAAACTTAGCAAAGAAAGATTAACTTCTTGTAAAGTAGTATCCATTGATTTGCTATTAAAACCCATTACAGAACCCTTACTCGATTCTGAGGTTACGATTGCTCCGGAATCTTCGATAAAGAACTGTGTAGTAACCGTATCGTTTGCACCAGAGTCAGCAACCATAATATACTCTTTATCTCCATAAAGGAGTCCAACTACAGGAATATTATACTGTCTTATTCCATATTCCATAGAAAAAAAGAATTCATAGTCGCTAGGATCTCCTAGTTTGTCTAAGGAACTATGCAGAGTTCTAGATGAGTAATCCAAAACAAGCTGATGTTTGCGTAGAAATTTATGACCAATGATACCAATAAATCCTTCAAACATCTGGTTAAAATCTATATTCTCATTAACATAGAATACGTCAGAGAATATTTCATTGCCCATTTTGAATGTAAAATTGACTCCTTGGCATGTAGTAGCATCTGATTGAATGGAGTGTATGTTCTTCTTTGTATTTTTCTGAATCAATGACGAATCAATCAAAGGCAAAACGGATTTATTAAGGATACACTCCACAGATCCTGTATCTATTAGCATTACTCCAATATATACTTCTCCATCTTTACCTTTGAAAGCAGCCTTAACAAGAGGGAACTTTACTTCGTTTATACTTAAGAGTTTAGTATGAAAATTCTTTTCTTCCATCTCCATTTATTATTTTGTTTGATACAAAGAGTTCCCCTTATTTTTGAAGGGGGAACTCTTCATTGAATTCTTGCTTCCTAATTCTTTGAATTAGATAGTTAACTGACTTGGGAGCCTTAGACCGACACTCTTTCAATAGGGCATCAAAGTCTTCTTCTGACATGTCTGAGTTGAAAACTTCTATCAGTTCGCTTTCGTTTGGAGAGTCAAGCTTAATCTTATGGCGCTTCATCAGAAAACGTAACGCATGAATGCCCTTATCGTACTTGGGTTTTGTTTCCACAAGTTTGCGCATCAACTCAAGTCCAGGATCTCCGATGTACATTTCATTGAGCATGGCAATCATATAGAGCACCTTCGTATCTGGAGTCGCCATATCAAAAACATCCCCCATCTGCACATTCACTTCGTCAGCCTCCGTGTAACGTTCAAGCATGGCTAAAGCGCGTGATTTCACGTAGAGAATCTCTTGGCATTGGTGATTTTCGAGCACTGCATCTGCAAACTCCAATGCTTGTTCGAATTCGCCTGCATAAAGACTAAGTAAAGCTGCAAGGAATTGTGATGTCCAATGACTTGACGTAAGCAACTCTTCTGGGACACTCTCAATGCATCCCATGAGTTCATCATCACAGATGAGTGTATCAAGGAAGCGCTTTGCCTGTTGTAAAGCCTCTTGGGTATCACCAATTTGCGCTTTCTTGTATACCAACAAGAGGTATTGTTTGGCTGCTTCATCATAGTCATTCTTTTGCAGTGCACTATAGACCGCCTTACCACTTTCTATCTCGTTGTTTATAACAGGCTCGTCGTTGTAACCACTTGCGTATGCAATGATCTCACGGTTTGTGTGAGCATATTGCGGGATAACATCCTTTGAGAGGAACAATCCATCTAACGACCGCACACGGCTGAGCGCAACGTATAACTGACCAGCAGCAAAAAGACCTCGGCTGAGATCAAGTGACATCTTGTCAAATGTCATGCCTTGACTCTTATGAATGGTGATGGCCCACGCCAATTTCAAAGGGTATTGGGTGAAGGTTCCTGTCACCTCTTTCTTCAACTTGCGTGCATCTCGGTCGTACTCATAGCTTACAGAATCCCATGAAGTACATGGAACTACGCACCGATTACCATTGCTCAGTTCAACCTGGATTTCGTCTTTTGTAAGTTTGACTACCTTCGCTAGAGTGCCGTTCGCCCAACGCTTCTGTAGGTCGTTGCGAGTGAACATCACTTGAGCACCAACTTTAAGCCGTAGGTTTAACTCTACAGGCAGTTTTTTGTCGTCGAACTTTCCTACGATGGTTCCTTCGTAAGTAAACTCCTCCTCATCAATCTCAGATAAACGTTGTTGATTGATGCCGTCTGCTGTCTTGTTGAGCGATGCCAACGTAATGACCATGCCATCATTATTTTGCGGTAGGGTTACACGTTGGTTAAGGCGCATGATGTCCTCTGGGGTCACCTTGTTCATGCGGACATTCTCTAGAATGTGAAGGAACTGTTGGTCGTCATCCTGACGATATACCTTCTGGAATTCGATTTTCACAAGGCGCATGCGTTTGATTGCATCTGCTTTGTAGAAGAAGAAATCATCTGTTTGGTAGATGTCGTGGAGAAGTTCACGTTCTGCGCCTTGTCTTACAACTGGTGGCAATTGGAACATATCACCTACGAAGATGATTTGCTTCCCACCAAAAGGTTGAGTCGTACGAAGTGCTCTGCGAAGAGTGTAGTCGATGGCGTCCACGATGTCACATCTTACCATTGACACTTCATCGATGATGATGGTATCTGCATGGAGAAGAGTGAGAATGCGTGCCTCGTTCAACTTTCCGCACGTTCCTGGGGTGCAAACTTCCATGGGAAGACCGAAAAAGGAATGTATCGTATCACCACCTGCCAAGATTGCAGCAACACCGGTAGGAGCCAATGTGATGAACTGTTTATTAACCATCTTCTGCACATTGCGGAGAAAGGTGGTTTTACCAGTACCTGCACGTCCTGTGAGGAAAAAGCAACTGTTTGTGTTGGCAATGAGCTCGTATGCGAGCACTTGCTGCTGGTTCTGAGTGTCTATCTGTGTGTTTTCCATGTTCATCGCTGTTCGATTGCTGGGAGAATTTGGGTGAGACGTGTGTTGAAATCACTGTCGAGGAAACTCTTATAGCATCCATCTACAAGTTCCTTCGCTTGGTTTTCAAGTTGCTCTGCTGGTACTGAAGTGCGTTGCGCCTTCATGATGCCTGCGAGGAAGTCTTTGACCATTGCTTCAGACTCCATTCGGACAAATGCTTCGTTACGATGCACCTTGTCATAGTCGCGCTTCTGAATGAGTTCAACTTTTTTACCATTGTAGGCGTAGAGTTCAATGCTGTCGATGTAGGTCCAGTTGTGGTGGAGGCCAACTTTTTCCACAATGACCACTCTGTCGCAGAAACGGATTCCACGGTAGTAACGATTACCGTTGGCGCTTTCGTATTCATCGCAGATGAACATCTTTTGACCATTATCCCATGCGGGGACGTGAACTCTTGGACTGCCGAAGGTAGGCAGAATGCTGTCGAACAGGTTCTTGCTGATTGCTTTTGTCAGTGTAGCCATGTGCTTTGTTTTTTGGGGTTGCTAGTTGTTTTGTCTTGTTCTCTGTTGCGTAGCAGTTGCCTTATTAGGCAAGCTGCTTACGCTGTGTTTCCTCTATCATCTCGCGTGAGAAGGAAAGTATCTGCTGCTCGTTTACTTGTGAACCTAACGCCTTTGCCTGTCCTTCGAGGAAGTCTTTCAGCATGATGATGCTTTGTTCCTTTGCAAACTGTTCAGAGAAGCATCTCCAGTCGCATCCTCCCCAGAACTTCTGGGCGATGATCTTTGCTTTTTGCCCATCCCAACAAAACAGCGTGATGCCGTTGAGGAAGGTGTGGGCATAACCTTCGCCGATGTGGTAGTACACCGCCAATCGCTTTGAGAGACGGATGGCTCGGTAGTAGGTGTTGCCAGCAGCGCTGGTGTAACCAAGGGTGAGGTACACGTTCTTCTCTGGATTGAAGGTGAGAGAACTGCCCGAGAGGGCTGGAAGTGCCTTTGCGGCAACGAGTGCGAGTTGTGTGCTCATTTTCGTTTTTGTTTTGTTTGTTTTGACGGAATAGGCCGTCGCCTGTGATGATAATAAATTATGTATAAACAAAACCAGTTCTCTCGGAATTGCAAAGCAAAATTACTGTGTTTCTTTTAACCCTCCTAAGTTTTCCCTAAGTGCATTGGTTCCTCTTTATTTGGAACCAATACATTATTCTCATTCAAACTATGCAGCAAACCTTTTTTTGCGAATAGCCTCCATACAGCGGCTTGTGCTTGTAATGGTAATGTGTATAGAAGTGAGGTCTTCTGTGCGCCCATGTTTCTTGTGATTTGCCTGTGCTTGACGCTTCTCTACAATACGTCTCAGTATGCGGTTTTGAACACTATTCGACTTTGCCTGGCTCTTGACATTTAGGTTGAGGAGGATCCCATCCATAACTTCCACCTCAATCTTCTTGGTAATGGTGTCACACACCTTTCTTGCAGAAGCAATGCGGTATCTTGTCGTGTGCTCAACCTTCTCCCATCTCTTGTTGACTTTACGACGAGCATTGATTTCTGCTTTCTTGCTCTTCGTTGAATAATTTTGACCTGCGTTCTTGCTCATGGTAATCTTGATGTTGTCTTTTGTCTGTTTCATAGTATGTAGAGTTTGTTGTATCCACTATAAGATTTGCAGCGTCAGTTCCGAGGTTTATCGAAATCTGACGCTGCAAAAGTAATACGTATTTCTCTAAAAAAAATGAATGCTCACTTGTATAATGGTTCCTCTTATTTTGGAACCATTCTGTTATTCTTTCTTAGGGTACAAATCGGCTAAATCACGCACTCGTTGTGCAACTATATCACGTATATAATCAGGTTCTACGACCTCCAATCCTGCTCCAAACTGAAGTATGTGACCATAAAACTCGTTGTTCGGTTCTACATCTATTGAAAACTCAGCATACTCGCCATCATCATATTTGCCGAAAGGTTTCACAACTGTGTAACTCTTATGAAGAGGTTTTGTGTCAATTAATTTATAAATATATAATGATCGCGCGCGAATAATAATATGCTCCTTATCAGCATCCTTCATGTGACTTACACCAATTATGTCTTTGAAAAACTCGTCATAAAAATGCTTCGGTGCTGACACATATTCTACTTTTGACCTCTCTCGAGGTTTCGATTGTATTCTGTCAAGAGCTATGTTATACCCATATTTTGGTTCTTTTCCGACAACATGACCAAACAGATGCCACCTTCCATTATACTCCTTCAAGTAGTGTGGATGGAACATAAGAGTTTCCTTTTCCTCATCGAAGGGTTTATAGTCTATCTCAAGCACAAGTTTGTTCGTGATTGCCTCATACAATGAGGGTAAGAACTCAATATTTGTAAGAATGCGGTCTAGACTAGCACTTATCACTTGTTCTCCCTTCTGTCGTTTTGCTTTCATATCCAGCAAGTCCTGACAATCCTTGAAGAAGTACTCCAACCATGACTTAGGAAAGAAACCGGCAGAATCTTGACAAAACTTCCAGTATTGACGAAGGTTATTGATTGCCTTTGCGTTTCGCATATCGGCGAGAGGATCATTATCCTTGCCTATGTAACGGAAACGTTTGTTTTTGTTGTTGCCATCCTCTTCAAAGCAATCGTTACCGACCTTTTCGCTAATAGCTTTCTTTACTATGCCTACAGTCTTCTTTAGTTCACCATAACCATCACAATTTGAGAGGTTCGCGGGAAGCTGTTCAATAGAGCACATCAACCTTTCTGCCATAATATCAGCATTAGTAACCCATCGGCGACTTATTAGCCACCGATAGGTTATTATAGCAAATTCTGCTTTATAACTCTCTCCGTCAAAAAGGTTATAATGTCTCATTTATTCATTAATCTTTAGGTTTGTAGCGAACCAAAAACTTTTATTAGGGTCTCTTTTGTTTGCTTCTTTACGCGCAACAAATGTGACGATATCATCTTTAAAAAAGTCCTCAATTGATTCATCTCGAATTTGTAGTGGTTCAGGAAGGCAATCGCACTTTACTCTTTTACGAGTCCATCCATATTTATCTTTTACTTCGATGATTTGTCCTGTATAGGTACAATTTTCTTCTATAAATTTACGTTCTTCTTCTTTTGACTTCTTTTTCTCTTCTTTTTCTAAAGCAGAATTAACAAGTCCCCATGAGTACCAATATATTGGTGCAAATCTATAATATCGTCCTTTTGTCGTTATTTTTTCGGCCATAATACCATTTGCAAAAATCAATCGCTTTAAATCATCTGGTGCCTTTACTACTGGACTCTCTGTTATTCGCTCATAAGTAATAGATATTAGTTCTTCAAACTGGTTTTCTGTAAGTGCTTTATACCTAAATTTTTCTCCAATAGAAGAACTTATAACCTCTTTAAACCTTAACAGATCTTTACTGAATGCGTCTTGTGTTAAGTCTGCAAAGTATTTTTCAGTTGTATCTTCACGGACAGATTTTGAGGCATATATTTCAGAAGGAATAATACCGTTCTGTACGTACCTTTCAGTCTTTGCCAACGCTTTGTCAACAGCGTTTGAATTTAGTGTATTAATAAATGGACGAAGACTAATTGCGGTGTTATCCGCATTTGCCAATTCCTTTTCAAAATATTCCCAAGGACTTCCTAAAGTAATTACTCCAACCTTCACCATTTTCCCAAAAAAGACTTGAATTATCAGTTTCATTTGAGCCATACTTAAGTCTTTGAACTGATTCAAAGGAAATTTTGTAAACGATGTCTTTGTATTTTTGATATAATTAGAATCAATCCCAACTTTCTCTGCTATTGCCCAAAATGCATTACTTGCATTTTCATTAGAAAATATAAGTTTAAAGAAGAAACCAAAGACTTCTCCTATAGACCATTCTATGTGAATGATACTATTTTGTAATCTAGCTGTGTTTGTTCCTTCTATCTGCTTAAACAAATCTGTTCTTACAAAAATTTTGGGGGTAATATTTGAAAAAGATTCACAGTTATTTCTCCAATAATTAATTAACGGTGAAACTGCTTTGTTCCATCTTAAAGGATTTATGCAGGTGTCAAGTCTATCATAAAGAACAAATAGACGCTTTTGATTTTGTTGTAAGAAAAGGTTTAACTGAATCATATCTTTTTCTATTGCAACAAGTACCTTTACTCCTTTATTTATAAGTTCGTCAATTCTTATCAATGCATCCTTTGCATAACCAGGACCATCTAAGGGACTAATATAATCACACAATTCGCTTTGATTTTTTACGCTTGAAAATTCAGGACATAGCAGAAGTGCATTCCATGTATAGATTTGCCAAAACGTATTAAAATAGTATTCTGGCTCATCTATAGCGCCATATCTAATATTATCAAAGACCAAAGACGCTTCATTTGTTGGCAATATATTAATAAATATTGGTTCAAGTAAATCTTGTTTTTGAGTACCAGACCATTTTTGAATATTTGCGGATATTTCTTTGTCAGCGAGTGCTTTATAAAGATATGTTTTGCCAGTTCCTTTATAACCCTGAATTATAAACTTTTTGGGGTCAAACAATTCTTTCATACAATTACGATAGAAGAATTGTTCTTCTTTAATTTGGGTATCTTCTGCAAAGTTTGAAACGTTTACCAAAGCTTCCTTTAAATGTTTCAGAACTACATTTCTTAACTGGATAGCAGGAGTGTTGCTCGTGTATGTTTGCGTTGGATTTTCTTTGAAGAATTGATTGCTTGTTTTTTCAAACAAGGCATTATAATCATCAAACTTCCTTCCTTTCACGAGTTCTACAAAAGCAGAATCAGACAATTCGTCACCTGTGCCAATTTTTTCAAGAAGAGAATTTCGATGAAGATAAAAGAAAGATGGGAAGTTCTTTTTTTCACTACCGATATAACTTATATATTGTAGTACCTCTTTTTTATGATTCTCAACCCATATATCATCAGCGTTTTCAGGAAGTATAGAAAAGACTAATTGCAAGTTAAAAGAATTTTCTTCTTTATAATATTCTCTCAAAAGATTCATCAAACCAGGTTGTGTCTGACGACTAAATCCAAAGAAACCAACCACACAAGATGATAAGTATAATGCAGCAGTTCCAAATATATCATTAAAACCGGTTCTTGAATCTAATAATATTATATCTGGCTCTATAGTCTCGTTAATTTTATCCAATAGAAGGTTAAAATATTTAACCACAGAATTAACGCTTGACAAATTAATTTTTGCCAATCCTTCAAGATAATCACTTCTGTCAATCCCTCCACTTAAATCAGAATAACCTTCATTAAGATTGCCAGCAGGAATAAGCCAAATGTTATTTAAGTTATTATATGCAAAATTATTCTTATTATCATCGCCGACATTGATTATATAGTCATTGATGTCTAAATCTTCTGGATGGGAAGTCAATTGTGCGTCACTCAAGAATTCTACTAACCCGTTTTTCTTCCCGCTCTGTAAACCATTATGCTCGGATAAATCGAAAAAGTTAAGATACCCTGGAGCTTCCAAATCACAATCAATAATAACAACGCGCTTCTTTTTCAACTCATTATCATTAACCGCAAGGCTCATAGCATAAGCAATCATTGTTGTTGTTCTACCCATTCCTCCTTTGTAGCTGTAAAATGTTACAACAGGTGCTTTGCTCTTCCCTTTTATAGAGGAAGTTTTTTTAGGTTTAAGCAGAGAGTCAAATCTGTAACGGGGTCCCCAATCAATTACCTCTTTTTCATCAGCGAACATATTCGCATAGTATGGATCATTTTCTACATCTTCTCTATTGACTAGATTAAAAGTAATTTTAAGATTGTCCTTGTGTCTGTTGTAAAATTCCCCATCTTCATCAGTTAAAGAACAGAGTTCTGTATAGAAATCACGTTCATATAGACTTGCTATTGGTAGATTGGAAGTTAGTACATACACATCGATACTACAATTAACTCTAATGAAAATCTTAAACTTATCCTCTCCTCTTAGCGCAAGGAATTTCTTCAATTTATTTGCTACATCTGATATGCGTATCATAATTATATGTGATTAATATATATAGTTTGACATGTATTTATTAGCCTATTTATGACATCATAGTCGAGGTACGGTAGTGGATTGCTTTGACCTTGATAATAATATCTAATATTTGGTGACCAATTATTAATTAGAACTTCTACATCACTATCTATTTCGCCATTCCCGAGATATGGCACGTCATTAAATGAGGGATCTGGTTTTAATAAGTTCATAACAATCTGCTGAAATTTATGCCCCTGAACACTCATCGCTCCACTTGGTCGATTTTGGAAAAATGATGGAATCCTTTCTTCACCAGTTACTCTATCCTTATAGCTCCTTACATAAAAGAAATCTAAATTTGTTTTTTGTGAGAAAGCTAAATTGTAATGTTTTTGAATATCGTCAGAAGAATTCCAATGATTCAGTTTGTATGCTGAATAAACTGTTATCCCTTCCAAAATGTAACCTGCAATATAATATAATTCTAGCCAAACATGTGTGTCATAACTTCTTCTTGTATTATATGATTCAAGAAGAGATTTACATCCTTTCAAATGTTTCTCTGCACATGATAGATATTCATTATAAGTCATGTTAAATATTTACTTTACGTTTATAATTTGAGAGATAATATTTCTGTTATACACCACTTTTGAAATTATCCTCATTGTGTCTTTTTCATTTTAATGAAGTGCCCAACAATATCGTAGGTTATCCTCTTTGAGGATAGTTTCATGTAAGAAAAAGTATGCCCGAATCCTGGAGTGCAGTCCAAGGAAACGGGCATCTATTTACACTTTGCTGTGTTTTTCTGTTCGTCGCGGTGCGGCCTGCACACCGCAACCTATGTTTTTCTTCTTCGCAAAGATAACCTATATTTTTTGAATATTGTGTTTTTATCAAAGGAATTTGCGAGGTAAAGTTAACAACGAGTTCGGTAATGGCATTTTCGCTAGCATTTGACGACAAAATCGTGTTCTGCTGAATAAGTGGAAACGGAGCTTCTGCACTGCCGATAAGGAACTGCGTTCCGTTGACAGCAGTGATGAGAAAAACTGTGAGTGATGGTGGAAAAACGTATTCAGTTTCCAGTTTCACCGTGAGTTTTTGAGTGTGCAATCGCACACCATTATCCAACTCATCACCTGTCTCTAATGCCGCCAAACCAACAATGGGTACTTCGCGCCAGGGCATGACTTCTTTCAAGATGACCTTAAAGTGATCAGGAAAAACCAATAATGGGTACTTCATGCACAGAGTCAAATGGTGTAAGCGTAGATGGAGACTGCTCATGGCTTTCATTCTGCTGAATCCCGCATTTTGTGCGGTTGTCGTGCGAAAACACCTCCCACCTCCCTCCGCCCGTAAACTCATCACCTCAAACGAAGAAAAGCGGAATATGCACCGACTACGCGGTCAAATCGCCGCACGTGAGGGCGAACTGCGATTTGAAGTGCGCTCCGAGTTCTGGGCGTATCGATTCGGACGAAGGTCGAACCGATTGGAGTGGTTGGGCAGAACACGAGGAGCGCACATATATCCGCTTGCGGCAGTTGGTCAAAGGGTACAAAAAAAGCGACCGCATAGGCGACCGCTTGGTAAAAGAAGCGCATAATAAAGGCGAGTTAATATCAATCTAAATTAAATGTGGTTGAGAATATATTCCTCTAGTAATCTTATTGTAATAAAGTTTGATTGAACCTTCGTCAGAACCGAAGTCGTTCTTGAGAACTTTAACTTCCATCAACTCATTACATTCATCCACCCTTGTATTGCTCGAAGCAAGATTTATAACAAGATTACTATTGTACATAATAGCGTTCTGTTTACAATTATCATACACATTTAGAATGATTGTGACGTGATAACACGAACAAAGGTCTTTAAGCATACTTAGAACGTCGTTGATGTCGTGTCCTTCTGTTGCTTTTAATATGTGAGTAAAATCATCAATTATAATGACTTTTATGCCATTATCCCGTACATACCCATATAGATTTTTCTTGATACTATTAAGGTCAGTTTCAAATATTGATTCAATGAAAAGAGTTTTGAAACATGTTTCGTTTCTCAATACTTCTCTATTGACAATATTATCGTAGATTTCATAATCCTCTTGCTTCCATTTATCAACGTTGCAAAGTTTATCATAAGGCATATCAAGTATAATGGAGCGTAGATGCTTTATGATGGTTCGTTCATGTATATCACCTCTAAAATTTAAGTACAAAATATTAGACATTTGATAATTCCCAACATAGTTACTTAATATACTCCATGTAAAACTTTCGAGTTTAGAATTGTGGTTCCCCAATATAGATATAAGTCCATATTGAGGGAATCCTCCGAACACATCGTCAAAGTCTTTGAATGTTGAAGGCAAAGAGTTAAAGTTTTTTCCACGAGGAGTGTATGTTTGTAGAGCCTCAATAAAATTCATTAGAATACAACCAAATTACGAGAATATTTTTTAGAAAATAATATATACGTCATGTCTATTGCAAAGTTATTGTTTTTTCATAGTTTTTTACTTTGTTTTGACAATGTATTTTTACCAATCACTAGTAATTGGCAACAGCACAGTCTCTTGTGGGAAACGCTCGCAACCAATGTAGAGCGTATCGAACGCATCCGAGAAGTCAGTGCGTTCCTCCAATTTACTCTCCTCCGTCTCCATCGTCTTCTCCAATCGCTTATCCTTTTTCCCGTTATACACACCAGCCGTCTGTAC
>JAEIGA010014363.1_pt1 | contig 12055 bp, 6 predicted proteins | sample 9270691 | NCBI WGS metagenome assembly JAEIGA01 (sample SAMN17057246, study PRJNA624740) | gut metagenome | biome: biome; isolation source: fecal sample | host: Bos grunniens | place: China: Xizang | collected 2019
GATAAGGAAACTGTTCGCCACCATTGTAAGACCAAAAGATTTTCTGAGTTACCAAATAGTCCACCCCGCAACCCTTCAAAATCTGGGGTAGCGCAGCGGTATATCCAAAGGTATCCGGCAGCCACAGCACCTTGCTGTCTACATCAAAATATTCTTTATAATAGCGCTTGCCGTGAATCAACTGACGAATCAAAGATTCACCGCTGCTGATATTGGTATCCGGTTCAACCCACATACCGCCATCGGCAACCCATCTGCCTGCCTTAGCCGCATCTTGAATGCGCGCAAACAGCTCGGGATAGTGTACACGGCACATCTCATAAGAGGCCGGTTGGCTTTGAATAAAGCGATACTCCGGATACTCTTCCAACAGACGCAGCTGTGCGGCAAAAGTACGGGAGGTCTTACGCTCAGACTCCTGCATTGGCCACAGCCACGGCAAATCAATATGGGCATTACCTATGCTGTAAAATACTGGTGCAGTAGAGCCATTCTTCGCTTCCAAAACAGGGCGCAGCACTTCCCTTGCTTTCTTATAGGATTCGATGCGGCCCGCGCGATCCTGTTCAAAGTCCACTACCAGCGTGAATTTTTCCAAAGCATCAGCAATGTTAGCGGCACGCAGAGAATCCTCATCCAGTGTATCCAGCAGGCTGTACAGCGTATCCGCATCCATATAAAGCTGATAAGCTTCCTCATTCCATACACCGTAGGTACATACACCCATCTTACGGCGAGGTTCTGTCGCGTCGAAATTATCATAAGCACCGGGCAACACGGGGCCTGTTGCGCACTCACCCAAAGGCGACTCGGGATAATCGTGGCCAGCATAAACTTCAACCATAAGTTCAAAGGTCTCGCCTGGCACTGCGCAACGGGTCAATACATTATCCTCCACAAAATGATGGGGAATCGTCACCCATCCTGCGCGGTATGTACCAAAGGAACTGTTGTTAACGAAAATCGTTGCTTCACCGCCGGGAACTAAATTCAGAACGATACGCTCTCCTGCAGCATCTTCAGGAATCGTCACACTTCCCCGGAACCAGCCGTACTCCCAGGTTTTACCCCATTGGTAATTGGGAGGAACCGGCTGAAAAGGGCCTTTCTTCGCCTGCTCCAAACTCAGGTAATCAAAAGTGGTAAAACATTCCCATTGGATTGCTCCTAAAGGCGTATACAGATCATCCTTCAAAGTACGCAACCAATGTGCCAGTCTGCCTTTCCATTCAGAACTCATTATGCTCATAAAAATCACCCTTGTTCAAATAATTCGTTATTCAAACTGACGATACACTTTTTCCATCCATGCGCGAGCAATCAATTCGTGACCAGCAGCAGTAGGATGCACGCAATCAAAACTCCAATGTTCCGCAGGAGCTCTTTTCTGGGCTTCGTCAAACACATGCTGCAGATCTATGAATGTTGCCTGAAATTCAGTTGCCAACCGACTAACAATTTCCTGTCGTTCCAGCAAATCAGCTTTTATCTCATCCCAGTATTGTCCCCAGAGTTTATCCGAAGATCCACTACCTACTAAAAAAGGAGCCATCATAATAATTTTCGTGTCCGGTAGTTCCTTCTTAACCATTTCCAGCAGAATTCTGTATACTTTTTCATACAGCACAACATCCACGCCGTTTTTCTGGGCGTATTCATAGATGACGTCATTTATACCGACCAGAATCGTAAGCACATCCGGTTTTAAATTCAAGCAATCTTTTTTCCAGCGAGTCAACAAATCTGTTATGCGATTTCCGCTGATACCGCGATTGATGACTTCCGTACCCGGATTTTCAAAAGTCAGCCGTGCATCCAAAAGGCGGACAAATCCTTGGCCTGTAAAAGCAGGATGCTCATCGGTTGGGCGGAATGCATCCGTTATGGAATCTCCTTGAAATAAGTAACGCATATAATCCCTTTCTTCACATTGTGCGTTAAATAAACATTACTTTACGTAGAAACGACGAAACTTGTACATTGATGATCCGTCTACGCCTTTCGGTAGATCATTATTTTCGAAAAGATGTGGGCCTACGCCATATTCTTTATCCTTTGTATGCAACGGTCCAAGCAAATTTCGATTGCCAATAGAGAATAGCACCCTAAGCTCATTCTCTCCAGGCCTCGCAACAGAAGAAATATCCAGTCCCTCTTTGTAGCAAAGCTCCCCCGCATACTGCCCATTTACCCAAACACTCGCCGTCAGGTAGTCTCCAGGCAGAACAAGTCTGATATTGTTGTGTGCAAAGCGAACTGTCTGAGACACTGTCAACGCCCCTCGGAAATATGGAAAACCGTCCTGAACGACATCTGTTACTTTCTCGGGAACATCCCCTATATAAAAGGAATGCCCCAGAACAAACCTCTCGTCAAAGTCTTCGAAATCCGCATAAGAGTACACGCCGAATGTACCGGCCAAATAGACAGGCTCGATTTCACTGTCATAAGCAATACAATTCCTCAGGCTTTCCGTTACTCCTTCGCCAAACAAAGCGTAATATGTTTCTTCGCTTTGATGCCAGTCAAGGGAGGTTTCATAGTTGTTGATACCTTTTTTGATATATTTAGCAATATCTGCGATTTGTACACAAGGCTCCTCCTGCAACTCACGATCAAAAGTAATCTCGTGTCCATTAATCTTATGAACAGTACGCTCGCTCTTCTCGGTTAATATACTGAGCCTATTAGGAATCGTTTGAACATCAAATTCGTATTTGAGCCAGAGTTTTCCTTTATAGCGCTCGCATAGCAACGTCTGATACAAGTCACAGCACAAGATATGATCTGAATAATGTACCCCATCCTTAGAATACCGCACCGCGTCCAGCGTCAAATAGTTTGTTTCAAATTCGACTGCCGCATTTTCAAACCGCACTTCAGCGGTTTCCAAGCATTTTTCCGCAGGTGCAGGATCTGTGGAAAGGAACAGGAGAACGCCTTCGTTTTTCTCAAGCCTGACGGTCAAAGGCAGGTGCTGTGTTTTGCCTGTTTCTGGATCATATGCCACAAAAGAAGCGCTGTTATCTGCAAAACGGAATGTCTGTGTATATCCCTCATCTGCCGAAGCATTCTGCACAAAAACAAAAGGTTTTCCTTTAAACACATGGTATGTGCAGTAAAGATTTGTATCTGTATTTTCAACAGAAAACGGTTGTGCCTCCAAAACTTCTTCAAGGCTAATGTTGCTCTGCAAATATTCGTATGTGTACGGAACACCTTCCAAATAAGTCGGTTTTTCATCCAGGATCAGAACTTTTCCACCATTCGCAACAAATTGGCGAAGCAACTGTTCTGTGTATTTTCCCATGGTTAAAATCTTAGGAATTATCAAATAGGTGTACGAACATTTACCACAGCCAATAGATGCGCCTTCTACAAATCCATACTCTTCCAATAGTGTTTCATCTAGGAAATGGTATGCAATACCCCGTGAGGAAAGGTACCGGCACGCATCCATCAAGGGCTTATCCAGATCAGATGTAGGCTTTCCGCTTATCTCATTTTCACGTTTATAGTAAAAATAAGCACTGCGCATTGGGTGAAGCATCGCCACATTTACCGGTTCTTCACTTTCAGACAATAAATAACCTAGTTTGGCAAAGTAATCATTAAATCCTTTAAAATGTTCTTCAACCCACGGATTGATTGGATTAAAATGTGCGGGGTAATCTTTTTTTCGTTGTCCGTGTTCCGAATACGGAAGCAAATGATGACACATAAGGTTCACACCACAAGCATATTGAAAACCTGCAATCCGTCTTAAATCTGCCGGGGAAATATTCCAACCACAGCAGCCAAATGTTTCTGTCAAAGTCTGCTTCTTTCCTAACTGTCTTGCCACACTTCCTAACTGCCGCGGAGCCAGTTCGTTATCAGTTTTTCCTCCAAGCCAGTCAATTCCCGGGATGTGCTCGTATTCATAGAAAGGCATCACTCCCGCACAACACATTAATTGTCCTCCCATAGAGGATTCTTCAACATAGTGCCCGGTAAAACGCACTCCGTTATCACAGCACCAATCATAGATTTGCTTAGCAAAGCTATTTAGCATCAGCTTTTGCATTGCCAGCCAGTAGCGATAACGAAATGTTCGGTATCCTTCCTTTTCGACAAAAAGTAACCCTAACTGGTCAAAAATATCCGCTCCGTAATTTGTACGGAAATACTCATCCAACATTGGGGTATAGGCTGTCGCCCATCGATAATACTGAGGCTCATCCGTAAAAAAACCAGCCACCTTTTTTGTAAAGTCAACACCTAATTGATTACGATACTGCTCGTGCGTAATTTCCAGGAATTGCTTAACGACATCCGGTTTCAAAATATCCACTGTCGAAGCCGACCTACGCAGATATAAATTAAGGTGTTCACCGGCCGAATATTCCTCCGTTCGAATCAAAACTGTATCTGTTATTCGATAAGACACATCGGCTTTTGGATCAAAGCCTCCCTGGGAATACTCAATATACATATCTCTGTTTTCTTCGTTCTCCAGGAGCTTACCACCTGCAAAACCGCTGGGCCAACCATTTTCGTCATACGCCCATGCATCCATTCCCAGGTTTTGTGCTTCATCACAGCAAGCCTTAATCGCATCCATCCATTCTTCCGACAAATACGGTGTTTTAAGACCACCTCTTGCATGCATGAAGAAACCACCAATTCCATTGGCATGCATCCAGTGAATTTGACGTTTTAGTTCGGTTATCTCGAGTTTGTCGTTCCACGACCAAAAAGGGATCGGTCGATATGTATGATTGATCGCTTGTAACTCTTCATTGATATATCTCATAGGCAAATTCGCCTTCCTTTGCATTTCCGTTCTATTCAGTTGACTGGGCGTGGATAGTCTGAAATTATCGTCTAGATCAACACACCTGACAGGCTTTCTCTATTCACGCCAAACATATACAATCAGTTCACAGCCTGCACTTGCAGGGGGTACATAGCCAAATATTCAAAATTCAACATATGCTTTCTTTTATGTTATCCTAAATACTGCTGGTAAAGCAGCTACATCCTCCTTAGTCACATCTCTATCATTGTGTGACTTGATGCACAGTAGTAATTATGACTTATGACTTTTAGTGCTTGCAACAGCACTTAGCCAATCTATAATCGATATTACAATAATGTGTGCCATTCTGTTTCAACCACCTTTTAAAAAGAAGGCTTAAACACAATTTACATGTTTAAGCCTTCCTAAAGGAGCAAAAAGTCAATCAATAAAAATTTTTAGCGCGTTCTGTCATTTACTTATCACTACTATAAAACAGATAACTACCGGCAGACACACGATGCGTAGTTTTATCAATTATGATTTCACTTTCCACGGGAGTTGTAATCTCATATAGCCAGCCTTTATCTGCTTTCTTCCACGCAGAGCACATTCTACCATGTCTAGTATCCAGCTCAGCCTGTAGCCAGTCCAGTCTAGCATCAGGGGTCGGTGCAATCCTAACTTTTTTATAGCCCGGGGCTTCCTCTACGGTTTGAATACCTGCAGCTACAGTATATACCCAGTCTGTTACTGCACCATAGGCATAATGGTTAAATGAGTTCATGTCTTTACTCCAGAAATCGCCGTTCTCCATAATTCCATCCCAGTGTTCCCACACGGTAGTGGCACCTTTACATACAGGATACAGCCATGATGGATAGTCTGTACGAAGCAGCAAAGAATAAGCTAATTCTGAATAGCCATATTCGCTGAGGACATGAAGAAGATAGGGTGTTCCAACAAAGCCGGTCATAAGCTTACCTCCCGCAGTTTCAACTAACTTTGCCAGCTGATCTGCAGCGGCCTGACAATCTTCCGCCAGCCGGAAGTAAGCCGCCAATACACATTCAGTCTGCGTATAGTATATAGGATAGGTCTGCCTGAAGTTATTTACTATATTTTCGTATAGCACCTCATACTCTGATACATCTTCACCAAGTACTTTACCGGCTTTAATCACTAATTCTGTAGAGTAAGCGTAATATGCCGAAGCAATAAAATCATCTCTAGATGAGCCTTTATAACTTCCACTAGGAGCATCCAAGCCCAACCAGTCTCCAAAATGTTCACCGCCAGTCCAAAGGTACTGTGTGGTTGTGGTAGAGGTGATGTAATGAATCCACTTACACATACTCTCAAACTGATCCGCAAGAATTTTAGGGTTACCATATGCCAAATAGATTTGCCATGGGCAAATTGTTGACGCATCACCCCAAGCGGAACTAGACTTATCACCATGGAGTGCATCTGGAATCACATGCGGAATATATCCATTTTCTCGCTGCTCTGCCGCCAAATCTTTCAGCCACTTTGCATAGAATTTTTCCACATCGAAGTTCAATGCTGCAGCACGTGCAAAAATTTGTGCATCACCTGTCCAGCCCAAACGCTCATCGCGCTGTGGGCAGTCCGTAGGAACATCCAAAAAGTTTCCTTTCTGTCCCCAAACTACATTGGAGAAGAATCGATTCAGACAGGGATCAGAACAGCTTAGACGGCCTGTTCTCTTCAAATCTGAATGGATGACAACAGCGCAAAACGCACCAGGTGTCACCTTTTCCAGGCCGCCAGGAAACGCATTCACCCGAATATATCGGAAACCCCAGAAGGTATGCTTAGGCTCATATGTCTGCGATCCATCACGACAAATGTAGCGATATTCAGCTTTTGCTGCTCGATAATTCTCTGTATAGAAATTACCATTCTTATCCATAACCTCCGCAAAAGAAAGGTCAACAACATCGCCCTTTTTTGCATTTACGGATGTTACCACATAACCCGTGATTTCCTGTCCAAAGTCAACAACCAACTCACCCTTCGGTGTAACAAACATCTCTGTCGAGTATAGTACCTCCTGTTTGTGAATCTCCTCGCCCTCCTGGGGAATCAAAGTATGAAAAGGTCCATCAAATATCTCTACACTCCGAGGATTCATCAACGTAACATTTGCGTCATAATGTTCCCCATCATAAATCTCAGAGAAACGAACAGGGCCTTCGAACACACACCATGACTCGTCCGTGCCTAGGATCTGTTGCTTACCATCCAAAAAAGAAACAACCAGCTGGGCAAGAAGACCCACAGGCATTGTCATTTGCGCTTCCTGTGCGGGTGTAAGATCCCAGCATCCCATATGACATCGGTACCAACCTTTTCCTACAGAGACGGTTAAAGTATTCTCTTTTTGCAGTAATTCCGTCACATCGTAACATTGGTACTGCAAACGCTCACGATAAGTTGTCCAGCCAGGAGCAAGAATATATTCTCCAACTCGTACGCCATTCAGTTCTGCTTCATAAACGCCCAACGCTGTCACATACAATTCGGCTTTTTGGACATTGGGCTCCAATACAAAGCTTTTAGAAAACATCGGAGCAATATCACCCATGCTCTCATGGGGTTTTATCCAGTTAGCAGTCCATATCATGCTTAAATGCCTCCAAATTAAATGTAATGTCTGTCCAGCAACTGTGAAGCCGGTAGAAGCTTGCAACACTCTATACGGGTGAATAGAGTTGATTTACGGCACGTCATAAAACAACGCTAACGAGTCTTTGGGATAAATACCTCAACGCAACAATTAAACCACATTTTAGCGACTTTCCAACAAATTCTTAATTGCCTGAATTGTGTCATCCCATATATCGCACTAATTGACCAACTCAAAATGATAGTACATCATAAACGTCAAAACAAGCGTTTGCTCGTAGAAGGTTACTCCTTAACTGCACCCAGCACCAAGCCCTGAATCAAGTATCTTTGCAGGAAAGGATAAATCATCAACAGCGGCAACATTGCGACCACTATTTTTGCAGAATTCAAGCCCGTTGCACTCATTCCACTGCTAGTAATATTCTGTATTTCTTGGAAATTTCCAGATATAGCAAGTTGCTTCAAATCAACATTCAGCGTATTTATGTATGTCATTAGTGGCTGTAATTTAGCCTTATTAATATAGATAACACCGGTCATAAAATCGTTCCAGTGTCCTACAATCATAAATAGCGAAATAGTTGCAATAACAGGCTTTGAGCACGGAACAATAATTCTCCACAAAATCTGCCACGGAGAAGCGCCGTCACAGATTGCCGCCTCCTCAATAGAATAAGGAAGTCCCTTCATGAAGTTCATCATCATAATAATATGACTGCTACCAACCAACGTAGGTAGGACAAAAATCCAGAAATTGTTCACTAACTTCAATTTCTTCATCCAAAGATAGGTTGGAATCAAGCCACCACTAAACAACATGGATACAATCATAATGCCCATAAACACTGTGCGCCCGCGGAATTCTTGTTTTGACTTGGTAAATGCATACGCCATCATCAACATCAACGGCATGCTCATCACCCAGGAGATCGCAACACGTGCCGTAGAAATACCAAAAGCTCGCCAAAATCTTGCGTCATCAACAATTTTCGCATAATTGGTCAGCGTGATTCCAACAGGAAAAACACTAACCTTATTAGTTGATATCGCCACTGCATTACTTAGGGAAATACATACCATGTTCCATAGGGGGTAAAAACAAGCAAAACCTAGAACAACAACAAGAAAGTAAATAATTACAACACGCAGGCGGTATCCAAGGGTTTTCTTCTCAATCATATAGTTTCCTCCTAGAACACACTGCGTTTGGCAAATTTCTTAGAGCATTCATTCATAAGAAGCATCAAAGTCAAGCCAATAACAGATTTAAACAGGCCAATTGCGGTGCTCAAGCTGTATTGTTTATCCAGCAAACCCGCACGGTATACATAGGTGTCAATAATATCACCGGATTCATATGTCACAGGTGAATACAAATTGTATACCTGTTCAAAACCTGCATTCAAAATGCCAGACACATTCAAACAAATATTCAGAATAATAATTGGAAGCATTGCAGGAAGTGTCACATGCCATACACGCCGGAACCAACCTGCACCATCAATCGCAGCGGCCTCATGCAAACCAGGATCGACACCGGTAATAGCGGCTAAATAAATTATAGAGCTGTAACCAAACCCCTTCCACACATCAGACCAAATCAGCAACGGCCTAAATGCAGCATCGTTTCCGAAGAAATTAACTTTATCAAGTCCCAATTTTGTAAGTAGCTCATTAACCGGGCCCGACATACTGAACAGGTTCGTCATCAAACCCGCAAGAATAACCCATGACATAAAATGAGGCAGGTAGGAAACCGTTTGCACTGCTTTTTTGAACCATTTAATGCGAACCTCATTAATCATAATAGCAAAACAAATCGCTAAGAGATTAGTAATCGTCATTTTACTGACGGAAAGCAGAATAGTATTACGAATAATACGAGTAAAACCAATACTGTTAAAGAAATTCTTAAAATGTTTAAAGCCAACAAAGTCAGAACCAAAAATGCCTTTTGACACCCTAAAATCTTGGAAGGCCATAATTATGCCGCCCATTGGAACATAATTAAACAAAATCAATAGAAGAATACCCGGCAGAACCATGAAATAGTAATACGCCTTTGTCGGTATTATTACTTTTTTCCTTTTGGGTTCAAGGCGTTCTCCGGCAGTCTTCTGTATTTTTTCGACTTTCATTAATTTCATACAGAACCCCCTATAATTTGAAAGGTGGCGGAAAAGCTCCGCCACCTCCCATTAAATACAGTATATTACTTATTCAGAGATTCATTCATTTCCTGCAGAATCTGGGCACCACCATACTGATGCCACAGTTCAACGAACTCGTCCCACTCATCAACGGACTTCTGTCCGGCGATAATCTTCATGACATATTCTTCCTCAAGAGGATACAACTCAGCAGAGAACTTATCAGCAAATGTCTGAGACAGTTCTGCACCATTGAGGATAATATTTTCAAACTCATTGGACAGCTTGCCAGCCAGAGTCAGTTCATTAAAGGTAGCACAGCCTTCCACGATCATATCGTACTGCTGACGCTCAGTGATAGTCAAGGAATTAGGATCAGCCTTATACTTATCCAGAACAGCCAGATAGCTATGATAGTTGAAAGGAACCTCATCCTTAGTCATGGTGCCTGCCAAATAAGCAGAGCAGTACTGATACAGCAAGCCTCTAAAGTTTGCTCTGTCCATATTGGTGGAGAAGGGGCCCATATTACCGGTATTACCAATGCCTTCGCACAGTTCATAGTAGAGCTCGTTATCGCTGTCTACCTTCATGCGAACGTTAGCGATCTTAACAGCCAGTTCAGGATGCTCGAAGCTCTTGTTAACAACAATGGTATAACCAGTCTGGTTAGCAGAACCGTGGCCACCTACGTTGCCATTAGCATCTGCCAGACCATAGAATGCGAAGTGTGCATCATCGGATGCTGCGTATGCTGCACCGAACAGCCAAGTAGGACCAGCCTCATCAGCAAAAGCAATGCCAGACTGACCGCTTGCCCACTTTGCGCCCAGAGATTCATCAGACCACTGAGTGGAAATGAAGTCGGGGTCAACCAGGCCCTCAGCGTACATCTCGCTCCACCAAGTCAGAGCGGTCTTGATATCGCTGGGATTCTTCTCGGTACCGAAGGTGCCATAATATGCTTCGCCAGTTGCAGGATCAGTAAAGAAGTTCAGATGGCGAGCGCCATAAGTTCTGTTCACCAGGCCGGGGGAGATGAAATTGCCCAGACCAATCCAAGGAATCATGTTAATGCCCAGGGGGTTGCCAGTGTTATCAGGGTCTGCTTCAACAAACACCTTAGCGACAGCCTTCAGATCATCCAAAGTAAGAATCTTATCACCATCAGGATCAGGATTGTAGTTCAGCTCTTCCAGCCAGTCCTTACGCAGCCAAACACCGGTCAGGGCATGGTCACCACCGGAGGTAGTATTGGGAATGCCCCACAGCTTGCCATCATAAGTAACGCGGCCCAGAGGATCTTCACCATAAACCTCAATCCAATCATTGTACAGAGCCTTCAGTTCGTCGGAAGCATACTCTTCGTAGATCTCGGTCATGTCCCAAACAAGGCCCATTTCAACCAGTTCCTTCAGCTGCTTCTCATTGACACCAAAGATGTCAGGGAGTTCTTCGCCGGAGATAGCCAGGTCAATAGCCTGCTCTGCACTCAGAGCATCCTTGTCTTCCCAGAAGGGTTCATACTCGATGTTCAGGGTATCGCACAGATAGGTCTTGTAGGGGTTATCCAATGCGGTGCTAACACCATCAGCCAAGGTATCTGTAGACAGGTTACCCACAGTGAACTCAATAGTCTCACCGTAAGGGACGAAGGGGCCATCAGCGGTTTCTCCGCCCTTGGTCGGATCCACTACCGGATCATTGCCAGAAGTAGGACCATCGGTCTGCTCATTCGCAGGGTCGTTTTGTGTGCCACAAGCAACCATGCCAATAACCATGACCAGTGCAAGCAGCAATGCGATCAGTTTTTTCATTGTTTTTTCCTCCTTATTTGTTTCAGTAACATTTGTACTGTATTAACAATTATACAGTTTTATCATTATTCAATACAGGGCGAATTCTACAATCTGGTGCAATTCTACGACTATTTTTTAGAAAGAATGACACTTCTGTTAAGATTATTACTCGATTCTTTTATGGGCTATTCATCGAGTTTGACAGCAAACATGCCATAGGCAGGCACCGTAGAAGGTATATACAACCGGTTTCCACGCAGTTCCGCATTTACCCCGTAGCATTGCACCTTGCTGTACTTACGATCCAACTCAATTTCAAAGTCCCACAGCTCATCTTCAAAGATATTTGCAAAAAATACCACGGTTTCCTTTGCATTCCTCTTGCAAAGCTGGTAAACAAACGGATTATTTCGAATCACCGGGAAATCAGAGTAGAACTTCAGGATTTGCTCCTGCCGTGCATACGAACAGAATACGCCACTGCTTTGATTTATACTATAAGCATCTACATTCAAGATCAAAAACTTACTGTCACCGCTGGCACAGGTGAATACCGCAGGGAAGCGTCTGTCCTCCGTAACAAAATAACTCTCAACTTTAACTATATCCTTTAGACGGCAGTCGTAGTACCGGCCAAAAGGATGGGTAATGGTGATGCACTTATCCGAAAA
>JAEIGA010014364.1_pt1 | contig 12055 bp, 9 predicted proteins | sample 9270691 | NCBI WGS metagenome assembly JAEIGA01 (sample SAMN17057246, study PRJNA624740) | gut metagenome | biome: biome; isolation source: fecal sample | host: Bos grunniens | place: China: Xizang | collected 2019
CCTACCAAGGTTCAGGAGTACATCGTTAACGAGGTACAGGAGGTTTACCGTATGCAGGGTGTGAAGATCAACGATAAGCACTTTGAGGTTATCGTTCGTCAGATGATGAACAAGGTTCAGATTGAGGATCCAGGAGATTCGCGCTTCTTTGAGAACCAGATTGTTGACAAGTGGGAGTTCATAGATGTGAACGACGAGTTGTACGACAAGGTTGTTGTAACCTCGGCAGGCGACTCTACGAATGTTCACCCTGGACAGATTATCTCAATGCGTAAGTTGCGCGACGAGAACTCGTCGTTGAAGCGTCGTGATATGGCTCTCGTAGAGGTACGCCCTATCGTTCCTGCTACATCTAACCAGATTTTGCAGGGTATCACACGCGCCGCATTGCAGACTTCGTCATTCATCTCGGCAGCATCGTTCCAGGAGACCACCAAGGTCTTGAACGAGGCGGCAGTTCAGGCGAAGAGCGACCCATTGGCAAACCTCAAGGAGAATGTCATCTGCGGTCACTTGATTCCTGGTGGTACAGGTCTTCGCGAGTACGACGACTTGGTTGTCGGCTTGAAGTCTGACCTTGAATTTATGATTGCTAACAAGAAGTAACATAGTTACTAAAAACTACTTTTCAAGGAGGTGATGTCCAAGTGGCTTCACCTCCTTTTTTTTACAACATAATGATATTATGTTAAAATTTTGCTATCTTTGCTGAAAGATTTATTGCATAATGGAGAATTCGGAGAGGTGGAATAGAACGATACACGACTTTCTGCAACACATAAAGTTGGAGCGCAACTTGGCGTCAAACAGCGTGGAGGCGTACAAACGCGATATAAATGGCTTTGCTCACTTTGTACTGCACCAATACGATGTAGTACCGACCAAGGTTGAGCAGTATATGGTTGAGCGATATATGGCTCATCTCTACGATATAAACCAGAAGCGCACATCGCAGGCGAGACAGTTGAGCGGCATCAAGAGTTTCTTCAACTTCCTGCTCATCAACGACAAGATTGACAACTCCCCCACCGAATTTGTGGAGGCGCCCAAGAGTACACGACAGCTGCCCGAGATACTAACGGTTGAGGAGGTTGAACGAATCATAGAGTCTATACCGTGCGACACGATGAAGGGAAAGCGCGATAGAGCGATGATTGAGCTACTCTACTCGTGCGGTCTACGCGTCTCGGAGTTAACGGCACTGCGACTCTCTGACCTCTTCTTCGGCGAGGGCTATATCCGCGTTCTGGGCAAGGGCAGCAAGCAGCGATTAGTGCCTATCGGCAAGTTGGCTCGCGAGCGCATAATGCTCTATATAGATGAGCGTTGCGAGCATAATAAGAAGGGGCAGGAGACCCTCTTTTTAAGCAACCGAAATGCACCTCTGACTCGCATTATGGTCTTTACGATTATTCGCAATGCGGTGGAGCGTGCAGGCATTGAGAAGAGTATCAGCCCTCACACCTTCCGCCACTCCTTCGCCACACATCTGCTGGCGGGCGGGGCGAGTATCCGACAGGTGCAGGAGATGCTCGGCCACGAGAGTATCGTCACAACCGAGATATACACCCACCTTGACAGCTCGCGCCTCCGCGAGACGGTGGAGAAGCTTTCGTTGTAGTTAGGAGTTAGGAGTTAGGAGCTATGAAAGGATATAAGGCGCGCGGAGTGGTGCTATCGACCGTAAAGTATGGCGATAGCGGTATGGTTGTGCAGATGCTGACCGACCGCTATGGCCGTCAGAGCTATATGGTGCAGGGGGTGCGATCCTCGCGTGGTCGTGGCTCAAAGATGGCCCTCTTTCAGCCACTCTTCATCTTGGAGTTTGAGGGGTTGGCCTCACCCCATAGCGACCTTCATAAGATGCGCGAGGTGCAGAGCAATATCTCCTTCCGCTCACTACCCTACGATATACGCAAATCTACGATTGCCCTCTTTATGGCGGAGGTACTCTACCGCCTGGTGGGCGAGAGCGAGGCCAACGAGCCTCTCTTTGACTTTGTCTATAACTCGGTGCGCGCGCTTGATGAGTTGGAGGAGGGTGTTGCCAACTTCCACCTCTGGTTCTTGGCTAATTTGAGCCGCTACCTCGGCTACTTCCCCGGCAACGAACACCATAAGGGGTGGTGGTTTGATATGAGGGAGGGGGAGTTTGTGCGCGATATGCCACTCCACGACCAGGCGATGAGTGTAGAGGAGGCCGAACTGCTGCGCGACCTGACCGAGACCGACTTGGTCTGCCTGGGCGAGATACCTCTCAACCGCGAACAGCGCGTGGCGATGCTGTCACGACTCGTTGAATACTACTCTATCCACTTGGAGGCGATACGCTCGGTGCGCTCAATAGAGATTCTGCAAGAGGTCTTTTAGACCGATATACCCAAAAAAGAAATTAGCACAACTGCCATTGGCAATTGTGCTAACTCTTGGTTTGAACCTAGGAAATGGTTGCAATTATCGCATAACAACCTTACCCTCACTGTCAGTGTACTTCTGCTGGAGGAGCTTAACGAGGTCAATGATTGAAAGGATTCCACCAACCAAGCACCATGCAGTGAGCCACTCAATAATAGCTCGCTTGTAGTTACCCAAGTACCAGTTGTGTGCGCCACACCACCAGAAGAACCAGTTCAAAAGGAACGCAACCCACCAATTTTTTGTCGACTTTTCCATAAAGCTTTACTTTTTTTAGGTGTATGCGGACACAAACATACAAGTTAAATTTCAAAGAGAAGCAGTGCCCGATTTCTCGCACGAGTGCTCAAAATTACCCCCCCCCTATAATTTTTACAAAGACAAAGTTATGTATAGTTTTCATAAAAAACAACACATTTAGTCTAAAAATGCAAAAAAGAGCCAAAAAGATGTTGCTAAATGTGCTTTTAATTGCTGTTTTTGGACAAAATGAACCGAAGAAGAAGCAAGAGAAAATATGCTCATACTTGCCCCCATTTTGGTATCTTGTTTGCCATTTTCAACTTTTCGCAATGCTAATTCTTAATTTTTAATTCTTAATTCTTAATTTTATTTGTATCTTTGCATCGTTGGAGATGTTAATGAAATAACACAAAATTATAAATCGCTTAAAAACAGAAAGTTATGTTCGCAATTGACAATTACGACTTTTCGGGCAAACGCGCCATTATCCGCGTGGATTTCAATGTGCCTCTCAACGGCGAGGGTCAGGTAACAGATGACACTCGTATTCGTGCCGCTATCCCAACCATCAAGAAGGTGTTGGAGAAGGGTGGTGCCGTAATCCTTATGTCGCACCTCGGCCGTCCAAAGAAGAACCCAGATCCAAAGTTCTCGTTGGAGCAGATTATCCCTGCCATTGAGGCTCGCCTCGGTGTGAAGGTTATGTTCGCTGGCGACTGCATGGGCGAGAAGGCTGCCGAGATGGCTGCTACCTTGAAGCCAGGTGAGGTTATGTTGCTTGAGAACCTCCGTTTCTACGCAGAGGAGGAGGGCAAGCCTCGCGGTTTGGCAGAGGACGCTACCGACGAGGAGAAGAAGGCCGCAAAGAAGGCGTTGAAGGAGGGTCCACAGAAGGAGTTCGTAAAGAAGCTCGCTTCGTATGCTGACTGCTACATCAACGACGCATTCGGTACTGCTCACCGCGCTCACTCGTCAACAGCTCTCATCGCCGAGTACTTCCCACAGGACAAGATGTTCGGCTATGTTATGGAGAACGAGTTGAAGGCTATTGACGGAATGATGCAGAACCCACAGCGTCCATTCGTGGCTATCGTTGGTGGCTCAAAGGTATCAACCAAGATTACCATCATTGAGACTTTGATGGAGAAGGTTGACAAGATTATCATCGGTGGTGGTATGACCTACACCTTCGCTGGCGCACTCGGTGGCAAGGTTGGTAAGTCAATCTGCGAGCCAGATATGTTCCCTGTTGCACTTGACATCTTGGCAAAGGCAAAGGCTCGTGGCGTTGAGTTCGTGATGTCGCCAGATGCACTCGTTTGCGACGATTTCAGCGAGGAGGCAAACACAATGACCGCTCCTGTTAAGGATATCCCAGCAGAGTGGGAGGGTGTTGACATCTCGGAGGAGGGCAAGAAGCTCTTCCGCGAGGAGATCTTGAAGTGCAAGACTATCCTCTGGAATGGTCCTGTTGGCGTGTTTGAGATCAATAAGTTCTCAACAGGCTCGCGTGCAGTAGCAGAGGCTATCGCCGAGGCTACCCAGACCAATGGCGCATACTCTCTCATCGGTGGTGGTGACTCGGTAGCTTGTATCAACAAGTTCGGCTTGGCAGACAAGGTATCGTATGTTTCAACCGGTGGTGGTGCTCTCTTGGAGTACATTGAGGGCAAGGAGCTTCCAGGCGTAGCTGCTATCCGCAAGTAATATACATAGGTATATATACGAGTGGGCTGTCCAACATCGTTGCGACAGCCCATTTTCGTTACAGTAGTTTATAGGAGTTATGAGACCAATAAGACCAATGGGACCAATAAGACCAATGAGCAATGAAAAACTCCTATCCCCTAACTTCTATCCCCTAACTAAAAAACTAACAGCCACCCCTCGATTCTACATAGGTATTAAAAATAATACCTACATCGCATAGTGCATATTTGGTTTTTTGAAGCATATATATTATATTTGTTGAACCAAAAACGCAACTATAATGTTAGAGTTAGACCAACTTCCTCCACTTGCAGAGGAGAATCCAATTGGGGTAATTTTCACCCGTTTTCCAGAATTAAATGTGCGTCAGGTGGCTCGCAGTATGGGAATAAATGAGGCGTTGATGCAGCACTATGTGAACGGAGTAAAGCGACCTTCATTTGACCGAGCAATGGAGATTGAGCATTTTCTCCACCAACTCGGCGAAGAACTCACAAAAATCAGAATTAAGTAAGGGAACTCCTATACTTCTTTACAACCCCTCTATTGGTAGGTATGAATTTTAATACCTGTGTAATAGGGAGGCATACTCTTTTTATACTATAATACTATATCCTATACTACCCTATGCTGTGCCCTATGCTGTGCCCACCCCTCAACAGCTGGGTATTATTTTTAATACCCGTGAGAAATATACTCTATTTGTTGGTGTTTTGTAACCACACTGATACCTGGGTATGAATTTTAACACCTGTGGGAAGCGGGGAGAGCAATGTTTAAGACTCGGTGTTCCCTTGCGTGTTGGGTATTGTTTTTAACACCTATGGGAGGTAGGGATGGCATTAGCCATTAGCCATTAGCCATTGGCTTTTTAGTTAGGAGATAGGAGATTTTCATTACTCATTAGCCCAATTAGTTTTATTTTGAACGCCCTATGGATAGGTATTATTTTTAATACCTATGGGGTAGAGAGAAAAACTCGGTCGTGTTTGAGTCCTGTCTGTGGATAGGTATGAATTTTAATACCCACGAATAGAAAGAGGTATTAAAGAGTCTGTAATCCCCACTCTGGGATAGGTATGTTTTTTAATACCCGCGTAGGGGCGAAAGGTGTCGGTGTTATTATATTTGAGCCCCACCACCGCCAGGTATTATTTTTAACACCCGTGAAGGAGGGGGGGGGCATACTCAATAGACAGGTATGATTTTTAATACCTGCGTAGAAGATAGAGGTGTAGTTGTTATTTATTTGCCCAACCACTACCGCCAGGTATTATTTTTAATACCAGTCTTACTGATGTGTTTGGTTATGGTCGGGAGGGGTGAAGGGGTGAAGGGGTGAAGATGTAGAAAGGTTGAGTGGTTTGAAGCGTTGATTTTCTGATTTTTTGCTTATTTCAAAATAAATTTCTACTTTTGTAGTGTGGTCTTCGGGCTACATACATATTTAGTGAAAGTGTTTTCGCGACTCCTTGTCAAGAAAATTTGGCGATTTTTAGGATACGAGGATAAGCAATTCAACTTCAATCACCGTATTTGGTATATCATTTTCCATATACCATTCGGTGTGGAGTATTGTTTATTTGTATCCAGGCTACGCCAAATGCCTCTTGACGAATAGACGAAATCTGCTCCACACTTTCTTTTATAACAACCGCTCATTTGGGGCTATGAGCGACAAACACGAAAAATGACAAGAGAGGGCAATATACGCGCTATCTTTTCGTTATTTTCCGTATAAAAGACAGAAAGATGAAAAAAATTCTCTTGGTAATTACGCTAATTTTCAGCGTTTTTGCCGCAAGTGCGCAGACTACCCTATTGGGTAAGGTCGTTGATGGCGACAAAAAGGTGGGGGTCGGTTATGCTACGGTTGCTCTCTTGCGAGATACGGTAATCGTATCGGCAGTAGCGGCTCGCAACGACGGAACATTCTCGCTTGACACCAAAGAGCAGGGCGAAATGGTGTTGGAGGTATCGTCGGTCGGATACTCCACGACAAAGCAACAGGTCAATGTGACGGGCAAGCGCGTAGATGTTGGCGATATTACCATTCGCGAAGGCGTAGAGGTTGATGCCGTGGCGGTAACCATTCAGAAGCCTATCGTAACGGCCGATGCCGAGAAGTTGACCTACTCGGTAGAGGACGACCCCGAAGCCTCAACCAGCACGCTTGAAGATATCATTCGCAAGGTGCCACAACTCTCGCTTGATGCCGAAGGTAAGGTGCTGATGAATGGGCAGAGCGACTACAAGATATTGGTAAACGGGCACCCCTCATCGTCAATGTCGCGCAACTTTGCCGATATTATCAAGAGTATGCCCGCCTCGTCAATTAAGCGTATTGAGGTCGTAACAAACCCCTCAATGAAGTACGATGCCGAGGGTGTGGGAGGAGTGTTGAACATCATAACCACAAGGGCGAGATTTGACGGCTACAATGGTCGCGTAAATCTCACAGCCGGCAATTGGTTTAACCGCAATTGGAACACCAACAACTCGGCTCAATTCACGGTGCAGACCGAGAAGCTATCGCTCTCAACCGCCTTCTACTACTCGCAAGCGTGGGCAGACAAGGATGCGGTAGGCTACCAAACCAATCGTTTTGAGAACTTGGTTGACAACGCCGCATACCGCTACCTCAATGCAGATAGCAACTATGGCTACGGCTACTACTCGCTCTACGGCAATGTAAATGCAAGTTACCAGATTGACTCGGTAAATCTTGTCACCGCGGAGGTTGGCGTGTGGGGAGGCAAGCAGAATGTCAACACAAACGCCTCCTCCTACTACTACTTTGACAACGACAACAAGCCCCTCTATGGCTACAACTCGCCTCAAACAAACTCCCACAATTGGATTGGCGTAGATGCTACGGTAAGCTACCAACACTCGTTCAAGGGCGAGGGGCATACGCTGACCATTTCGGACAATATCTCAATTATCCCGCCACAGGTATCGCATCAGTTGAGACTGTTTGAGCCCTTTGGCGGTGTTGGCACAGAGTCGCAACTCATGACCGAGCAGAGCGCAACAGCGTTGCAAAATGTGGCGCAGATAGACTATATAAACCCTATACACAAGCACCACACCATTGAGGTCGGCGCGAAACACTCCTACGACGACACGCAGGCCATAACCAGTCAGACCAACAGCGACACGCTGGGGGCGATACTCTCCGAGTCAAACGGAACAACACGCCTTGTCCGCAATGTGCTTGGCGTATATGCCGGCTATGCCTACTCTATCAGCAAGTTCTCGGTACGCGCAGGAGGTCGTTTGGAGGGTGCGTGGTACGCCACTGACTACCAAAGCGACAAGCGCGAAAAGTGGAAGACTTCGCTTGTGAATGTTGTGCCTTACATCTCGCTCACCTATCTGCCGAAGATGGGGCATACACTCGCCTTCTCCTATACGGAGCGACTCTCTCGTCCAGGTATTCAGGCGATGATTCCGTTTGTTACCGAGAGCCTTACCGACCGCCAATACGGAAACCCAAAACTGCGTACGGGCGTAACACACAATCTCTCGCTCAAATATGCCTACGCAGACAACAAGTGGAGCGCAACAGGAGAGTTATATTCGCGCCTCTCAAATAACCTCATCTCTACATACTCATTCATTGACGATGAGGGCTTTGTAAACACGACCTATCGCAATAAAGGTCGTATGCGAGCCTTCGGCGCAGGGGTGGCAATGTCGTATCGCCCTTCATCAAAATTCAACCTCTCGCTCTCGGTACGAGGCGGACACATCGCCTACCGACTGCCTGACGAGGGGATTGAGAGCAAGGGGTGGTCAATGTCGCAAAACCTCAATATGATGATAGCCCTATGGAAGGGCGCAAAGCTGACGCTCTCGGAGTATCTTTTTCATATTGAGCCACAGATGGGCAGTGTCGGCACAAATTGGATATTCGGCACACAGGCGCGCCTCGGGCAGAAGTTGTTGAAGGATAAGTTGGAGATTGCCGTTGCAGTCTACAACCCTCACGCACGAACATCCACCTACAAACTCTACTCCGAGACCCCGACCTATCGCCAATGGAGTTCCAGCAGCACCGTAGGTCGTTGCATACGCCTCTCGGTAAGCTACAACTTCGGTAAGCAGGGGTTGTATGTCAAGCGCACCAACGCCAAAACGGACGATGGTGGCGACAACATTGGCGGAACATCAAAGGGTGCAAGCGAGATGTAGCAACAACTATATATCGGTAACCACCGCACTAAAAAATCGTAACTTGACGAGCAAAAAAGTGGGGCAACAGGCGATTTTTTAGCACAAAAATTATATCTTTGCGTTGGGTATTGTTTCAATCTGTAAGCAATACTCGGCGCAAAGTCGCTTTATACAAGGAATAAACAACTTAAAACCAAATAGTTATGTACGGAAACTTTAAGCAACACCTTGAACAAGAGTTGCAGTCAATCAAAGAGGCCGGTCTTTATAAGACCGAGCGAGTAATCTGTTCGCCACAGCGTTCCGCTATTGAGGTAGCCGAGAAGGAGTGTCTGAACTTCTGCGCCAACAACTACCTCGGACTCTCGGACAACCCTCGCCTGATTGAGGCCGCAAAGCGCGCTATGGACGAGCGCGGTTTCGGTATGTCGTCGGTGCGTTTCATCTGCGGTTGCCAGGATATCCACAAAGCCCTTGAAAAGGCTATTGCCGACTACTTCGGCACAGAGGACACTATCCTCTACGCAGCCTGCTTTGATGCGAACGGTGGTGTCTTTGAGCCTCTCTTTACGGAGCAGGACGCCATCATCTCGGACTCGCTGAACCACGCCTCAATCATTGACGGTGTGCGCCTCTGCAAGGCTGTGCGCTACCGCTATGCCAACGCCAATATGGAGGAGTTGGAGGATTGCTTGAAGCGTGCGCAGGCACAGCGTTTCCGCATTATCGTAACCGACGGAGTCTTCTCAATGGACGGAAATGCCGCTCCGCTTGACGAGATTTGTCGCCTGGCGAAGGAGTACCGCGCCTTGGTGATGGTCGACGAGTGCCACTCGGCGGGTGTCTTGGGAGCAACGGGTCGTGGTATCACCGAACTATACAACCTGCGTGGCGAGGTAGATATCCTCACCGGAACACTTGGCAAGGCCTTTGGTGGCGCGATTGGTGGCTTCACGACAGGTCGCAAGGAGATTATAGATATGCTCCGTCAGCGTTCTCGCCCTTACCTCTTCTCAAACTCGTTGCCGCCAGCAGTTGTGGGTGCAGGTATTGAGATGTTCAAGATGTTGGAGGAGAGCAACGAGCACCACGACCGCTTGGTTGAGAATGTCGCCTTCTTCCGCGAGAAGATGTTGGCGGCGGGCTTTGATATCAAGCCTACCGTATCGGCAATATGTGCTGTGATGCTCTACGACGCAAAGCTCTCGCAGGACTTTGCTGCCGAGTTGCAGAAGAAGGGTATCTTCGTAACGGGCTTCTACTACCCTGTCGTTCCGAAGGGTCAGGCGCGTATCCGCGTACAGGTGTCGGCAGGACACACACGCGAGCAGTTGGAGAAGTGCGTTGAGGCCTTTGTTGAGGTTGGAAAAGAGTTGGGCGTATTAAAATAGAGAGATTATGAGCAAGGAGATATTAGATGCTACGGATAGAAAAATTTTGAAGTTCTTGGTCAAGAATGCGCGAATGCCATACTTGGAGATCGCCCGCGCTTGCGGTATCTCGGGTGCGGCGATACACCAGCGCATCAAGAAGTTGGAGGACGAGGGTGTAATTCTCGGCAGTCGTATGATTGTCAATCCGAAGATGCTCGGATTTGATGTCTGCGCCTTTGTAAATCTGCGTATCCAAGACCCGATGATGAGTATCTCGGTAGCCGAGAAGATTAAGCATATTCCCGAGGTTGTGGAGTGCCACTTCATCACGGGTACCTATACGGCGATGGTGAAACTCTACTGCGTGGATAACGAGCACTTGATGCGCACCATCTTTGACAACATCTTGCGTATTCCGGGCATCACAAGCACACAGACCTATATCTCGCTCAACGAGATGTTCCAGCGCGAGCCACACATTGACTATTTGGATAGATAACTATGGCAAAGATAAGATTGACCAAGGAGTTCTCCTTTGAGTCGGCGCACGCCCTTGATGGCTACGATGGTCTGTGTCGTGAGATTCACGGACACTCCTATCGCCTCTTCGTGACGATTGTAGGCGAGCCTTCGCGTTGCGAAGCAGACCCTAAATTGGGTATGGTGATGGACTTCGGCGACCTGAAACGCATCGTCAACAGCGAGATTGTTGAGCGACTTGACCACTCTTTCGTGCTACGCAACTCGGAGCAGAACGAGGAGTTGAAGGAGGTGCTTGGAGCAAAGTTCAAGAAGGTTGTCTTGGTGGAGTACCAGCCGACCTGCGAGAATATGCTCGCGGAGTTTGCCGAGCGTCTGCGTAGGGCTTTGCCTGCGAGCGTGCAGCTACACTCGTTGCGCCTACACGAAACAGCGACCTCCTACGCCGAATGGTATGCAGAGGACAACAAATAAATAGGTCTGAAACGAATGAAAAAACTATTCCTCATAGACGCCTATGCGTTGATTTTCAAATACTACTACGCCTTCATCGGGCGTCCTATGCGCAATCGCAACGGAATGAACACCTCGATTGTGTTTGGCTTCACGAAGTTTTTGCGCGATATCCAGAAGCGCGAGAAGCCCGACCTGCTCGGTGTTGCGTTTGACCCGAAGGGAGGTTGCTTCCGCCGAGATATATATCCAGCCTACAAGGCCAACCGCCCCGACACGCCCGACGATATCATACAGTCGGTACCCTATGTGAAGCGCATTGTTGAGGCGATGTGTATCCCTATCTTGGAGGTACCCGGCTTTGAGGCAGACGATGTTATCGGAACTCTGGCCGTCAAGGGCGAAGAGGCGGGCTACGAGGTCTATATGGTAACCCCCGACAAGGATTACGGACAACTTGTAGGCGAACATCGCTACCTCTACAAGCAGAAGGGCGATGGCGTTGAGATTGTGGACAAGGAGGCGATTAGGGATAAATATGGCATTGACCGACCAGAGTTGGTGCGCGATATCTTGGCGTTGTGGGGCGACTCCTCCGACAACATTCCAGGCGTTCCGGGCATTGGAGAGAAGGGCGCGTGCAAGATGGTACAAGCCTACGGAGAGGTGGAGAACATCATTGCCAATGTAGATAAAATTGGCGGTAAGACCGCTACAAACATACGCGAAAACGAGGAGCAGTTGCGCTTGGCGAAGGTGCTGACCACGATACGCCTTGATGTGCCTATCGCATTTGATGAGAAGGCTCTCACCATCTGCTGTCCAAAGATTGACGAACTGCGCGCACTCTATGCCGAGTTGGACTTCAAGGCCTTCCTTGCCGACTTGACAAACCTTGCACCTGCGGAGGATATCTCCGTACCGCAACAAGCACCGCAGACTCAACTTGCAAATATGGCGCGAGCAAAGTCGGCAGCACAACAGAAGGCCTCAATGGAGGGACAAGGCTCTCTCTTTGATGATCTGTTTGCTCCCGCTGTGCCTACTGCACCAGCGACACCTGCCTCGGTTGAGCAACCCGCAGAGAAGGAACTTTCGCTATCCACATTTGCCACAGCGGCGACTACGCCACACAAATATACGACCGTACTCTCGTCGGAGAGCCTGCGCGAGGTTGTTGCCGAGGTGGCTCAACACGACCG
>JAEIGA010014365.1_pt1 | contig 12054 bp, 10 predicted proteins | sample 9270691 | NCBI WGS metagenome assembly JAEIGA01 (sample SAMN17057246, study PRJNA624740) | gut metagenome | biome: biome; isolation source: fecal sample | host: Bos grunniens | place: China: Xizang | collected 2019
ATACCTCCTAAAATAAGAATGACTTCTTCTCTTATTGTGTGACATTCATGTACCTTCTATTTAAAAAACTTTAACCAATTGCATTATATAGCCATCAATGGATAACAACCTGCATTCATGTTACAATATTTCTCATCACAATTTTTTAAACTAAGGAGGTTTCTGATTTGAATCAGAATAACCCATTTATATATGCAAGTGACGATAAACGTTATCACACTTGGAATTATCATTTAAGGAATACATTTGGACATAAGGTTTTTAAAATCGCCCTTGATGGCGGCTTCGATTGCCCAAACAGAGATGGCACAGTTGCCTTTGGTGGATGTACATTCTGCAGTGCTGCCGGCTCAGGCGATTTTGCTGGAAATCGTGTCGACCCAATTGAGAAGCAGTTTGAAGACATCAAAGCGAAAATGCACCAAAAATGGCGTGAAGGCAAGTATATGGCTTACTTCCAGGCTTATACGAATACGCATGCACCAGTAGATGTATTACGCCAAAAATTCGAGCCTGCCTTACAGCAGGAAGGTGTAATTGGCCTTTCAATTGCCACTCGACCTGATTGCTTACCAGATGATGTTGTCGAATATCTAGCAGAGCTAAATGAAAGAACGTATTTATGGCTTGAATTAGGCTTGCAAACTGTTCATGAAAAGACAGCGAACATCATTAACAGAGCACATGATTATGAAACTTACGTTAAAGGTGTAGAAAAGCTACGCAAACATAATATCCGTATCTGTTCACACATAATTAACGGATTGCCACTTGAAACACCTGAAATGATGTTAGAAACAGCCCGCGAAGTAGCCAAGCTGGATGTTCAAGGGATTAAAATCCACTTACTTCATTTATTAAAGGGAACCCCCATGGTAAAGCAATATGAAAAAGGCTTACTGCAGTTTTTGTCCTTTGATGAATATATTAAGCTGGTCGTTGATCAATTAGAAATCATTCCACCTGAAATGATTGTTCATCGTATCACTGGTGACGGACCGATTGATCTAATGATTGGACCAATGTGGAGTGTTAACAAATGGGAAGTTTTAAATGCCATTGATGCTGAGCTGAAGAGACGTAACAGCTGGCAAGGTAAATATTACACAGCTGCTGGAGGCAAGACAATTGAAGCTTGATCGTATACTGCCCTATGCTCGGATTTTATTAGAAAAAGCCCTGTCGCCAGGTGACTATGCTATTGATGCAACCGCCGGAAACGGCCATGACACACTCTTTCTAACAAGGCTAGTCGGCAATGAAGGCCATGTGTTTGCCTTTGATGTACAGGAGGAAGCAATTCAACAGACAAAAAAACGTCTTGTCGAAAATAATGCTGAACATCGTGCAACTTTGTTTCTACAAAGTCACGACCAGTTAATAAACGTTTTGCCTGAGGATTGCAAAGGAAAGATTACTGCCGCCGTTTTCAATCTTGGCTACTTGCCCGGCGGAGACAAATCGATTGTAACAGAAGCCGTTTCAACAATTTCTGCCATTGAGCAATTGCTCGATATAATGGCTGTGGAAGGTATTATAGTTCTTGTCGTCTACCATGGACATCCGGAAGGTGCTATCGAAAAAGATGCTCTTATGTCTTATGTGACATCATTACCACAAGACAAAGCGCACGTCCTTCACTACGGCTTCTTGAATCAAAGAAATGCGCCTCCCTTCATAATCGCAATAGAAAAGCGAAGCTAAAGAAATGCGGATACATTCTATTTAAAAAGCTACTTAGGGAAACCGTTCTGGTTTCCCTAAGTAGCTTTTTTGTACCTTTGTAATGAGAACAGAAAGCTCTTAGAGACATATTTATTTAAAAATAATTTCTCTCGTATTCCGATATTCGCTTGGAGTTAAGCCAACATATTTCTTGAAAATACTACTATAATAATTGGGGGTATTAAATCCACAATTTGTAGAAATAGACTCGACTGTATAATCCGTCCTCCGCAATAAAGGCAATGTTTTATGCAAACGAACAAATGTAATATATTCGACGAAGCTTCTGCCTGTTTCCTTCTTAAACATTCTGCTGAAATAAGTAGGGCTAAAGTTAATTTGCTTAGCTATATCACATATTACTATCTCTTCATGGTAATGATTTTCAATATATTGAATTGCCTTTATTATATGCTGGTTTTGCGTCAAGTCTTCATAATAACGCAAATGTGAATTATCGACAGGCGGCATTCGCCTTGCTTTTCGCGCTTGCCCATAAGATTGATGTAATTGCAGTGGCTCTTGGTAAACATCTCCTACACCTATGTAAATAGAAATTCCATATTCCTCTTGGAGCTTTGTAATTACTTCAACAATTTGTTCTTCACCTTTCTTCCACCTCTTTAAAGATGAGTACTCATCAGGTACTTTCAGTAATAACAACAAATATTTATGACAGCAGAGCAAGGAAACAGATGTTTTACCGACAAATTGCTCTCTAATACACCGTTTTACTATAGAACAAATACTAGAATCTTCACGCTCTAAATTTTGATTTTGTTTGAAGCCTTGGATGAGAAGAACAGTGTTTGGTATATCATTTGCTGAGAGAAAGGAACGAGCATCAAGAAATTCATTGTCATTAATCACTTCCCCTTTCAAAAGTCGTCTTAAAAATACCTCGCGGAAAGGAGTTTGATCTCCCTCACCTATTTCTTCATATAAATCACTATATGTAAATGTGATTGTCTTCTTTTGCTCATATAATGGTCTAATCTTCTTTGCTGTTCGTAAAAACTTATTCCTTTGTAACGGCTTAAAAAGGACCGCTTGCAATTGAAGTTCAATTGCTAAAGGAGATGAATATGTTAAACGAGGTGAAATAACCGGAAATATCATACTGTTCGGTGTTTTCTTTTGTATACGACTTATTCTTACCCAATCGAAAAGATGGTTTACTTCATAGAAATATATATCGATCTTTTCACTACTTCCTTCATTGATAAGAACAAAGTGTCCAGGGACAAATTCTTTCAACCATGTAATGATTTTATCTTCTTCCTGTTTTTCTTTAATGATTAATTTGATTTTCAACATGAGCTCACCTCATAATTAACTGTTCTCGTCCTACCCCTCTTAAATATAACACCTTTTATGTCAAATTAAGCAAATATCTGTATCTTTTTGACAATAATTTGCAAGGCAATATACAGTTATTTAAATTACAATATTCAACAACGGAAGAATACTATTCTTTTGATTACGAAAGGAGCTACATAAATGGCAAGTGATTTTCAAGATTATGAATACGTAGAAGCTGGAAAAATTAACATTAAAGATTTACCACCTCTAGACCTAACTACAAATAAAATAATGAAGGATGAGATGATAACGGGGGCTGCACTAACAATTTTTTATTTCATCTTCATTTTCTCCATTCCTATTATCAACTGGTTCGCTCCCGATTTTGCCTTTTCCCCATTTTGGGGAGGAATGACGGTTACTTGGTTTTTTACTAGTATAGTCGCAATGGCAATGGCATTTATTATTGCTTATATCCATACTGCTTTATATGAAAAGCGCCTAGTAAAGTATGCTAGCGATTCTCCAATTAATAAGGGAGGTAATACATCAATATGATTGAAGCACTTTTAGAGCCGAAAATGATACTAACCACCCTTTTGATGGGAACAATCGTCTATATTACCTACTTAACAAAAAGAAACAAGACCGCTTCTGATTACTTCGTTGGTGGTAGAAGCTTCAGTTGGTTCACAAATGGCTCTGCTATTGGTGGAGACTATTTAAGCGCCGCAACCTTTCTAGGTGTTGCAGGCTTAACTTTTCAATTAGGATATGATGGTGCATATTACGCATTCTGTTTCTCCATTGGTCTTACATTGTTAGCTATCTTTGTTGCCGGTCCTTTACGAAGATTTGGAGCCTTTACTGTCGCTGACTTTCTTGCCTACCGTTTCCACAGCAAAAGAGCTAGAATCGCTGCAGTAGCTGTTGTCTTGGCGATATCGGGCTTTTATGCAGCTCCGCAACTATTAGGAGCCGCTCAAATCTTAAGCATGTTTTTTGGGACAAGCTACGAATTCGGTATCATTTTTACATGTGTTATTATGATATTTTATGTTGGAGTAGGCGGTATGAAGGGCACAACTATTAACCAAGCATTAGAACTATGGATTCGTCTTGGTGCCTTTTTAATCATGTTTGTCGCTGCTATTTATGGAGGTCTTCACTACGATAAGATCTTAGCAGCCATTAATTCATTCTCTGGCCCTATAGAAGGTACTTCACCATACGCTCTAGATGGTAAAGATATTGAATTTGAAGGAGAAACTTGGACAGGAACAGGAAGTTATTTCCCGTCATTTTGGCAAACAATCAGTATGACAATTGGCTTAGCACTCGGGACAATAGGACTTCCTCATATATTGCTAAGATTTTATACTAACCCAAGTGCAAAAGCAGCACGTAAATCCGCTTTAATGGCTATAGGGATTGCGAGCGTTTTCTTTTTTTTCGCTGTCTATTTAGGGGTTGTTGGTCGTGCCATCTTCATCTCAGGAGATGCAAGTTCTGCTGTAATGAGCGATTTAGTATCCGGGGGCAATAATATGGTAATTCCCTCAACAGCACAAGCCTTAGGTGGTGATTGGCTAATCGGTTTAGTTATCGCTGGAGCATTCGCTGCTGTTTTCTCAAATTTATCCGGTTTATTCATAGCAAGTTCCGGAGCATTGGCACACGATTTATACGCTACTTTCTTCCGTAAAAATATTAGTCAGAAGGAGCGTGTATGGGCAGGGAAAATTGCGATTGTACTATTAGGGTTCTTATACGGAGCACTTGGTTTACTCGTTAAAGATGCATCAATTGGTCACCTCGTTGCACTAGCCTTTACTGTAGCTGCCAGTACGTTTACACCTATCTTCATTCTGGGGATTTGGTGGAGAGGCATGACAGAAAAGGGCGCCATTGCAGGTCTGGTCATAGGTCTGGCAGTATCGATGTGGATGATCTTCCTGCCAAATACATTACCTGAATTTTTACAATTTAAAATACCTGGAATCATAACAGTACCTGTTGGCTTTTTATCAGTCTATATCGTCTCTATCATTGACCGCAAAGTGCCTGCGGACGTCAACGACTTCATGAAAAAGGTACACTCAAAAGAATCGGAAACTGTATAAATTAAGAAAAGCGCAAGCTCCCCGCATAGCACTGTATGAACTGGAGCCCGCCGACTGAGATAAAGGAAACACGAAGAGCGGAGCGATTTGATGTTGACCTATCGTAGGGAGGTTGCCGAAGTTCACTAGGTGCTGGGGGTGCTGGAGCTAGACAGCGCTAACTTAATTCAAAGATATATACTTTCTTAAGAAGTAATAAAAGGTTGACTGAAAAGTACCAACTTCAGTCAACCTTTTTTCACTTTACTCCAGAAATGACAAATTTACCCGGAATAAGTATTTTTATCATCCGATACAACTTTGCATTCATATAGAAAAAACGTGATTGTGCTCCACCTAGCTTGACCATCTTCTTCGCAAGCTGCTTTGTCTCTTTCTCCAGTCCAACTTTCTCATCTGACAAGTACAGCCCTAACAAACCACTATGTATTAGCTTATGAAAAGCTCTGTGAGGTAATTCCTGCAAGTGGTGCTCTGCTTTTGTAACGAAATGCGACATCCTTGTATATAACTCATCACGGTTTTGGTAATAAAAGCAAAAGTTCAGATCTCCACCTTCTATGTCCTCCTGCTGATCGATAAAGTAATCAAGCATAATGTGAAGTCCCTGAATATATGGAAAATAGCCTCGATATATTTGGTCAGCTTGTTTTTGATCAAAATCTTGGCGAAGAGCAGAAGAAATTAGACAGAAAATGCCTAATGTCGACCCAGAACATGCCGAAAACTCAAACCAAGACATGTTAGGAAGTTTATCTTCATGATTCGCGAACCATCTTTTCAACCGGTCCTCACGCTCATTTACAGCTACATGCTTGTGTACCTGTAAATCCACATAATATGCACACAATTCCTGCAAATATGGCTCTATGTATTCATAACGATGTAGTTTTTTCATAAATAACTGGCACGTTTCCACTAGCTTATTTAAATATCCACCATCATTTTGCTCTTCACGGAACCGATAGTAGTTAACTATCTCTGATTGACGTTGTAAAGAATGAAACATCGCCTCGTGCAGTGCCGCAAAATCTTTGTCGCATAATGACGTACTTCGATCACACAAATTATCAAGATAATCACTTATTGTCTGATACGCAACTATAAACGATATCGCTTCATTCTTATGCTCTTCCGCTAAAAGAGCTAAAATGGCTCCACCCTCACAATGAAAATCTTTATTTTCAATACTGGCAATTGCTTGCATCCGAAGATCCTCATCCGGAATGAGCATCGCTTGCCGCTTCCAAACGCCTAACTGCTTTTGGACCTCAGGGAAAATCTCTTTATAAACCTTATTCATTAATGTCAGTGGTTTTGCTGGAATAGTCAAAATAGCTCCCCCTTTTATGACACAACATAGCCTAATGTACGCAAACGATTTTCGACAAATCCCTTTGCGTAGAAAAAAACATCCTCTCTTTCTGGCTCACAGAAAATTTCATGATACAAACCTGGCCATTCTTTATAATACTTCTCACTACATGATATATAGTTAAACCATTCACGTACATTCGTTTTATTAATTAAACGATCATCACCAGCTTGCATAATCATAATTGGTATATCTTCCAAATCCGGAATATTATCAAACGCTTCCTTCACACCATTTATTAGCTCATGATAATAACGAACTGAGATTTTCGTCAAAAATAGTGCCTCATTCACATTCGACCCAAGAAGATCCTCATTTCTCGTAAGCATATCAATGGTTATTTTTGTAGGAGTTTTATAGGTCGGATAAGCAATATTCAATAAAGCGCTAGCAGCTTGAACTGCTTTAGATGGATATTGAACGAGTCCGAGACATGGTGAAGTCAGAATGGCACCAGCAATGTTCAGTTCCGATTCTTGTAATAGCCGAACTGAAATTAGCCCACCTAGACTGTGACCCAGTATAAAAATTGGCAAACTATATTCATAAGCATTTTGAACCCATTCCTTAACTGCCTGTATATATTCTCCAAAGGAGTTAATGTGACCTCTTTTTAATCTTGTTGTTAAACCGTGTCCTGGCAGATCCCCCATTATGACATGATAGCCCTCAGAACGCCACATATTAATTAACCATGTGTATCGTCCTTGATGCTCCATAAATCCATGTACTATTACGATTACTGCCTTGGCATCCCCCTCGGCTTCCCATCTATACATGTTTTATCCTCCTTTAGGATATTTACTGTCCACATCATTATGTATAACTCTATTTATGATTAAGAAAACTAGCTTTAACAAGCCTGAATAGGAAAAGACATTGGCGATTTCACCTCGTTGCCAATTTATATACTTTCCTATAGTGTAAAAAAGTTTACTGTTTAAAAGCTTAAAAGTATACAGACTTGTATTTGTCTAGTTAAACTATTATATATAATCCCAACTAAAAGGGCAATTTAACAAAGGGGCGTAAAAAATGGCAATTTATCCTTATCATCAAAAGACACCGAACATCCACGAAAGTGCATACATAGCTGACTACGCAGTCGTTACTGGCGACGTAGTCATTGGCGAGCAATCAAGCATATGGTTTAATTCTGTTATTCGAGGTGATGTAGCACCTACCCTACTAGGAAAACGAGTTAATGTTCAGGACAACTCTGTATTACATCAAAGTCCGAATAACCCGTTGATTCTAGAAGATGACGTAACAATTGGTCACAGTGTCATTCTCCATAGCTGTACAGTTAAAAAAGGGGCCCTTGTTGGAATGGGTTCCATTATATTAGATGGAGCTGTAATCGGTGAAGGAGCTTTCATAGGAGCAGGCAGCCTTGTCCCCCAAGGAAAAGTAATTCCCCCTGGTACGATGGCTTTCGGAAGACCAGCTAAGGTTATACGCGAACTAAATGAGGAAGACATTAAAGATATGCTCCGCATCAGCCGAGAGTATGCTGAAAAAGGACAATACTATAAAAGTCTCCAGCTTTAATAGCTAACACCTTAACAAACCGAATCATTCTATAATATATGTTCCCATACAGAAAAAAAGCCCATGCAATTGCATAGGCTTTTTTATTATACTCGTGATACCGCTTCTTTAATTTCTTCAGCTTTATCTGTTCTTTCCCAAGGAAGATCAAGATCTGTACGACCAAAATGTCCATATGCAGCTGTACCTTTATACATCGGTCTGCGAAGATCCAGCATTTTAATAATGCCTGCAGGACGTAAATCAAATGTTTCCCCGACAACTTTAACTAGTACATCCTCATCTACTTTACCAGTTCCGAATGTATCAACTGCAATTGATACAGGTTTTGCTACACCGATTGCATAAGCAAGCTGAACTTCAACTTTATCAGCCAATCCTGCAGCAACAATGTTTTTCGCTACATAACGAGCAGCATATGCTGCTGAACGGTCAACTTTAGTTGGATCCTTACCAGAGAATGCTCCTCCTCCGTGACGGGCATATCCACCATAAGTATCAACAATGATTTTACGACCAGTTAAACCTGCATCACCCTGCGGTCCGCCGATTACGAAACGGCCTGTAGGGTTGATGAAGTATTTAGTCTGTTCATCAATCAGTTCGCTAGGAACTACAGTATTGATAACGTGTGCCTTAATATCTTCTTGAATTTCTTCAAGTGTTACCTCTGGATTATGCTGTGTAGAAATAACAATTGTATCAATTCGTACAGGTTTATTATTTTCATCATATTCTACAGTTACTTGCGTTTTTCCGTCCGGACGCAAATATGGGAGTATTTCATCTTTGCGAACCTCCGTTAAACGTCTAGATAATTTATGTGCTAATGAGATTGGCAAAGGCATAAGCTCTTCTGTTTCATTACATGCAAAACCGAACATTAAACCTTGGTCTCCCGCTCCGATTGCATCTAATTCCTCTTCGCTCATTAAGCCTTCTCTTGCTTCAAGCGCCTTATCTACACCAGCAGCAATATCTGCAGATTGCTCATCAATCGAAGTCAATACTGCACATGTTTCCGCATCGAATCCGTATTTAGCGCGAGTGTAGCCAATTTCTTTAATTGTTTCACGCACAGTTTTCGGTATATCAACATAAGTGCTTGTTGTAATTTCGCCAGCAACAAGTACCAACCCTGTTGTTACTGAAGTTTCACAAGCTACACGTGCATTTGGATCCTTCTCTAAAATAGCATCCAATATGCTGTCAGAAATTTGATCACAGATTTTATCTGGATGACCTTCTGTTACTGACTCAGAAGTAAATAGTCTACGTTTATTTGACATCAAATTACCCTCCTCAATTATGTTCGAGGTATTATGAATGGTTATTCTATTCATTTTTCCCTCTTTTGTTGACGGAATTCATTTCTCTTGAGACGAGAAAATTAGAGTGGTTGAAAAGAGACTTCCTTATAGGCTTTTATCCATGGTCAACCCCTATTAAGAGCGTTATAACGACGCTCATAATGTTGTGATTCACATAAACACAGCCAAATAAAAAAACCTCTCCTTGATTTTGAGGAAAGGGTAGTGATTGTTTGTACATTTAGCCTTTCGCTCTTATCGTTCAAGGACCATTGCCTTGCACCAGGTTAGCACCTTTGCTTTATAAGCATATTAGCTTACAATAAGCAGGTTGCTGGGTTTCGTAGGGCCTGTTCCCTCCACCAACTCAGGATAAGAGAATCCGTTCATCTATGAATGATAACATAATCACATAAATTGTCAACAAAAACACTTTACAAAGTATAAACAGACTTAGCACATGTTTTTATCAATCACATTCCTTCTACTAAATAGGATTTATCTTTTTTGATGGCAACATACCAAAAATATATTAAACAGCCAAATTAAAAAAGTCGGACAATTATCGATAAATTGTTAGAATATTTAACTATATATGAGTTGTCATTGGTTTATAATAAAATAAACCACTTATAATAAAGAGATAGGCCCTTAAACATATAGCCACACACACCACAATTAAATTGAAATAACTTTCAGAAATTTAGATCAAATTAGTATAGATTATTTATTTCAATGTGTTATACTATTTGTTAAGTTTACAAAACATTCTAAATAACATTATAGATAAAGGATGGTCTCTCATAATGAATACAATTGAAATTTCAAATGAGCTGCATGCATTATTACATGGAGCTAACATAAGTGTACAACTTTCTGTTCCACAATTGGTTGAAAAAGTATTACAAAGAAGTGAAGGTGTGCTTTCGTCTACTGGTGCAGTCAAAGCAGAAACAGGCAAATATACGGGGCGTTCTCCTAAAGATAAATACATTGTTGAAGAAGATACTTCTAAAGACAAAATTGATTGGGGCGCTGTAAACGAACCAATTTCTGAGGATATTTTCTTAAACCTGTACAACAAAGTACTAACGTATTTAAAGGAAAAAGATGAAATATTCGTCTTCAACGGCTATGCTGGTGCTGATACTAAATCCCGCTTGCCAATCAAAGTTATCAATGAGTATGCATGGCATAATCTTTTCGCTCATCAATTATTCATACGCCCAACAGAGGAAGAGTTGAAAACTCATGATGCTCAATTCACTGTTATTTCTGCGCCTCAATTCAAAGCAGATCCAGCAGTTGACGGAACAAAATCAGAAACATTTATTATCATTTCATTCAAGCATAAAACCGTTTTAATCGGCGGTACAGAATATGCTGGTGAAATGAAGAAATCAATTTTTTCTATTATGAACTACCTATTACCGGAGCAAGGCATCCTTCCTATGCACTGTTCAGCGAATGTAGGCAAAGAAGGAGATGTTGCTTTATTCTTCGGTTTATCCGGAACAGGTAAAACAACATTATCCGCTGATCCTAACCGCAAACTAATCGGTGATGACGAGCATGGTTGGTCATCAAACGGTGTATTTAATATTGAAGGTGGTTGCTACGCGAAATGTATTGACCTTACAAGAGAAAAAGAGCCACAAATCTTTGATTCAATCCGTTTCGGCTCTGTTTTAGAAAATGTTGTTTTAGATGAAAATACTAGAATAGCAGATTATGAAGATAAATCATTAACTGAAAATACACGTGCGGCTTATCCAATCGATGCTATGGATAACATCATTGTTCCAAGTATCGCTGGACATCCAAATACTATTATTTTCTTGACTGCTGATGCATTTGGCGTATTGCCTCCAATCAGTAAGCTGTCAAAAGAACAGGCAATGTACCATTTCCTAAGCGGATACACAAGTAAACTAGCTGGAACTGAGCGTGGAATTACTTCTCCGGAAGCAACATTCTCTACTTGCTTCGGCTCACCATTCTTACCTCTTCCTGCAACTGTTTATGCGGAAATGCTTGGTCAAAAGATCGATGAGCACAATGCTAATGTATTTCTCGTGAACACAGGTTGGACTGGCGGAGAATACGGTGTTGGAAGCCGAATGAAGCTTGCATACACTCGTGCTATGATTCAAGCCGCTCTTGAAGGTGACTTAAATAACGTTGATACTGTTAAAGACGCTATTTTTGGATTAGAAATTCCACAGCATGTACCTGGAGTGCCTGATGATGTATTACAACCGCACAAAACGTGGAATGACAAAGCAACCTATGAAGCAAAAGCAAAAGAATTGGCTGCAAAATTCCGTGAAAACTTCAAAAAATTCTCTAATGTTGCTTTAAGCATTAAAGAATTCGGCGGCCCTCTTCAGTAATTTGATAAAATATTCAAAACAAGGCAGTTGCTAACATATAGCAACTGCCTTAATTATTCCCATTAATCAAGAAACCTATGCTCTTTTCAACCGTATAGAAATTAAGCAAATTATCACTAAACGCTTGAAAATTACGAATATAAAACAATAATAAATCTATAGATGAGACGAACGTCACAAAAAGATTTATAATGAATTAAAGCATTGTCATCATAAAGAAAACTTGCTTTTGAAGTGCCTAAGAAGGCGCAGACAAAGGTCTAGTTTCGCTATAG
>JAEIGA010014366.1_pt1 | contig 12053 bp, 7 predicted proteins | sample 9270691 | NCBI WGS metagenome assembly JAEIGA01 (sample SAMN17057246, study PRJNA624740) | gut metagenome | biome: biome; isolation source: fecal sample | host: Bos grunniens | place: China: Xizang | collected 2019
AAATTCGACTATGATTTCCAGAAAAAATGCGTGGAAGAAAGAGACTACGAAGCGCTGGAAATGTATGTAATGGAACTGTTGATGAAAGGCTGATCCATAGGTTTTTGGTAAAAGTCATCCCCCCTGTTACTACTTACACAGTAGACAACACCAAACTGATTGAAATTTCTGTTCCTGTTGTAAGACACGTAACATCTGCAAAAGTGATGGTGTAGAGCGATTTGAAAAATGCACTTCCCATCGAAAAAGCAAAAATATTTGAAGTGAAATAACGCGAAAACTTAAGGAGGAAAAGTCTATGAACGTAAATATTACGGATTTCGGTGCCGTTTCAGACGGCGCCACGGTGAACACTGAAGCGATACAGAAAGCCATCGACGCAGTTTCTGAAAGCGGCGGCGGACGGGTCACCATTCCGCAAGGTGAGTTTGTCAGCGGAACGATTCGTTTGAAAAGTAATGTGGAGTTTCATTTGGAGCATGGCGCGTACTTAAGAGCCAGCACCGATATCAAGGATTATAATCTGGACGATGAATATCCCGAAAACTGGGAATTTACGGAAGAGGGATGGACACCAAAGCATTTCATTCTCTGCGTGCGGCAGACCAATGTTGCCATCACGGGTACCGGTGTCATAGACGCAAGGGGTGACTATTTCTTTGATGAACCGAAACCCTATCCGCCCAGAAATAGGTATGTTTGGGTGTTTGGTACTGTTAACGCAAAAGACCCGGTAATCAAGCGCCCCGGTCAGGTGCTTACCATTGTCGACTCTGAAAAAATCAAGATAAAAGATGTGGAGTTTATAAACTCTACCTGTTGGACGGTGTACTTACACGGTTGCCGTTATGCTGAGATTACAGGGCTTCGCATTTTCAACGAGCTGAATCATTTGAACACAGACGGCATTGATATTGATACCTGCGAAAATGTTACGGTTTCTAACTGTATCATCCGAACCGGTGATGATTGTATTACCCTTCGTTGTGATGCAGAGAGACTGCAAAACGGCATGGATACCTGCAAAAACATCACCATCACAAACTGTGTTTTAGAATGTGCTGTTTGCGGGTTTCGAATCGGTGTGGGAACCGGAAAAATCAGAAACGCAACCATTTCCAACATCACCGTTTCCAGATGCGGTCCTGTCTTTAAGTTTATGACCTCTTATATAGGAAGATGGGAAGCAATGATTGAAAACATCAATATTTCCAATATCACAGCGGAAAAAGCAGGAAGCTGTTTCCAGATTAAAACTTATAACAGAGGGTATGTCAAGGATATTTCGGTTTCCAATTTCAGAGCGCATATGTTCTCCTCGGTTCAGCTGATTTCCGAGGAAAAGGGACGGATTTCCAACATCAACTTTACCGATATGCATCTGATTTCCGAAAACGCCGATTATCCCGTTGGAGATAAAGAACGGGAATGTCGGGGCGATTATCTCATTCGGGCAGAAAATGCCGACAATATTACCTTTAACAACACAATTGCCGAAATTCGGGAAGACTATCCCGGAAAATGGAAAGGTCTGGCAGATTTTCAGGATTGTGAAAATGTTAAGATCCATGGCGGGAATATAGGATAACAAAAGGAGCTGTAAAAAAGTCGATTGGCTTTTTGAACAGCTCCTTTTGAAGAAATCCGACTTCGTCGGGATATAAAGACGGATTTAATTTCATCGAAGCCGTAAGGCTTTGATTTCATCCAAACTTGTTTGGATTTCATTGTGCTTTGCACGATTTCACAAAGAAGAAAGGGTGTTTTTTCTTTGTGGAGAAACAATGCAGGGAGTCGAACCCATAAGCCATTTACCAGTTGCATTTATCCCGGTAATGAGTGTATATAAAACACCTTTATTTTTCTAAGGTTAATCTTTGTTTTTTGGGTTGGCAAAAAATTAAAATACAGATATAATAAATAGTGCCTTAATTGTATTTTTTTCTGTAACCGAGCGGAGATTCGCCGCTGTATTTTTTGAAAATTCTGGAAAAGTAGTTTTGGTCTGAATAGCCCACGGACTCGGCAATTTCTTTAACACTTAAATTTGTATTATATAAAAGCTCCTTTGCTTTTTCAACCCGTATATAGGCAACATACTCTTTAAGGCTTTTTCCCGTAACTGCCTTAAATCTGTGGGTAAAGTGGCTTATGCTGAGGTTGCACATTCCGGCATAAAAGGAAACATCTTTATCCTCATGGAAATTATGGGCAATTACCTTCAAAGCATCGTAAATACCGGTTCTCCCCGAGGAGCTGTTATCCGAATCGTTGGACAAGACCCTTCTTCCGAGATGGGCAAGGATGCTTATGAAATATCCGTTTGCCGCATCATATGAATGGGGAAGGAAAAGATAATACTCTTCAATCATTCTTTTGAAATTGCCTTCTATGGATGAGCTTAATCCGGTATTTATAACTCTGCCCGAAAGAGAAAACTCCGAAAGAATTTTTTCGCAATACCTTCCCGTGAAATGTATGTAATAATATGTGGCATCAAAGCCGGTTTTGCAATAATAGTCCTGCGGTTCATCGGGAAGATAAAGAATTATATTTCCCTTGTTTACCGCTATTTCTTCGCCCTTTTCTCTTAAAAAAAGCGTACCTTCGCTTATATAAATAATGTGGTAATCCACCCTTCCTTTTTCTCGAAAGCCACCGACAACATTTCCGTTAAGCTGACGGATGCCGCAACAGTTGATTCGAAGGGGGGATTCTGATTTGTATTCGGTTAATTCAGCCAAAAAATCACTACCTTTCAATGTGATTATAGCAAGTTATAAATTGTTTGTCAATCGCAGATTTGTGCTAAAAATAAGCCGATTTATCCATATACTTTTTATAATTTTTCTGATAAAATTAAATAAAGAAGCCATTTTTCCCTGAAAAGCCGGGGGAATGGAAAATAAAGATAAATGCTAAAAGGAGAGATTTATAATGAACATTTTATCAATAGGAAACAGTTTTTCGGAAGACGCACAAAGATATTTGCATGAAGTTGCAGTAGCGGACGGATTTGACCTCGATACATATAACATCGTTCTCGGAGGATGCTCTCTTTCCATGCATTATGAGAATATGACAGGCAAGGCTAATCCATACGATTTTCATAAAAATTCAAAAAGCATAAAAAAAGAGGCAACTTTAGACGATGCTCTTTTAAGCGGAAACTATGATGTTATTACCATTCAGCAGGTAAGCCATCTTGCAAATAAGTACGATACCTATCAGCCTTATCTCAATGAAGTGATTGCATATGTAAGAAAGTGTGCACCCAATGCAAAAATTGCACTTCACCAGACCTGGGCATACGAGCAGGATTCGGATCGCCTTAAATTAGTGGCGAAGTACGAAAATCACACCGATATGTTTAATGATATAAAACTTGCCTATGATAAGGCGGCAAAGGAAATAAATGCGGACTTTATAATTCCCTCGGGAGAGCTTTTCCAGAACTTATTGAAATCGGGAATTGAGAAGGTTCACAGAGATACCTTCCATTCAACCTTCGGACTTGCAAGATATTCCCTTGCCCTTCTTTGGTACAAGGCTTTAACGGGAAGGGATATTTCAAACATAGATTTTCATGAGTTTGACGAAGAAGTAACCGATGCGGAAATTGAAATTGCAAAAAAATGCGTAAATGAAACGATGGAACTATATAAATAGGAGGAAATAATGTATGAAGAAATTAATTTGTCTGGCACTTACATTTATAATGGTAATGTCCTTAGTAAATGTATTTGCCGCAGAAAAGGCATTGGGAGCTGCCGAAATAGCATTTGAAAACGGTACTTTCAGTAAAACTCCCGGCATAAGAGGGCTTGACCGTGGGGAAAGCTTAGGTTTTAAGGGCGTTGACCTTACGGGGATGAATTCACTCAGTGTAAAAATTCAGAGCACACTTAATATTTCAGGTCCCAGCAACGGTGATACATTCCTTATTATGATTGACTCTCCCGATAACGGAGAAGTTATCGGCAATATTACAATTTTGCCAAACTATGAAGAAAGAGAATATATTCAGAAAGTTTCAATCAAGCCTACAAACGGCGTTCATGACCTTTATTTTTACAGCCTTTACGGCAAAAGTACGGAAAATACCTTTTCCCTTCGTGATATAACTCTTTCAAGCGAAGTTTATGAAGGAAAAGACCTTGCAAAGGAAAAGGTAGGAGACGAAGCCGTAAAAGACCTTTATGCAGATACCTGGGTTGGTGTTGACAACTTTGGCCGTGCCGTTGCAACCTATGAAGAGGTTGGCGATGTAAAAGAAGGTCTTCGTGAAGTAGGAATGATGTACTGGAACTGGAGAACAGGTTCCGATAAGGAAAATGCCGTAGTTATCCCTGAGGTAATTGCCGCACATCCCGAAGCAAAAGATGATTATTATCACGAAGCATGGGACCTTTTGGGTAAATACTTCTGGGGCGAGCCTGTGCTCGGATTTTACGATTCCTATGAATACTGGACATATCGTAAGCACGCAGAAATGTTTGCAATAGCAGGGGTGGATGCAATTATCCTTGACTATTCAAATGGTGGCAATACATATCAGTCAACACTTCATATTCTTGTAAAGGCACTCAGAGATGCAAAGGCATCGGGCGTAAAATCCCCCAAGCTTTCCGCCATGGTAAATATCGGCGCAGGCCCTGAGACGGTAGCAAGAGCCGTTCCTGCAATTTACTATAGCTGCTTTGTTGAAAACGATTATACTGATATCTGGTACTATAATGACGGGAAACCGCTTATTTACGGAAAGTCTGACTATGAATATATGAAGAGCGCCTTAAATAACGAGACAGAAAAAGAGCTTTTCAGGGAAATTGAATCTAAGTTTACCATTAAGGCTCAGGGTAAAAGAAACGGAGAACCCATTCCCGACGACTGGATGTGGCTTGAATGTTTCCCACAGGTACTTCGTGATGTAAACGAGGAAACAGGCAGAGTGGGATTTGTGTCTGTAGGCGTTGGTATCAACGACTCCACAATTTACGGACTTGCCGAAACAGGTGCATTTTCCGACCAGTACTGTAAGGGCAGAGCATATTCCGAAGCCTTTGGTGAGGACTACACAGAAAAGGGTATGAGAGAAGCATATTTCTTCCGTGAGCAGGCGGCATTTGCACTTGATGCCGACCCCGAATTTTTAATGGTTGACGGCTGGAACGAATTGACTGCTCCGAGATTTGTTACATACCACAGATATAAAAATGCGTTTGTTGACCTTTTCGACTATGAAAACAGCCGTGATATGGAGCCTAACCGTGGCCCCTTAAAGGACGATAACTTTAATATGTTAATCGACATGGTGAGAAAGTATAAAGGTGCAAGAAAGGCTCCCACAGCAACAGGAGCAAAGACCATCGACCTTTCAGGCGATGCATCCCAGTGGGCAGAGGTTGGACCCCGATTTGTAAATGCATATCAGAACTATGAGAGAGACTATGAAAGCTACGGAAAATATAAAAACAGCGAAGAAAGATGGCACTATACCACAACCGTTGTAAATTCCATAAAGGGTGCAAAGGCTACCTTTGACAATGACAACATCTACTTTATGGTAGAGTGCGAAGAGGATATCAAGGATTGTAACAACTTCCTTACACTTTACTTAAACACCGACAGAAACTATGTAACAGGCTGGGAGGGCTATGACTACATCGTTGAAAAAGGCGTAGTTTCTCGCTTTGCCGACGGTGCTTATACCAAGACCAATGTTGCAACAGTAAACTATACCATATCCGGCAATATGATGCAGCTTGCAATTCCGAGAAGTGTAATAGGTGAAACAGGCGTGGTTGATTTGGAACTTAAATGGTCCGACTCCGTTGATGTATCGGAAGATTACCTCAACTTCTATTCCGACGGTTCTGTAGCTCCCTACGGTAAGCTTAACTATCTCTTTACGGAAATTGAGCAGACCGCTTTGACAGCAGAAGAAAGAACTGCACTTAAAGAAACATCCACTTCCGTATTAAAGGCAGGTGCGGCAAAGATTATTGCCTGCGGTGCAAAGAGATATACTTTGGAATCCGACATCAGAGTTACACCCGTAGAGGTGAACGGAACACTCTACATCCCCGAGGATGCGTACAACGAAATTATGGAATACGGCCACTCCAAGACAGTTTATGACAATGTAAATAATAAATTTTACACATTCCATTATGATTTGAGTGCAGATAAGAAAGAAATTATAAATAACACCTTCACCTGCACTGTTTTAGGCTCAAACGAAATAAGAGTAAACGGCTATCTTAAGCCTCTTACAAACCCCGTAATTTACGAAAACGGAAGATTTTTAATTCCCATCTCCTTAATTTCCGACTGCTACGGATGGAGTGTTAAGAATCTCGGAAACGGCGTATATACAGTAAGTAAAGAAGGAGCACCTATGGACACAGTAAATAGTGTGCTTTCTCACTTAAACTAAAGGAGGAATGAATGATGAAAAAAATATTTGCAATAATTTTATCCCTTCTTATGGTTTTACCTATGTGTATGTCGGTTTGTGCAGAAGGGGAAGTAATTCCCTTTGACTCCGCCTGGGAAATATCTACATCAAGCCAGATGGGCACAACTGTTGAAAGAGCCTTTGACGGAAATATTTCCACCTACTGGCACTCACGCTACACAACTAAAGACGGCGAAATTACAGGTAAGGACGAAGCACCCTTTACAATAACTGTTAACTTCGGCAACGAAATTGAAGTATCCGGCTGGCGTTACACTCCCCGCAGTGATAAAACTACGGGAACAATTCTTTCCTATAACATCTATGCTTCAAAGGACGGAGAAAACTTCGTTAAAATTTATGCAGGAACCTTTGACTATGCTTCAAAGAAAATAGCTGAATTCACACCCACCGATGTTTCATGGGGTGCATACACCATGAAGGCTGTAAAAATCGAAGTAACAAGCGGTATCGGCGGTTACGGAACAGCGGCGGAATTTGAGTTTCTTAAAGGAACAAGCGGTGAAGCTATAAAAAACGGCGAAGCTTATAAAGAGGGAAATGGCGAAGCTGACAAAATAACATACATTCCCTTTGAAGAAAGCTGGAAGATAGACCAGACAAGTGCTATCGGAAACCTTACTGCGGCAAAGGCCTTTGACGGAAACATAAAAACCTATTGGCACTCCTTCTACAAGCCGGTTGACGGAACAATTGTAGAAAAAGATACTGTTCCCTATACAATCAAAGTGGAATTCCCTGAAGTCAAGGACGTTTCAGGGTGGAAATATACACCAAGAACCGACAATGTTAACGGAACCATAAAAGCGTACAGCATAAAAGGTTCTGTTGACGGAACTACCTTTGAAAAATTTTATTCGGGCACTTTCAATTATACCAATAAAATATCAGAGAACACTCCTGAAATTGTTACCTGGGAGACGAAAAAGGCAAAGGTAATAGAAATTGAAATTACCGAAACCGTCGGTGGCTACGGATCGGCGGCGGAAATTCAGTTTATAGAAAAGGCTGATATTGAAGTTAAAGCCGAAGAAAAAACCGAAACCGAAGAAGTTAAAAAGGAAGAAGCAGTTTCCGAAGGATCCGCTAAAAACGGCGTTCCCTACCTTTCAAGAAAGGGTTGGAACATCAAGGTTAACTCTACCAAGGCGGACATTAGCCGTGCGATTGACGGCGACTTAAAAACCTATTGGCATTCGGATTATACAGCAGACGGCGGTACAATTATAAAGCGCGATGTTCCCCCTTACTACATCGATATTGACTTTGGCGGAGAATGTGTAATTTCAGGTATCAACATGGTACCCCGCCAGGACAACACAAACGGAAACTTTAATATGGTAAATGTCTATGCGGCTGAAAAAAGCGAAGACGAATTGACCTTGATAAAGGAAAATGTTGCTTTTGAAGAAACCACAAGCGATAAGGAAATATTCTTCCTTAACAACATAAAAGCTTCAAAGATGAGAATTGAGGTTATAGGTACAAGAGGCGGTTACGGAACCCTTAGTGAGCTTTATGTGCTTTCCGAAAATCCTGAGTTTACGGTAGTGTCCTACGAGGAATTTATTGAAAACGATAAAATGGGTGGAGTTACTCCCATTGATACAAGGGATTTTGAAATTGAATTTGAAGGCTTAAACTGGAATAATGCCACTCCCGATAAAATGATTGACGGAAGCTCAACAACTATCTGGCAGACAGAAGTGCTTAAAGACGGCGAAGAACCTTATTTCGTTATCGATATGAAAAAGGTTTATAATGTAAAGGAATTTACCTATACCCCCAGACAGACAGCGGACTTCCACGGTTGCTGGCTCAATGTAACTATCAGTGCAAGTGCGGATAACGACAACTGGTTTACCGTAGCAGAAAATGTAGCATTGGAAAAAAATCTTGATACAAAGAAAATTGTATTCCCCGAGGTAGTTGAGGCAAGATACATTGAAGTTCTTATCCATGAATATTATGCAAAGCGTGTAAGCTGTGCTGAAATCGGCGTATATCAGCGTGCAAAAGAAGAAGTGGATGAAACCTATGTACTTAAAATCGGCTCAAACGAAATTAAGTACAGCACCGAAAACGGTGAAGGCACAAAGACAATAGACGTTGCACCTTACATCGTAAACGGAACAACTTTAATCCCTCTTCGTGGCTTACTTGAACTTATGGGTGCAGAAATTTCCTGGAACGGCGATAATCAGGTGATAGGAATTACGGCAGATGGCGGAATTGACATTACACTTCAGATTGACTATCAGCTTGTGTTCGTTGAAGATCCCCAGTTTGGAAGAGTTCGTTATACTTTAAGAACGGTTCCCACCATAAAGGATTCCAGAACCTTTATCCCCGTAAGATTTGTATCCGAACAGCTTGGCTATAATGTGGCGTGGAACGGAGAAACCGGGGAAATTACCATCACTAAATAATAAAAGTGGCGATTTAAGAAAGGACGATTAAAATGAAAAAATATCCTCCTATTTCCAAGGATTTTCCCCATTTCCTCCACGGCGGTGACTATAATCCCGAACAGTGGATTGACACTCCCGAAATATGGGACGAAGATATGGCTTTGATGAAGGAAGCTCACACCAATGAATTTACCGTGGGCATATTTTCCTGGTCAAAGCTTGAGCCTGAAGAAGGGGTTTTCGACTTTTCCTGGCTTGATACCATAATTGATAAAATTCATAAAAACGGAGGGAAGGTTGTTCTTGCCACCCCCAGCGGTGCCCGCCCCAGATGGCTTTCTGCCAAATATCCCGAGGTTTTGAGAGTTAACGAAAACCTTGTGAGGAACGAATACGGTAATCGACACAATCATTGCTACACATCTCCCATTTACCGTGAAAAGGTAAGGATAATAAACGAAAAACTCTCCGAACGATACGGCAAACATCCTGCGGTTGTTGCATGGCATCTTTCCAACGAATACAACGGACAATGCTACTGCGACAAGTGTGCCGAAGAATTCAGAAACTTCCTTCGCAAGAGATTTGACAATGATATAGAAAAATTAAATTTCCAGTATTGGACTACTTTCTGGAGTCATAATTTTTCGAGCTTTGATGAAATAAGACCTCCCCGTGTGGCTTCAGGCGGACCTGAAGGAGACGCTATTTTACTTGGTCTTAAACTTGCATGGAAAGAATTTTGCTCAGAGAGAACAGTTGACTTTGCCGCATGGGAAAAGAAAGCAATAAGAAAATATTCAGACCGTCCAGTAACAACCAACTGTATGCCTATGCATATCGGCTTTGACCATTTCAAAATGGGCGAGGTTTTGGATGTTCATTCCATCGACCTCTATCCGAGATGGAGCAACGATTTTACGGAAGTATCGAAATATTGTGCTTATCACAACACCTTCTGCCGTGGCATAAGGGGTGGTCAGCCCTTTATGGTTATGGAATCCGCACCGGGAATAAACCTTGGCAGAATTACCTATCACAAGGTAAAAACCAAAGAGGACCAGCTTGCAGAAGCGGTAAACTTTATTGCCCACGGAGCAGATACCATTCAGTATTTTCAGTGGCGTAAGGGAAGAGGCGCTCAGGAAAAAATTCACGGAGCGGTGGTTGACCACTACGGAAAAAGCGATAACAGAGTGTTTCAGATAGTTAAAACCACGGGCGAAATGCTTGAAAAGCTTGACGGGGTATTAGGCACAAGCGTTGACGCCAAAGTGGGTGTGGTTTATGACTACAAAACCCAATGGGTACTTGACGAAGGTATTTCTCCCATAGGACCTTATGATACCAACGGATATTTCAAATTGACTAAAAATATTTTCACCTCGGTCTGGGACAAAAATATCCCCGTTGATATGATTTCCTATGATATGGATTTTTCAAAATATAAGGTAATTTTACTTCCTCTTCCTTATATTATTTCGGAGGCTACCGCAGAGAAGTTAAAGAAGTTTGTATCAGATGGCGGTACATTAATTTCCACCTGTCTTGCCGCAACTGCCAATGAAAACGACTTAAACTACATAGGCGGAATGCCCGGTGCAGGCCTTCGTGAGCTTTTCGGTCTCCGTGTTGACGAGGTTGATTACTATGGTATCGGAGCACCTACGCCAAATGCCGTTACCTACGGTGAAAAGGAATATCCCGTTCGCCTTCACGCAGAACTCATTATTCCCGATGACGCCGAAACTTTAATGACATTTAAGAGCGACATTTTAGAAGGCTCTCCTGCCGTACTCCGTAAAAACTACGGTAAGGGCGTAGCTTATTACATCGGCTTTAACCCCGGACTTGATTTCTTATCGGATTTTATCCCCGAAACACTTGAAAAAAGCGGAGTACTTCCCCTTTCTGAAATTACGGGTGATGACTTTATCCGCATCACAAAGAGAGAGGGAGACGGCGAAGAATATTTCTTCGTTATGAATATATCGGGCACCATTGAGCAGAAAGTTTCCTTAAAGGGAGAATTTACCGATATGCTGACGGGTGAAAAGGTATCGGGCGAAAAAACAGTTCCTGCCAAAGGTTTTATGATTTTAAGTAAATAAGATAAACACCTCCTATGAAAATCATAGGAGGTGTTTTTGCTATTTTTTAGTACAAATTTTTCTGTATTCTGATGGTGTGATATTATATGTTTTCTTGAAAATTTTATAAAAATAAGCATCATCATAAAAGCCAAGCATACCGGAGATCGTCGAAACAGGAAGATCGCTCACTTTTAAAAGTAAAATAGCTTTTTTCATTCGTTCCGCATTTATATATTTAAGGGGACTTTGTCCTACACTTTCCTTAAATAAACTTCTGAATTCACTTTCGCTCATGGCACAGTTTGATGCCAGTTCTTTTACTGAAATAATAGTGTTTAAGTTATTGTTGATATAAGACAGTGCCGCTTCAACAGGGGGAGGATACTTTTTGTTTTCAACACAAGTGATAAATTCATGCAGTACATTATACATGTTTGAACTTAAAAGAAGTCTGTTTACTACGGTTGAATCACATAATTTTATGCATTCAAGCATAATGCTTGATAATTGAGAGTTTCCTGCATAGGTACAAATAATGTGGTCGGAAAAAGCCGAACGTTCATTGTTTTCATCAAGCATTTGAAAGAATATGCTGAAAAGCTCGCATTTATCTTTATTTATTTTCAGTCTGTACTTACAGCCTGCAGGAATATATACTGCCTCACCTGCCTTGGGTTCAAAGCTTGTACCATCTGAAAGTATATATTGTGCTCCCTCTGAACAATAGTAAACCAAAGCATTATTATTGCGCCCATTCTTCATGTGATTGACAAAACTGTTTTTGCTCATACGCTGGGGAATAGCAACAATGTCGTCCAAATGAATTGTTTGTGTTTTTAGACAATCTGTTGAAATGTATTTCATATAAAACTTATCCTATCATAAATTAATAATAAGAAGCGCCGTGAAAAAGCTCATAAAAGTATCCCTATAATCATTTTGTACCCCATTCGACATTATAACTTACTTCGTTATAATCGACTGTAACAACTGTATTGTCTGAAAATGTTGTCCTGTATACTCCTTCGGAGAGTTTCTCGTGCTTTTCCATTGTTTCATATTGAAGGC
>JAEIGA010014367.1_pt1 | contig 12053 bp, 10 predicted proteins | sample 9270691 | NCBI WGS metagenome assembly JAEIGA01 (sample SAMN17057246, study PRJNA624740) | gut metagenome | biome: biome; isolation source: fecal sample | host: Bos grunniens | place: China: Xizang | collected 2019
TATATCCGCAAATTCAATCCGCAGGCAAAAATCCTCATTCAGCAAACATGGGCTTACCGCAGTGATGATGCACGCCTCACCCCGGAAGGATGGGGATTCGATCAGCAGGGAATGCACGAAAAAGTCCGGGCAGCCTATCATCAGTTGGCAAAAGACAAAGGATTCGCTGTCATCCCGACCGGCGATGCCATTGCCCACTGGCGGAAAAATCATAAACCCGTTTACAAACCGCTGTCAGAAAAAGAACTTGCCAAGTTCCGCTCTCCCGATTTGCCCCCCATGGCAGATGATATCGTCGGACGGGATTACTGGAGCAAACAGAAAGACGGCACACTGAAATTAGGAGCAGACCGCATCCACCTGAATTTCAAAGGCGAATATCTTCAGGCCTGCATCTGGTACGGATTCCTCTTCGATGAAGACCCGGAAACAATCAAATACGAGCATCCCAAAATCAGCAGCGAAGAGTGCAGAATTCTCGCCGCCTCCGCAAAAGCGGCACTCGGCAGATAAGCCGTTTCCCTTCTTCACCGGTACCTGCGAATGCTGCTGAAGTCTCATTCAGACACATTCGCTTGTTTATCGAAAAGTACAGACGGTCTTAATAAATCAACTTACGGAAAGATTTCACCCGATGCAGTGTCAGCATGTTTCCATTGTGGGCAGACACTGCATTTTCATCACCGGACCGGCTCAAGATCAACAGCTCCTCCCCGGTGACGATCATACTGGTATAGTGACGGGAGCAGCGGGGCGTCTTGCCGATAGCGACCATCCCGGCAAAGCACCAGTCAAAAAGATTGCGTGAAAAATAAAGTGCCAGCCGGTGGCGTTCATTATCCGGCAAACTGTACCGGTCATCCGGAAGAAGTTCAGGTTTGGTCATACTGTCGGTCGATTGGGTCGATGCCATCCAGTAGAGTTTGCTTTTCTCATCATAAAGAACAAAAAATTTCATGTGGCCGCCGGGAATGGAAGCAAAGATAAAAGGAGCCCCGCCGGGAGAAACATAGGGTTCCAGTGTCAGAGAACCGTCTGCATTTTCCACTCCTTTGGCAACTGCGGCAATATTGGTCAATCCGGTATGACAGCGGGCAAGGATCGTTACAGTACGGTCTTCGGGATCGTACAACTGATGCGCCGGATCATAAATCCGGACGACATGACTTTCCAGCCAACCGGGGTGTCCGCAATAACGGTGCGGAGTCAGGTCGCCGAAAGGCAGAAACGGAATTCCATTCGCCTGCGGAGAGCCGCCGACACATTCGGGCAGATACAGCGCATTGGAAAAAGTCCAGTTTTCCGGTTTTGCAAGATCGGAGTCACAGCGGCCGCTCATCAGCACAATGCCGAAATCCGGCCAGGAGGTACTCCGTCTGATCTCCATAGTCAGATACACTTTCCCGTGCCGGAAATCAACAGCACAGGCGGATTGATGCCAATGATGTTCCGTTTCCAATACCGAAACATCCGACCAATTTTCGCCATTGTCATCACTGAAAATGATCCCGAGAAATCCGTTGAAACCGAGAATATAAACCCGATCACCGGCAACAAAAGCCCGGGAACACAACAACGGATATTCTCCGGTCTTCCGCCACGTTTTACCATCATCGTCCGAAAGAAAGACTTTGCCGATATTTTCGTACGCCCGCTTAAAGGAACCGTTATCCTTCTTCGGGATTTTCGCCGCCCCCCGGTCCGCCGAGATCAAAAAGCGCAAGCAGCCGCCCTCCCGGCAAACGGGTCAGAGCGGGCGTATAGCAAAACAAATCCTCCGGCGAAGGCGAACGGAAAAAAATCTCTTCAGAAGCAATGATATCCATCGTAAAATCCCTTTACTTTTATGAATGATGCGATTGATATAAAACTGTTATTTACAAAAAACGAATTATTTACTGCAAAATCCGGAAAAAAACTGCTTTTTCTTTTCCGGGATGCCTCTTTCTGCCGTTTCCCATTCGCCATTTCTGACACTATGTTTCCTATTTGTTACCGGCATTAGTGATTTTCTTGAGTAAAATCCTTACGCAAAAGCATTTTTGTATTGTCTTTTAATAAAAAACGTGCTATATTATAGTTTGGATTGTTTTTTTCAAACTAAATTACAGGATTGTTTTTTATGAAAGAAGTTAAAGTAGGAATTATCGGATTCGGTACCGTCGGTGCCGGTGTGGCAGAAAATCTGCTGCTCAACAAAGATGTTATCGCCAAACGTACCGGTGTCAACGTCACGTTGACCCGTATCGCTGATTTGGATATCACCACCGACCGCGGCATCGCCGTTCCGGAAGGCGTTCTCACCACCGATGCTTCCGTCGCCATCAAAGAATGCGACATCATTGTGGAACTCGTCGGCGGAACCACCATCGCCAAAAAATTCATCCTCGATGCCATCGAAGCGGGCAAATGTGTCGTCACCGCCAACAAGGCTCTCCTCGCCCTCCACGGCAAAGAGATTTTCGATGCCGCCGAAAAGAAAGGTGTCGATGTCTACTACGAAGCCAGCGTTGCCGGCGGTATTCCCATTATCAAGGCGTTGCGTGAAGGTCTCGTTTCCAACCGCATCAACCGCATCTGCGGCATCATGAACGGTACTTGCAACTACATCATCACCCGCATGGAACGCGAAGGTGCCGACTTCAACTCCGTTCTCGCCGATGCCCAGAAACTGGGTTATGCCGAAGCCAACCCCTCTCTCGATATCGACGGATTTGATACCGCCCATAAAACAGTGATCCTCGCCGCTCTCGCCTATGGCGAATGGTTCGGCCTTGACCCGGTGAGCGTGGAAGGCATCCGCGATCTCGCTCTGGAAGATATCCGCTATGCCGACGAACTCGGCTACCGGATCAAATTGCTCGCCACCATCAAGAACAATGACGGCAATGTCCAGTTCTCCGTCGCCCCGACTCTGGTGGCAAAGAATACGCTGCTTGCCAACATCTCCGAAGTCTTCAACGGCGTTCTGGTCGACGGCGATACCGTCGGACAGACCCTCTTCTACGGCCGTGGAGCCGGACGTGCCGCCACTGCCTCCGCCGTGGTCGCCGATATCACCGATGTTGCCATCAACCTTGCCGGCGGTACTGTCCGCCGCATCCCCGCTTTCCGGGAAGGCAAACTGTATGACAAGGTTCTGACCGCAGATGAAATCACCTCCCGTTACTATCTGCGTTTCGATGTCAAAGACTGCCCCGGTGTGGTGGCATCCATCACCCGTCTGCTCGCAGACCGCGACATCAGCATTTCCAGCATGATCCAGGACGAAGCCAAGGGCAAAAACGGCAACGTGCCGCTGGTCATTCTGACCCACGCCGCCCCCGCCAAGGCTCTCAAGAGCGCACTGGCAGAAATCGCCACGCTCTCCATCAACCAGAGCCCGGTCAAAGTCATGCGAATCGAAGACCTCTAATTCAGAAGGAGTATTCAAAATGGGATTTCATACCGTAGAAAAAATCGGCGGCACCAGTATGAGCCGCTTCGGGGAACTGATGCAGAATATCCTCATCGGTGACCGCAAAGGCCGTGACCTTTACAACCGTGTTTTTGTCGTTTCCGCTTACGGCGGCATCACCAATATGCTTCTGGAAAACAAAAAGACTGCTGAACCCGGTATTTACGGCAGTTTCGCCGCCGGAGACAAAGTCTGGCTGGACAAGTTGGAAAACACCCGCAAAGAGATGCTCAGTATCAATGCCGGTTTCGCCGGTATCGGTCTTGATCTGACCGAAGCCGATGCTTTCGTCAACGAACGCATGGACGGCATCCGTGATTGCTTGCAGCACCTGATGAAACTCCGCAGTTTCGGTCACTTCCACCGGGAAGATTACCTGCCCGCCGCCCGTGAACTGCTCAGTTCTGTCGGTGAAGCACACAGTGCTTTCAACTCCACACTCATTCTGAAAGCCAATGGCATCAATGCCGTTTTCGTCGACCTCTCCGGCTGGCGGGATCAGGATACCGGCAGCATGGAAGACACCATCCTTTCCAACCTCGAAGGACTGGATTTTGCAACCTGTATGCCGATCGTTACCGGTTATGCCAAATGTGCCGAAGGCGTCATGGCGCAATTCGACCGCGGTTACAGTGAAATCACTTTCAGCAAACTTGCCGTCGTGACCGCCGCCCGTGAAGGTATCATCCACAAGGAATTCCACCTCTCCACCGGTGACCCCAAACTGATGGGTGTCGAAAATGTCCGCACCATCGGTCACACCAATTTCGATATCGCTGACCAGTTGGCTGACATGGCGATGGAAGCCATTCACCCCAAGGCCGCCAAAGCCATGGAGCTGAACAACATTCCCATCCGTGTCACCAATGCGTTCGACCCCGGTCACCCCGGTACGCTCATCAGCCGCAACTATGTTTCTCCCATCCCCAAAGTGGATATGGTCTGCGGCCGCAAAGATATCGTCGGCATCGAAGTTTTTGATCCTGAAATGGTCGGAGCCAGCGGTTACGACTACCGCATCATGGAATCCATGGCAAAACTCCGCATCAGTTACATCGCCAAAAACACCAATGCCAACACCATTACGCATTATGTTTCTGAAAAGAGCAAAGAACTCGGCCGCTGTCTTGATTCCATCAAAGAACAGTTCCCCGGTGCTGTCATTTCCACCCGTAAAGTTGCTATCGTCGGCGTGATCGGCAGCAATATGAAGATCCCCGGTTTCCTCGGCCGTGCCGCCAATGCTCTGGCGGATGCTGATATCAATATTCTCGCTCTCGACCAGTGCATGCGTCAGGTCAATATGCAGTTCATCATTGAACGTGATGACTTTGAAAAAGCACAGGTCGCCCTCCACAGAGAATTGGTGGAAAAGGAGCAGAAGTAATATAAAAACGGGATTCGTGCAATGGGCGTATTCGGACAGGCTTTCTTGCTGACATTGCTGGCTGGCGTTGCCACTGCCGGCGGGGCGGCTGCGGCCTTTTTCGCCCGCCGCACCAATGTCAGAATGCTTGCCGTTGCCCTGGGTTTCTCCGGCGGAGTGATGATTTTCATTTCGTTTGTGGAACTTTTCGGCAACGCCTTGCATGAATTGCGGGAACTGGCTCCCGCTGGAACTTTCTACGCCATGCTTGCCTTTTTCGGCGGCATGGCACTTGCGTGTCTGATCGACCGTATCGTGCCGGAAACCGGCAACCCCCACGAGATGCGCCCTATCGAAGAGATGAAAGATTCTCCCGCTGACAGCAGAAAACTGCATCAGGTGGGCATCCGTTTCGCCGCTGCCGTGGCTCTGCACAAATTTCCGGAAGGGCTGGCTGTTTTCGCCTCGGCACTGGGTGGACTGCAAACGGGTATCCCCGTGGCTCTGGCAATGGCACTCCACAATATTCCGGAAGGCATCGCCGTTTCCGTGCCGGTCTATTATGCCACCGGTAGCCGCAAAAAAGCCTTTCTCTATGCATCGCTGACTGGGCTTGCCGATCCGTTGGGCGGTCTTCTGGGATATTGGCTGCTTGCGCCGTTTCTCACGGATACAGTGCTGAATATCATTTACGCCGCCGTGGCCGGAGTCATGGTTTTTGTGGCGGTGGACGGGTTACTTCCCATGGCCCACAAGTATGGGGAACATCATGTGGTCATCTATTCTCTGATGACCGGAATGGCTTTCATGGCATTGGGAATTACCGTGCTTTAACACATTTGAGGAATTTTATTATGAGAATGAGCCAATTAGTCGGGCGCCGGATCAAGGAAGATCCGAAGGACGCAAAGACCATCAGTCACAAATTCATGATCCGCGGCGGCTATGTCCGTCCGGTTTCCGCCGGTATCTACTCCCTGTTGCCGCTGGGCAAACGGGTCGTCACCAAAATCGAAAAAATCATCCGTGAAGAGATGGATAAAATCGACGGTCAGGAAGTGATGATGCCGGTGATTCTCCACGCCGACCTCTGGAAAGAATCCGGCCGCTACGACTCCGTGGGTGCCGAACTTCTCCGTTTCTCCGATCGCAACGGCAAACCGATGATCCTTGCCATGACCCACGAAGAGGGCATCTGCCACCTGCTCCGCACTGAAGTCAACAGTTACAAACAGTTGCCGGTGATGCTCTACCAGATCCAGACCAAATACCGTGACGAGGCCCGTCCCCGTGCCGGATTGATCCGTGTGCGTGAATTCACCATGAAAGATGCGTACAGTTTCCACACTTCACAGGAAGATCTGGAGCAGTACTACTACCGCTGTCATGAAGCCTATGAACGCATTTTCCGCCGTGTCGGTATGAATAACGTTCTCTCCATTCAGGCGAACTCCGGTATGATGGGCGGCAAAGTCTCCCACGAATTCATGGCGATCTGTGAATGCGGCGAAGATACCGTCATCACCAACCCCGACAACTCCTACCGTGCCAACCGTGAAATCGCTGTGGCTGCGTGGAAGTTCGACAAGGGAACTCCACTGCCGCTGGAAAAAGTTCACACTCCCGGCACCAAGACCATTGAAGACGTTGCCGCATTCCTCAATGTCAAAGCCGAAAACACCGGCAAAGCCGTCTTCTATCAGGATGCCCGTACCGGCGAACTGATCTTTGTCCTCATCCGGGGCGATTTTGAAGTCAATGAAGTCAAACTCGCCAATGCCGTTAAAGTTCAGGAACTCAAGTTTGCCGATGATGCCGCCATCACCGCCGTCGGAGCCGTTCCCGGCTACGCCAGTCCGGTGGGCATCGACAGCAAAAAAGTGCGTATCGTTGTGGACCGTTCCGCCGCCGAATCCGGCAATCTGGTGGTCGGTGCCAACGAAGCCGATTATCACTACAAAAACTTCAACTTCGACCGGGATATGGCGGGTGCGGAATGTATCGTCACTGATATCGCCTGTGTCCGGGAGGGCGACCCCTGCCCCCTGACCGGCGAACCGCTCATCTTCTCCCGCGGTATCGAAGTCGGCAATATCTTCCAGTTGGGAACCAAATATTCCGAAACCATGCACTGTGATTTCCTCGACAAAGACGGCAAGAGCCACCCCATGATCATGGGTTGCTACGGCATCGGTGTCGGCCGTGCCGCCGCCGCTGTCATGGAGCAGAGCCACGACGATTACGGTCCGATCTGGCCGATCTCCATCGCTCCCTATCAGGTGCAGATCTGCTCGGTGAACCCCAACAAAGAGGGTGTCGCAGAAGCCGCAGACAAACTTTACAACGATTTGCAGGCCAAAGGTCTGGAAGTTCTTTACGATGACCGGGGCGAAAAAGCCGGTTCCATGTTCAGCGATGCGGACCTGATCGGTATTCCTTTCCGCATTGTGATCTCCCCCAAGACGCTTGCCGACGGGGAAGTGGAATTCAAACTCCGGAGCGAAAAAGATGCTGTGCGCGTGAAACTTGAGGAGGTGACGGAGTTGACCGTCAATAAGGTTCACGCTGAACTTGCCAAATATCTTTGAGGAGAAAAGGAGGCATTTATGTGGAACTATACAGACAAAGTGATGGATCACTTCATGAACCCCCGCAACGTGGGCGAAGTGGAAAATCCCGACGGCGAAGCACAAGTGGGCAACGCCGCTTGCGGAGATGCGCTCAAACTGACCTTCAAACTGGATGAAAACGGCCGCATTGCCGATGTGAAATTCAAAACATTCGGCTGTGCTTCTGCCATTGCTTCCAGTTCCGTTCTGACCGAACTTGTCAAGGGCAAGACCCTTGAAGAGGCGGAAAAGATCACCAATCAGGATATCGTGAACTATCTCGGCGATCTTCCCGAAGCCAAAATGCACTGCTCCGTCATGGGCATGGAGGCTCTTCAGGCGGCTATCGCCAATTATCGGGGCGAACCCAACCCCTTTGAAACCCTCGACGACCACGACGGCAACATCATCTGCCGCTGTTTCGGCGTGACGGATATCAAAATCTTGCGGGTCGCCAAAGAAAATAACCTTCACAATGCCGAAGAAGTGACCAACTACTGCAAAGCGGGCGGTGCATGCGGCGCATGTCTGGACAACATCCAGCATCTTCTCGACGATATGTGGAAAATGGCAGGAGTATCAAAATAATGGCAGCTACCATCGAAGAGTTGCAGCAAGCCGCCGGTGAACTCAATTCACGGCTGGACCATCTGCACGAATTCTTGAAAATAGACGATTATCTGGAAAAAATCGCAGAACTGGAAAACAAAATGTCCGCTCCGGATTTCTGGGACAATAAAGAGTCCGCCCAGAATACCGTTGCGGAAATGTCCTCCTGCCGCAACATCGTGGACCCCTACAAAAAAGTGCGTTCCGATGTGGAAGATTTCGGTGTGGCTCTGGAACTTGCCGCCGAAGATGCGGAGTTTCTACTGGAAACGGAGATTTCCTACAAAAAACTCCTCAAGGCAATGGACAAACTTGAAGTGATGAGTTTCCTCTCCGGCAAATTCGATAAAAACAACCTCTATCTCTCCATCCACGCCGGTGCGGGCGGTACAGAATCCTGCGACTGGGCAAGTATGCTCTTGCGTATGTACCGCCGTTACGCAGAACGCCGGGGCTGGAAAGAGGAGATCATCGACCTCCAGCCGGGGGAAGAAGCGGGTGTCAAAAGTGCCACTGTCCACTTTACCGGCGAATTCTCCTACGGTTACCTCAAAGGCGAAAAGGGTGTCCACCGTCTGGTGCGTATCTCTCCCTTTGACAGCAACGCCCGCCGTCACACCAGTTTCGTGTCTGTGGAAACCTTCCCCGAAATCGATGACGATATCGACATTGAAATCGACGAATCACAGTTGCGTATCGACACCTACCGTGCCAGCGGTGCGGGCGGTCAGCACGTCAATACGACCGACTCCGCCGTACGCATCACCCATATTCCGACCGGTACTGTGGTCAGTTGCCAGAATGAACGTTCCCAGCACAAAAACCGTGCCACTGCCATGAAAATGCTCAAAGCCCGTCTGTACGAAATCGAAGAGGAAAAACGGCGCAACGAAGCCGATGCTCTCCGGGGCGAACAGAAAGAAAACGGCTGGGGCAGTCAGATCCGCAGTTACGTTCTCCAGCCCTATCAGATGGTCAAAGACCTCCGCACGGAAATGGAGACCAGCGACACCGCCGGTGTGCTGGACGGCGAAATCGAAGATTTCATCGAAGCATTCCTGAAACAAAAAGGGAAATAAGCATGACTGAATTCGTTATTATCCGTCACGGCGAAACTGTTGAAAATCTTGCCGGCATCATTCAGGGGCATTATGACTCCAGCCTCAATGAAGTCGGTATGCAACAGGCTGAAGCGGTTGCTGAACGGCTGAAAAACGAACCTTTCGATGTTTTTTACTCCAGTGACCTTCGGCGGGCGGTACACACCGCCGAAGCGATCGCCCGCAAAAACGGCATGGCATTTGAAACACTCCCCGAACTGCGGGAGTGGCACCTGGGGGTGCTGGAAAAACAGAGTGCCGACCGTATGCGGGAACTCTATCCGGCGGTCATGGATGCTTTCAAACACGCTCCGCTGCAGGATGTTGCCGTGCCGGAGGGTGAAAGTCACAGTGCATTTCACAATCGCATCTGTCAGGTGATGGAAGAACTGGCATCCTGTCATGCGGGCAAACGGATACTGCTCGTGACCCACGGCGGTGTTTTGCGGGAGATTTTCCGCCTGACAGCAGGCGTTCCCCTGCCCCGGAATGCCCAGCCGCTCCTGACCAATACCGGCTACACCCGGGTCCGCAAAAACGATCTCGGCGAATGGCAGTTGTGTGTCTGGAATGATTCCAGTCATTTGAGTGAAGCAAGAGAACAAAAGGCTTTCTGATATGCGTCTGAAACGGCTCCTCTTTATCCTGCACCGGGATACGGTACTGAAAATGGTCTCTTTCTGGACCTCCCAATGGGGTGAAAACTCCCTGTTGGTTGTCCTCTCTATTTTCATCGGCATTGCCGGGGCCGTGCTTGCTGCGCTCCTTCACAAAATGGTTCACTTTTTTGAAAATATCAGTACAACACTTGCACAGTCGGACAAACCGGGCTTATATTTTCTTTTGCTTGTATTGCCGCTTCTTGGTATCAGTGCTTCATTTCTGGTACAGCGTTTTCTGGGCGGCCCCCGTTACGCAAAAAGTTTGAGTCCGCTGATTTTGGCTCTGAACCGGAAAAAATACACCATTCCGTTTTCAGAAATGTTCACCCACATGCTCTCCAGCGGTCTTTCTGTCGGCATGGGCGGCTCTGCCGGGTTGGAGGCTCCCAGCGTGCTGACCGGGGCGGCATTGGGGTCGAATACGGCAAGTTTCTTTCACGTTGACCGCAGACGGCGCACGCTGCTTCTGGGGTGCGGCGCGGCGGCGGCGATCGCAGCGATCTTCGACAGTCCGGTTGCGGCGGTACTTTTTGCGGCGGAAGTGCTTCTGCCGGAATTCAGTGTATCCGCCCTTATTCCCATGCTGATGTCCAGTGCAGTGGCGACGATTTTCCACCGTATACTGGTGGGTGAAAGTACGATTTTTTATGCGATCAATGCGCCGTGGCGCACCAATGCGATCCCTGCCTATTTTCTCTGCGGATTTCTGTGTGCGCTGGTCGGGGTGTATGTGGTCAGGATGGCATATATGTTGAGCGGGAAACTGAAACACCGTTTCCGCAATCCGTGGGTCAGACTGCTTTTCAGCGGTTCTCTGCTCTGTTTGCTGCTGGCGGTCTTTCCGCTGCTCCGGGGTCAGGGCTACGCTTTTATCGGGGCATTGTTCCACGGTGATATGACAACGATACGGAATTCGGCTCCGCTGTTGAAAATGTGTGATTTCCTTTCGGCTCCGGTGATACTGGTTTTGCTCATCGCCGCCGGAATTTTTCTGAAAGTCATCACTTCTGTGCTTACCGTGGATGGCGGCGGTGACGGTGGAATTTTTGCTCCGTCAATGTTCATCGGGGCATTTACCGGCTTTGCCTTTGCCCGTCTGGTCAACCTGACCGGTTTGATCGAACTTCAGGAATACAACTTTGTCGCCGTGGGTATGTGCGGAGTCTTTACCGCCGTGATGCGTGCGCCGATGACGGGGGTTTTTCTCATTGCTGAAGTCACTGGCGGTTATCTTCTGCTGGTTCCTCTGATGATCGTTTCATCGGTTTCATTTTTCACGGCACGCTTCTTTGAACCCAACTCCATTTACCGCAAGGCACTTGCAGAAAGTCACCTGCTCCACGACGACCGGGACGAAGCACTGCTGCAACGGTTGCCGGTGCGCCTCAATGTGAACCGGAACTACCATGCGCTCAAGAGCAATCAGCCGTTGAAAGAACTTTCTCAGTTGATTGGCAGAACCTCCGAAGAGATTTTCCCGGTGCTGGACGATGCGGGGCATTTGCTGGGGGTGGTTCATCTGGATAGGATTCTCAACGTGATGCTGGATCCGCAAGTATATTCTCTGCTGGTGGTGCTGGATTTGATGGATTCTCCCTGCGGCATCGTTACTCCGGACGACGATTTGGCAGAGGCGATGAAGAACTTTGAAAAATTCAATCTGAAATATCTGCCGGTCTGTGACAAGAAGGGACTTTTCCACGGATTTGTCTCCAAGGCGGCGATTTTCGTCAAGTACCGGAAGATGGTCCGGGAAGCGGATGCTTTTTAAGGAGGCGTTTTTATGAAGTATATCGGAGCCCATGTCAGTATTTCAGGCGGAGTGGAAAATGCTCCGTTGAACGCTCACGCTCTGGGGGCGGATGCCTTTGCGCTTTTCACCAAGAACCAGCGGCAATGGAGTGCGCCGCCGCTTTCGGCAGAGAGCATAGCCGCTTTCAAGGCGAACTGCGAAAAATTCGGCTATAAGCCGGAATACATTCTGCCGCACGACAGTTATCTTATCAACCTGGGCCAGCCTGATGCGGAGAAACGGCAGAATTCGCTGAACTCCTTTATCGGAGAACTGGAACGCTGCCGCCAACTGGGCCTGACGAAGTTGAACTTTCACCCCGGCAGCCATTTGAAACTGGTGAGTGAACATGAAGAATTGCTGCTGATCGCAGAGAGCGTCCGCCAGGCATTGGACACAGTACCGGATGTGACGGCAGTATTTGAGAATACAGCGGGACAGGGTTCCAACGTGGGATA
>JAEIGA010014368.1_pt1 | contig 12052 bp, 5 predicted proteins | sample 9270691 | NCBI WGS metagenome assembly JAEIGA01 (sample SAMN17057246, study PRJNA624740) | gut metagenome | biome: biome; isolation source: fecal sample | host: Bos grunniens | place: China: Xizang | collected 2019
AACCCTGTAATAGGTCGATCCGTAGCCAGCCCAATAGCCATAGCCTGTACTGATATTGGAACGCATCTTTTTATTTACAGGAAAGAAAGGATTAAGAGACAGGGATATTATATCCTCATGATCTTCCCAATAGTCGAATGCCGCCTTATCGAGAGTACAGAAACGTACAAGAACCATATCTCCTTCGCTGTAATAAACAGACGATTCCGATTTTCCGAAATCAGGTTCAAACTCCCCTCTTATAATCACCTCATTGATATCATCCGATAACATTTCATCGTCTATCAATCCCATAAAGGAAGAAACATACGAACTATCCTTACCCACAACCTTAGTAAAGAACTTGTAATAGTTCTTTTCTTCTGGATCATCTTTCAGGCCCGCTGTAAGATAACGATCTCCATCTTCAGACGACCTAACCTTGATCCATTCCAAAGGGACCGGTGCAGGAATGGTCGTTTCTGCAGTTACCACTCTGCCGCTATATTCCACTTTCAGCTTATATTTTTTCCCCGCCTGTCCCTTGAGGCGAGAGGTTGTATAGATGTATGGAGGAAAATAATCATTGTTCATTCTTCCTGTAAGAACAACCTCCTGCTCACCATCAGAGACGGAGACCTTCGCCCATCTTATCAGATGGTTCTGCAAGGAATCCAACGGAATATATTTATCTTCAATAGGCACTGTCGAAGTAACTATGACAACAGGATAACCGTCACTTTCTATCCATCCTTCGACAACAAGTTCCGGCTCATATTCCAAAACAAAGTCTTCAGAACATGCGCATAGAAAAATCAGGGCAACATATGAAAGTATTCTTTTCATCAGAACTTATGATAATAGCTTATTGATGGCATAAATCGAAGAGATAAAGTACCAGGAGTATACACAACACCTTTTTCATTGACCTTGAGTTTGTATGACACTTCGTTCTTCCTGCACAAAACATTATAGATGGAAAGATTTATTCCATTCTCCTGTCTGTCTTTTTTCTTGAGGCGGCATGTAACAGACAAATCCAACCTCGAATACGGCTTGAGCCTGAGTGAGTTATGTTCTCCATAATCCACAACAACCCTCCCGGATGATATATAAAAGGCCTTAGGTGCGGTAAAAGGAGTTCCGCTTGCATAGATGAATGTTCCGGAAAAATTCCAACGGTCCATCTGATATGCACATACAGCATTAAAATCATGGATTCTCTCATGATTGGCAGGATAAACATATGGGTACTCAGGATTGTCAAAACGACGGAGAGCTCGTCCCAAAGAATAACCGACCCAACCGGTCAGATTACCGGAACGCTTATGAACCATGACTGTCGTTCCATAATTCAATCCGCTTCCTGCCAGAAGGTTGTCCTGTATATCATACTTAGCCAACATGAGATCCAGCAGATCGGCCTTATACTCAAGTTGATTACTGAGAAGTTTTCCATAAAAACCGACAGAAACAGACAATGCATCATTTAGAAAATCTACTTCATATGTCAATTCTGCACCACGCGATTTCTGAGGTTCACTGTATTTTCCAGACATCAGCCAGAATTCAACAGGAAATCCTACATTAGAGAGTCCTGTCTGAAACAGATACTGTACACACTCCCTATATGATGCGCCAAGTTTTCCGTAATTATAGAAATCATATGATACCGACACATCAGGCAAAACATTGTGATAGACATCTGACTCCGGACTGAAGTATACCGACCCCTTCAGTCCCGCCGCAATATTCAGCCTGTGCCAGAAGGTCCTTTCATATCCAAAGTATAAAGACCCCTCCGCTGCTTTTTGGAGTTCTTCAATTCCGTTGACAACACCTATGACAACCGGATATTGAGGGCGCACATTATAGAGGACCACATCCGCATCAGCCTTAAAATCCCCAAACATAATCTTTCCCCTATATCCTGCCGATTTGATATACGAAGGCAACTCAGCCGTCATGATATCCTGGACAACACTTGCTTCTGAAACATAGTCCGAATAGAACAAGCTATGCTTCTGAAAGACTTTTTCACCAGCTCGTTCCCAATGCAGGCCTGCCAGTTTATTTCCCCACCCTAAGGATAGCTTTATATTGTAGGACTCCTCATCCAGAAAAACATCATCATTACCATAATACAGATCCACCCAGACCTTATTCTTCCTATCTGGAACAAGCAGATATGTGATGTTATAATCACCAAAGCCGTACCTCAACTGAGAATCAAGCAACTTAAGCCACGGCTTATACAGAAGATTCAGATAGGACCTTCTTGCAGAGACTTTCAGATGAGATTTAGAACCGAAACGCAATCCTATTGTGCCTTGAGACGACATAAGACCAACTGTCACTTCTCCACTTACCTTGCGCTGTAATGTATCAGGAAGATTCATTACAACCTGTCCACCCAGACGATTGAAATCTGACGATGTGGAATAACTCATATCCTCATAGTGCGAAGGATTGAATACTGAAAACAATCCCAAAAGATGACTTGCTCCATACACAGGAACCCCACCCAATGATATTTCATTATGAGCATTTCCACAACCTTGTATATGCATTCCCGAGTCACTGTCCGAATTTGTCTGTACACCTGGCAGAAGTCTCACGAACTGCAGAGGATCTGTATTACCCAGAATCTTCGGCATGTTCTGCATCTGAGACAGTTTCATCACCATGACCCCGCTAGATGAGACATTAAGAAGGGATGAGTTTCTTGCACTGACAAAGGTCGTACTATCGATGGAATAGTACAAAGAATCAGTTTGCGCTCCCGCATTTGTCGCAAACAGCGGACAGAGCAGGAACGCAAACAATGTAAATATCTTTAAAATGCTACTAGAAATAAGACTCAAGCATTTCCTCATACTCTTCAAGCCAAAGTTCAAGTGATGAGATTACGCCTTCAAATGAATCTTCGTCGAAATATTCATAAACTGCATATTTCGATCCGTCTGGGAATACAAGAATAGGATCAAGTTCATACCACTCATCACCGTAATCATTACCACCTACATAATAGTCCATAATGAGTTCAGCCTGAACTACACTTGTTCCATCATAGTAGAGCTTGCAATCGGTGTAGTTGTTGATATTGTCAATAGCGCGCTCTGCTGCACTGTCATTCTCTGCATCGTAGAAATTCTCTACGTATTCAGCCACTCTCAGACCATCTGTACATGAAGCCTTTACCTGAAGCTCGCCAAGTACATCCAGACTGACAGAGAAATTCTTGGCAACACTGAATTCAGGATATACATAGTCATCGTATCCGTCAGACCATTCATCCTCTTCTGTAATAAGCTTAAACTTCGCATCTGCAGATGCCTTTGCACTCATGATGACTTTTGCACCATTCTTGAGCATAAATGAAACCTCGGCTTTACCAGTAGAAGCATCATAGCCTGTCTTTTCAATGACAGCGACGTGTCCATCGATATTCACAGTTGCAGTAACCTTAAAGCAATCTGTTGTAACATCCACACCACTCTGACTGAAGCTCTGGGTAAATTTCATATCCACAGAAGCAAAAGAACCTCCGTTCTTTGTTATCTCTACCTTGATGTTTTCAGGTACATCTACCTCAAAATGATATTTGTCACGATAGTGAACAAACACATAGTCATCCACCCATACCTCATTCTCTTCATCCCAATATCCTTCATCTCTATTGCGACCGTAAATATCCTCGAAGGTATAGATTGCCTTTGTTGTCTTTCCGGAAGGAGTTACTTCCATCACATATCTGTCTCCGTCAAGGTCGAACACCATCTTTGTGCCATCGTAATCCTCGCAAGTCATAGAATTCGGGCCAAGAGTCACTAAACCATGAAGCTGAGAGAACTCCAAAAATCCTTCAGTAGTCCAGCTGATATGCCTTTCTCCACCCATCTCAGACTCCTCTTCTTCAAAGAAGAACATTTCTTCACCTCTTGTCTCACAATAATCAAACAAAGGATCCCAATAATCTTCGTCCATACCACTCAGATAAGTCTCCTCAAACCTGTCTGCAAGGCTGAAGAAATCCTCAAATCCCTCTGCCGGATATTGATCCATGAAATGCTCTGCAATCTCTTCCAACCTTACTTTCTGAGCAGATGGTTCAAGTCCTGTACCACCATTGTCATTGTCGCCTGTGCCATCACCAGAGCCATCACCAGAGCCGTCACCGGAACCATCTCCGGAACCACTGCCATCGCCATCGCCAGAACCGCTTCCGTCGCCAGAACCATCACTATCGCCGTCACCAGAACCGTCACCAGAACCGTCACCAGAACCACTGCCATCGCCAGAACCACTGCCATCGCCAGAGCCACTGCCACTGCCTGAACCGTTACCGTCACCTTCTTCCTTACCGGCATCGTCATTCTTATCACCCTCTTCCTTCTTATCATCAGTCTGCTCCTGATCGTCTGGATCCTGAGGTAATAAGTTTTCAATTTCGTCACATGACGCAAAAGCAAGCATTGCGCTTGCTAAAATCAACAACAATTTTTTCATATTGTAAACAGTTTAAATAGTCGACTCCGCTTAGAGAAAATCTTCTAAAGATCGTTCTGCCAACAAAGTTATGCAAATCCAATCGAAATTCCTATCTAATATTTATCTAAAATATCGAGATTTAAGCCATTTTGCATATGTCGGATCAGTAAAACATATCTTTCCGTCAACATTACATATGACACCGCGTTCCAGAAGGGCTGTCTTTGAGCGCGACGCAGAAGTCGCAGAAGTTATATGGTGGCGGTGCAGGACTTCTGATGTACTGATCACCGTCTCCCCAGCAAGCACTGCATGGAGATAACAGAGCTGCTGTGTAGTCAGAGCTGCTGTATAATTTTCGAAAACAAGCTTCATCTGGTCGAGAATAGTCTCGTATGCACCCTTCACCACATCCTGAGAACACACCACCGAGGAATATGACCACACAGCATTGGCCAGTTGCATAATATGAAAAGGATACCCTTCCGCCAGATCTATGATCATAGCAGCTGTCTCATTATCAAGATATTTCGCACTATCTGCAAAACTCTCACGAAGTCCTTTTATCATATCCGACCTGCGGATCTTTCCCAAACGGATCACATCTCCGTACCTATAGAACATCGGAGTGTTCTTCACAAACTTCTCCACCACAGAAAGCATGGCTCCGCTGACACAGTAGGAAACCCCATCATGACGACTCCATCTGCCTCTCACGCGTTCCAGAAAGGATTCCGGGTCGTCAAAAAGGGACACAGCATGAATATCATCCACACATACAACCAGCTTCACATCTTTATCCTTGGCTATGATGCAAGGGATATTGAGAAGTTCATCCTGATTGTGACGGATATCCTCCCAATCAAAGTCTACAGAAAACTCGAATACTGGTCCGGCAGTAAATGTTACCCTCGGACAGATGTTCGGAAAATATTTTCTGACATTTTCCACAACATCTTCCTGACATACAGACACCGCCTTGAGAACGCTTTGCACGAGCAGCTCATAAAAGCGCTCCTCATTCCGTACATTGGAAAGACTGAAATAACAAAAACGGAGACTCTTTTCCTTATGGAGAGCCATTTCTGCAGCACGATGAATCAAAGATGTTTTTCCCCATCCCTGAGGGGCAAGAAGCATAGTGTTTGTAAGGAATACAAAATTGGAAGAAAGTCGCTTTACCTCATCTTCCCGGCCCCAAAAGCCACTTCCTCTTGCTATATCATTGCAATCAAAGATTTTAGACATGATTCAGATTATTTGTTTCCACAAATGTACTACATTTATTGTATTTACACAAATTGTAAATCAATTACGGTAAACAAATCTATTTCAGACCCATTTTCTCCTTAAGTCCCCTAAGAACATCAAAAGCCTGGAGAGGCGTAAGATTATTAAGATCTACCGAATCAAGATCCTCTTTAAGAGAAGAAAGCAGAGGATCTTCAAGCTGGAAGAAAGACAGTTGAATAGATCCATCACTCTCCACACGACCTTCCTTCGTATTGTATGGTTTTGTCATTTTTCTCTTGTATGGAGTTGCCACGTCGCTTCCATTCTCCGAAACGGCAGAAGAAACCCCGTTCTTCGTAATGCCGGAGCCATTCTCTAATGCAGATAAAGTCTTCTCAGCAGAATCCAATACCTGTTTAGGCATACCAGCCATTCTTGCTACGTGCAGACCGAAGCTGTGTGCAACGCCTCCTGGCATGAGCTTACGAAGGAATATTACGTTCTTTCCAACCTCCTTGACTGCTATATGGAAATTGTGAACGCGGTGGTAGATATTTTCCAAATCATTAAGTTCATGATAATGAGTCGCAAAGAGGGTCTTAGCGCCATTTCCGTATTCATGGATATATTCTACAATTGCACGAGCAATGGACATACCGTCGTATGTCGATGTTCCTCGACCGATTTCATCGAGAAGAACAAGCGAACGCGAAGACAGATTATGAAGAATCATTGACGTTTCGAGCATCTCTACCATGAATGTAGATTCACCACGAGAAATATTGTCCGAAGCACCCACTCGCGTAAAGATCTTATCACAATAACCTATTGCAGCAGATTCCGCAGGCACGAAAGAGCCGACCTGAGCCATAAGCACTATCAGAGCCGTCTGACGGAGAAGAGCCGATTTACCGGCCATATTCGGACCTGTAAGGATAATTACCTGCTGTTTTTCATTATCCAGTTCTATATCATTAGGAACAAAGTCTTCTCCTGCCGGCATCATGGTCTCGATGACCGGATGGCGGCCTTTCACAATAGAAATGCCTTTGCCGTCATTCATTTGTGGGCGGCAATATCTATTGGAAACCGCAAGATCCGCAAATCCGGAAAGCACATCCAGACGCGCAAGGATACGGCAATTCTTCTGAATTGCTGCCATATTTGACTGAATCCTGGACACTATTTCAGCATACAACTGAACTTCGAGCTGATAGATACGCTCCTCTGCACCAAGTATCTTATGTTCGTATTCCTTGAGTTCCTCTGTTATGTATCGCTCAGCATTTACAAGAGTCTGCTTGCGTACCCAGTCCTGCGGAACCTTATCCTTCTGTGAATTACGAACCTCAAGATAGTATCCGAACACTGAGTTATAACCGATCTTAAGAGAAGATATATCTGTGCGCTCCATCTCTCTTTCCTGTATCCTGAGAAGATAATCCTTACCTCCTCTGGCAATGCTCCTCAGTTCATCAAGCTCTTCTGAAACACCAGGAGCTATCACATCACCCTTTCCCACTGCCGCTGCTGTTTCCGGATGCATGGTCCTGCCAAGATAATCAAGGAGTTCCTGGCAGTCGGTGATGGAGTTCATCATATTGTCAAGGGCATCCACACCTTTTCCTGAACAAAGCTGCATGATTGGAGCCGTCTGACTAAGACCGCGGCGAAGCTGCATAATCTCGCGCGGCATAATCTTCCCTGCCGCTGCGCGGGCAATGATTCGTTCAAGGTCGCCGATATCTCCAATTCGTTCCTGAAGCTGTTTCAAGTCATCCTGAGAATCCACAAAATGCTGTACGACAGAATGTCTGTCAGAAAGTTCGTTCAGATCCATTACAGGCATAGAAAGCCATGTCCTCAGCATACGCGCTCCCATCGGGGATGCGCATCTGTCCATAACCTCAACCAGAGATGTTCCTTCTTTCCCTGCGGTAGATGCAAAAATCTCAAGATTCCTGAAAGTAAAGCGGTCCATCCAGACAAACGAACCCTCATCAATTCTTGAAATGGAACAGATGTTCGCAAGACCATGATGATGGGTCTGTTCCAGATAAATCAGCAAAGCTCCTGCAGAAGTTATTCCGAGAGGGAAGATGTCAATGGCAAAACCTTTGAGAGAATCTACCTTAAGCTGCCTCTTGAGTTTTTCTACGGAATTGTCATAAATGAACGCCCATTCTTCAAGAGTAGAGATATAATGACTATCACCATAACGTTCTCTGACTCCCTTTTCATATCCCCTAGGCACAAGCAGTTCCTTAGGAGAAAAAGAACTGAGAAGCGTGCCTATATAATCCAGGGAACCTTCAGCAAGCTGGAAAGAACCAGTAGATACATCCAGAAAGGCTGCACCGCATTTGTCCTTATGGAAGGTAAGTCCTGCGATATAGTTATGTTCCTTCTGCTCCAGAAGCTGTTCGTTGAATGATATACCAGGAGTGACAAGTTCGGTCACTCCCCTTTTTACGATATTCTTAGTAAGCTTCGGATCCTCAAGCTGATCGCAGACAGCAACCTTATAACCGGCGCGAACCAGCCTTGGAAGATATGTCTCCAAAGAATGATGAGGGAATCCAGCCATAGGAATGGCACCGGGAACTGCACTCGAACGTTTTGTAAGCACTATTCCCAAAACCTTGCTCGCTATCAGAGCATCATCTCCGTATGTCTCATAAAAGTCACCACATCTGAAAAGTAGCACCGCTTCAGGGTAATCTGCCTTGAAAGCGAAGAACTGCTTCATCATAGGTGTCTCGGTAGGTCTCTTCTCTGCCATAATTCTATAGTCATAAAGCGGCAAATTTACTCAATATTTTCTTTATCTTTGCATGGTTATGAAAAGAGTGCTGATCATATCATATTATTGGCCGCCGACAGGAGGTTCGGGAGTGCAGAGATGGGTGAAGTTTGCCAAATATTTACCATCCGAAGGTTGGCAGCCGGTGATATATACTCCTGAAAACCCGGAACAGCTCGCTGTCGATCATTCCCTTGAATCTGAGATATCTCCAGAAACAGAGGTGATAAAGACACATATTACCGAGCCATATGAACTATACAAGAGGTTCCTTCGTCGGTCTGGCCACAGCAAGGATGCTGTAGAGGTCAATCCCGTCAATGCTCAGAATAAGTCCTTCGCTCAAAAAGCGGCGATGTGGGTCAGGGGTAATCTTTTCCGTCCGGATCCACGCTGTATGTGGATAAAGCCTTCTGTTAAATTTCTGAAGAAATATCTTGAAGAACATCCTGTAGACCTGATTGTAAGTACCGGTCCCCCACAGTCCATGCATCTTATAGGTCAGAGACTTGCCAAGGAAACAGGTATTCCTTGGATTGCCGATTTCCGTGATCCTTGGACAAAAATATTCTATTTCAAACACCTTTCGATGACTCGTGCGACTGAAAGGTGGCATAAGAAAATGGAAAAACGCGTTTTAGATGACGCAACAGCAATCATCGCTGTTTCCCCTCTCGTTCAGAAGGATTTCCAAGCCATGACGAAGACACCGGTGGAGCTCATTACAAACGGATTTGACGAATGCGATTTCCATTCTGACAAATGCGACAACCCTAATAAAGACTTCACCATCACTCATACCGGTCTGTTCGCAGCAGATGGCAACCCTACCTGCTTATGGGAAGTACTGGCTGAAGAATGCAGTAAGGACAACCTCTTCAAAGAACGTCTCAGGATAAAGCTTATAGGAAAGACAGATGTCCAGATAATCAAGTCCATTGAGGAAGCCGGATTGAATGACAATCTCATGGATATGGGATACCAATCTCACGAAACAGCAGTAAATGAACAGAGAAATGCCTCAATACTCATCCTGCCCCTGAGAAAAGAACCGGAGTATAAGGCTGTGCTCCCTGGCAAGTTGTTCGAATACATGGCGTCGCTCCGTCCTATCCTTGGAATCGGACAGCCGGACGGCGCAATGTCCATGATTATTGACGAGGCAGAAAGCGGTAAAACTATAGACTGGGATGACAAGGAAGGACTGCGTGATTTCATCCGCGAATGTTGGAAACGATATCTGGATGGAGGTATTGAAGTAAGGACTCCGGACATATCGCGCTTTACACGACGCAACCTTACCACCCGTCTGGTACAATTGTTTGATAAAATTACAAAATGATGAAGAAGGAAATATTGAAGAAGATACTGGTCTATGCAGGAATAATCCTGACTTTCGCCGTCATAGCATACGGATTCGTTCCTCAGGTGCTGGACGGAAAGATCGTAAACCAAAGCGACATCGCATCATGGAAGGGAATGGCAAACGAAGCCATGACTCATAATGCCGCACATCCGGAAGATCCTACCGCATGGACAAACTCAATGTTCGGAGGAATGCCGACTACAGCAACAATCGACGATTTTGACGGAGATTGGACTGACAAGCTGTACGACTTCCTTTTGACAGGACGCAGGCCTGCCAGCTACCTGTTCCTTACACTCGTCGGTGCTTTCCTGCTGATGCTTTCGATGGGCATCAATGGTATCGTGGCTGTAGCAGGAGCCATTGCCATCGGATTCTGCTCCTATAACATGCAGATTATCCAGGTAGGACACAACACAAAAATGCAGGCAATAGCCTATTTCCCCTGGGTTCTGGCAGGAGTCATCTACACTTATCGAGTAGCACTGAGCAGTATAAGATCGTCATGGTTGCCTAAGACTGTTCTTGGGGCGACACTCTTCGCCTTTGCTCTCAGCATGCAGATAAAGGCCAATCATATCCAGATAACGTATTACCTTGCCATAGTCATTTTCGTATATGCGATAGCTCTGCTGATCAGCCTATGCATCGACAAGGAAAAACGTGCAAAACTCGGACGATTCTTTGCTGCATCCGCACTCCTGCTTGTCATCGGATGCATAGGAATAGCTACAAATGCCAACAAACTCATCCCGACATACGAATACACTCCGTACACAATGCGTGGAGGTTCGGAACTCTCTGGCAGCGGCACCGGACATAGTTCTACCGGCCTTGACCTTGACTATGCGACAGCATGGTCGTATGGAATCGAGGAAATGCCGAACCTGCTCATTCCTAACTTCAACGGAGGATCATCTTCTGGAGCATTGGATCTGGATTCGGAAACCGGAAAACTCTTGAAAAGAGCCGGCCAGCCGAATCTTCGTCAGACCTTGAAATCCATGCCTCTGTATTGGGGCCCTCAACCATTCACAGCCGGTCCTATGTATATGGGAGCCATTTCTGTCTTCCTCTTCATCCTAGGTCTATGCCTTGTGAAGGGACGTGAAAAATGGTGGATCGTAGTCGCGACTGTTGTCGCTATTCTCCTGGCCTGGGGAAGTCATTTCCTTTGGTTCACAAAACTATGGTTCGACTATGCCCCGTTCTATAATAAATTCAGGACTGTATCCATGGCTCTTATAGTCCTTCAGGTGACCCTGCCACTTCTTGGCTTCTATACTCTTGACAGGATAATCAAGGAAAAATATACCGCCAAGGAGTTCGGAAAGGCGGGACTCATTGCATATGCATTGACCGGACTCTTCTGTCTTGCTTGTGCATTAATGCCTGGTATAGCAGGTACATTCACCGGTGCTGTCGACGCAGGACAGCCGGAAATACTTATAGATGCTCTCGTGGCGGACAGAGCAGATCTGTTGACCAAGGATGCTTGGCGTTCATTCTGGCTGATAACTGTAACTGGAGCCCTTCTGCTTTGGGCTTTCCACACTCCAAAGGTAGATGCTGTCGGTCCGAACGGTTCATTTGTCCGTAAAGGCAGGATGACTATTGTAGCTTTCGCAATGATTCTTCTCGTCGGATTTGACCTTATCCCTGTAGGAAAACGCTACCTGAACAAGAGTCATTTCGTCACTCCTAAGGATTTTACAGCACAGTATGACCTTCGCCCTGTAGATGAGATTATCCTTGAGGATTCGGACCTGAATTACAGAGTTCTGGACATAAGCGTAAACACTTTCAACAGCTCAATTCCGAGCTATCATCACAAGACAATCGGAGGTTACAGTCCTGTTAAATTGCAACGATATCAGGACCTTATAGAAAGATACATCACTTCTGAGATTTATGATATCTATGATGTGGTGGAAAATTCTGCAACGGTATCAGAAGTAGAGGAAACATTACCAGAACTAAAAATAACATCTTTGTTAAACGGCAAATATGTCATTCTTGGAGCTGATTACCCTCCTGTCATGAACCCATACGCATACGGAAATGCATGGTTTGTTTCGTCTGCTGTTCCAGCATCCACACCTGACGAAGAAATCGCACTCCTTGCTTCAACAGAGTTGCGTAATACAGCGGTTATCGGGGAAGATTTTGCCTGGGCCCGA
>JAEIGA010014369.1_pt1 | contig 12052 bp, 9 predicted proteins | sample 9270691 | NCBI WGS metagenome assembly JAEIGA01 (sample SAMN17057246, study PRJNA624740) | gut metagenome | biome: biome; isolation source: fecal sample | host: Bos grunniens | place: China: Xizang | collected 2019
TAACTTCAACAAAGAGTTTGCTTCTTCCAGTTGCAGATTCTGTTGAACGCTCAGAAGATAATAAAACAAAAGATATTCTTGTAAAAAGATTTTCTATGCACGAAGTTCATTCATACATTTGGTATGAAGGAAAGAAAATGCAAGATATCAGTCTTGAAATTGAAGACAATCCAAAACTTCTTAACAGCGTAACTCCAGAAAATACAGTTATCAGAAATTCAATGTTGCCTACTCTACTTTGCTTTGCTTACGAAAATAAATCTTGGTCAGACAACTACAGCATTTTTGAAATTGGTCGTGTTGTTCAAGGCGTAAAAGAAGATGGAACTTGTAACGAAAAGCGTCATCTTGGTGTTGTGCTTTACAATAAACACAAAAACGAAAAAGAACTTTACTTAGAAACAGTAAATATTTTGCGATACATTGTAAATGCAATAAAACACACAAACGATATTTCTTTTGAAAAAATTTCGCCAGAACATTCTTGGCAACATCCAAAAAATACTTCTGCAATTTTCTGCGAAGGAAAAAGAGTTGGAACATTGTGTACACTTCATCCTTTTAACTTACAAGAAATTGATAAGAACGCTTCTATCGTTTGTTTTGAAATTGATATGGATGATTTTAACACAATCACACCAAAAGATATTTCTTTTACAGATCCATCAAAATTTCCTTCTATCGATTACGATATTTCTCTTGTTCTTCCAAAAGATGTTTTGTTTAATAAGGCACAAGAAAAAATCAAATCACTTGGAATTAAAGAACTTAACAACATCGGAATTATTGATGTTTACGAATTGCCAGAAGAAACAAGTGTTACTGTAAGATTTACTTTCTCAGCCTTTGAAAGAACTCTTACAATGGACGAAGTTCAAAAAAATATCGAAGCAATTACAGAAGCATTAAAAGAATTTAACATTAAAGCAAGATTCTAATTTTGTTTTAACACAAAAATTTTTAAGCCATCAGCATTTTGATTTTGTCAAAAGGTTTGATGGCTTAATTTTTTTAAATTGAAAACTTATCAAAAATAAAATATAATAAATTTTATGAACGCAAGAAAAGATATTTTAGTTACAGGTTGCTGTGGCGGAATGGGAAGTGCAATCTGTAAAAAACTTATGGAACAAAATTACAGAGTTTTTGGAATTGATAAAAAAATCAATTTAGAAAGTACAGAAAACTTTTTAACTTTTGAATGTGATGTAACTTCAACTGAATCTGTAAAAAATGTTTTTGAAAAAATTAACGAAAAAACAAATTCACTTTTTGCTATTGTTCACACTTCTGGAATTTACGATTTAGATTCTTTAATAGAAATTGACGAAAATAGATTTAATAATATCTTTCAAGTAAATATATTTGGTGTTTACAGAATCAACAAAAAATTTTTTCCGCTTTTAAATAATGAAAGTAGAATTATAATTACAACTAGCGAACTTGCACCTTTAGAACCGTTACCTTTTACTGGCTTATACGGAATCACAAAAACCACTTTAGAAAAATATGCTTTTTCTTTACGAATGGAATTACAATTACTCGGAATAAAAGTTATTGTTATAAGGCCGGGTGCTGTAAAAACTTCTTTACTAAATGCTTCAACTACGGCACTTGATAAATTTATTGAGAACACAAAAAATTATTCTTGCAACGCAATCCGATTTAAGAAAATTGTAAACAGCGTTGAAGCAAAAAATATTTTGCCAGAAAAAATTGCAAACAAAATTCACACTGCCATCAGTTGCAAAAATCCTAAATTCGTTTACAACATAAATCGCAATCCACTTTTACGATTGTTAAATATTCTTCCGGCAAAATTACAAGTTGCAATTATCGGTTGGATTTTGAAAGAGAAAAGTTAATCATAAAATTATACAAATAAATCTTCAATAAATTCATATTGATTATTTTTGAATGCGTTTTTAACTTTTACATCAACTTCATTTCCTTCTGACAATGCAAAACCTGCGCTTTCAAGTAACACTTTTAATTCTTCGTATGAAAGTTGCATATTTGCAGCGATAACAATAATCTTATCTTTCTTTGGTTTGTAGCCTTGTTTTTTAAGAATATTATAAAAAAGTTGACGAGTAATCAATCTTGTAAATTTATAAATGTCTGAACTTTTTTTATCAGGATTATTTTTTAAAAATCTTTCAACATGATTATTTAAGATAGACTGAAAATCAGAATTTTCTTTTATTTTAACAACATTATTTGATGGAAGCTTAGAAACTAAATTACCATCATCAGAAGATTTCTTGCTAAGTAAATTATTATTACTTAATTTTGCTTGAGAAACTAAATAATCAATAATCGGATTACCAGATTTTTCATCTTTTAATAATTCAAAAGAAGCTCCTTTTTCTTTAAAGAACTGAAGTATGTGTTCATTTTTATTATTGTAGGCAACAACAGGAAAATATAATTACCTTCAACTGAAGCACCTGCATAACATAATTCTTTTATCATACCTAAATCATTATTAACCAAAGCCCTAAAAAGAGCTTGATCAAATTCAAGTTTTGAAAAAGTAAACTTAGAAAGAATAGTTTTTACAACATCCCTATCTTTATGACTTACGAAAAATCTTAACATTTCAGAAATTTGTTCATGATTAAATATTGAATACAAATCTTTTTCAAATAAAAATTTTGCAGTTTCATAAGAATCATTTGTGATTGCGTTCCAAAGTGCATTTACATAAGAAGGATGTTTTGCATTTACATTTGCACCTGCATCAACTAAAATTTTTAATATACCGATAGAATTTGAACCCGCTGCCAATAAAAGAGGATTCATTCCATCGTAATCTCTTGCTTCAATATTAACATTATGTTCAAGGAAAGTTAACAAAATACATTCTCGTTCATCAAAGAAAAAATCAGAACATAAATAATGCAAAGCAGTTGAACCTCGGTCACTTACCGCTTCGATATCAGCACCATTTTCTAAAAGATAATCTATAAAATTATAAGCACAACGATAAGTTGCCAACATAAGCAAAGTATAATCATTTTTAAAACGCATATTTACATCAAAAGGAGGTATATTTTTATCATCAAGAAAAGACAAATCATCAAAATCAATGGCTTTTTCTAAATAAGGAACATCAGAATAATCAACTCCGTAAACATCTAGACCAATCATATTATGATGAGTTTCGTAATTGTAATTGTCGTAATCATTATCAAACATTTAAACCTCACTTAATTTAATAGAAATTATTTTTTGATAATATCATAAATCCTAAAAAAAGTGGTAAATTAAAAATTTACATTTATGTAATTAAAATGAGTAAATATGAGATGAATTTTAGAAGGATGTAAAAGTTAAAATCTATAATTAACAGAAGAAACAGATAACTTTCCTTTCTTAACTAAATAATTATCAAATTGAATATTTTTAGAATTTTCATTTAATGTAACATAAGTCCATTGATTTTCATTATCTCGGTTTTCGCAAAAACTTTTGAAACAAAATTCTGTAAAACTTCCAAAGTTGTATCGACCACCAGAATGCCAATGTCCAGAAAAAACTAAATCAACATTATGTTTATCACATAATTCAATTAACAAAGCTCTTTCCCGTGTGTCAGAAAGTCTAAAAAAATCAAACATTGTCATATCAGCATAAATCGGATAATGAGTTAAAACAATTTTTGGATTTTTATCTTTTTCTACAAGTTCTTTAAAATTATTTAATTGATTATAACCTAAAATTCCACTTGCTGTGTCTAAAAAATACCAAGAACGAAATTTTGTTTTTTCAGAATTTATCGGAGTTTTAAAATAAAAATACGATGCATCCTTATTAGTTGAAAATGATAATTCTTTCCAATAGTCATATCCATCTTGATATAAATCATGATTTCCTAATAAAACATAAAATGGAATATCAGGTTGCAATAATTTTGATTTAATTTTTTTTACAAAAGATTCGCTTTCTTCATAATTATCTTCAAAACCTGTATCAACTAAATCACCAAGAAACAAAATAAAATCGATTTTTTTATTTTTAATTGAATTTAAAAAAAGTTTTTCTTGTCTTTCTTTTTTTCCACCAAAATGTAAATCTGTAAGAATTAAAAAATTTAGTTGAGAACCTGTAGTTTCAGGTGAAGAAAACTTTTTAATTTCTTTTGCGCGAACATCAACATGTGGACCTCTAAAGAAAAATTTTTGATAATCATAACTGCAAGAAAAAATACAAAAAATAAAAATTGCTGATAAACTAAAAAATATTTTTTTCATAACTTCCTCAAATTTTATAAACTAAAAATAATTTACACTGATAACCATTTAATGCTCCAGAAAGAGTAAATTGGTCAGCATATAAAAGTTCGATAATAGTTCCAAAAGTAAAATTTTTTGGAAAGTCGTAAGAGTAACCTAATTGCCACCAAGTATTTAGCCAACCTTTAAAATATAAATAATCAAAAGTTCCTAATCTAAACATAATTTCATGTTTCTGTTTTATTTCTTTAATTAACTGAAATTCTAAAATTGGGAAAGGTTCAAAAAATGATAAACGATTATCTGTAAGTTTTTGCACAGTTGTTTTTAAATCTACTCCCAAAGATAAATTTATGGCTAAAGGATTTTCAATATTTTTTCCTAAAAATTTTGTACTAATAAAGAAAACATTATCATTTATAAATAATTCATTTAAATATTCTGACTTATATGAAAATGAAAAGTGTGATAAATATCCCATTGCTAATTGGAACTTTTGCAGTTGCAAAGGCTTAATTGCACCAGATGCAGAAAAGTCAAAAGAAAAATTATCAAAACATAAACCAGAAAAAATATTTATTTCTTTAAATTCTTTTCTATAACCAATGCTACATTCCAGAGGCACAGGTTTTGGAACAAAGTTTTTTGACGAAAATCCAAAATCAGCAAAAATACCTTCGCCCCAATATTGAGCAGCACTAATATTGCTAAAAATCATCAAGGCTAAAAGAAAAGTAATTAAATTTTTTTTCATAAAAAACCTACTAAAATATTTTGATTAAGTTTACCAAAAATATTTTTTATCAGTCAACAGTTTGGAAAAAAAAATTAACTCTCACCAATTTTCTTTGCAATATTTTCTCCATCCATGGCAGAAGATACGATTCCGCCAGAATATCCAGAACCTTCTCCCGCAGGAAAAAGATTTTGAATAACTGGACTTTGCAAAGTTTCTTTATCTCGTAAAATTCTTACGGGAGTTGATGTGCGAGTTTCACTTGCAATCAAAATTGCATCTTCACAAATAAAGCCTTTCATATTTTCATTAAATTTTTTGAAGGCTTTTTGTAAACGAGTTTTGATAAAATCTGGAAACCACAAATCAAGCCGAGAAGAAATCAATCCTGGAGTATACGAAGTTTCTGGAAAAGATTTTGTTTGTCGACCTTCAAGAAAGTCAACTAATTTTTGTGCAGGTGCTTTTATTCCTTCTCCATTTTGATAAGTTAATTTTTCAAGATAAGTTCTAAAATTCAAAGACGAAAGTAAATTATCTTTGTTATCGATTTTATTTTCTTTTAAAATTTGTTTGGCATCTTCAGGTCGAACTTCAACAACGATTGCAGCATTTGACCATTTTGAATTTCTACTTGATGGCGACATTCCGTTTACAACGATTTCTTCTTTACTGGAAGAAGATGGAACAACTAATCCGCCAGGACACATACAAAATGAATAAACGCCTCGCTCATCAACTTGTGTTGTTAATCGATATTCTGCCGCACCTAAATTTTCAGTTCGTTCTTTTCCGTGATACTGAATTTTATCAATTACAGTTCTTGGATGTTCAACACGAACGCCAACTGCAAAAGTTTTTTCTTCTAAAATTTTTGAAACATCAAGATTATTTTTTATTGAAACATCATAAAGCATTTTGTAAATATCAGTTGCTGAATGTCCAGTTGCAAGAATGACTGCATCTGCAAAAATCTTTTGTTCATTATTTTTTTCTTTTGAATCAACGCAAACAATTCCTTTTGCAAAAAAATTATTTTGTTCATCTTTTTCTAAAATCAAATCTGTACAAATTTTATCAAAGTAAACTTCGCCACCAAAATTGATAATCGTATCAATCATGTTGTTAATAATTTTTGGAAGTTTATCAGAACCAATATGAGGATGTGCATCTGATAAAATTTTTTCGTCTGCGCCATGATAATTAAATATAGAAAGTATTTTTGAAATATCGCCTCGTTTATTTGAACGAGTAAAAAGTTTTCCGTCAGAAAAAGTTCCTGCTCCACCTTCCCCAAAACAATAATTTGAATTTGCATCAACAATTCCAGTTGTACTAATTTTTGCAATATCAACTTTTCGTTTTGAAGTTCTACTTCCTCGTTCTACAATAATTGGTTTTATTCCAGATTCTAAAAGTTGTAAACCTGCAAACAAACCTGCTGGACCTGAACCAACAACCACAACTGTTTTTTTATTTTCGATATTTTTCCATTTGGGAATAAATTTTTCTTGCTCTGGATTTTCACCAACATAAACTGCGTATCGTAAATGAAATTTTATTTTTCCTTTTCGTGCGTCAATAGATTTTTTCTTTAACACAAAAGCGTTCACATCTTTTTTATTTTTTATATTAAGTTGTTTTAAAACTTTACTTTCAAGCAAAGTTTTATTTTTTTCTTCTTCTGGTAAAATTGTAATTGTTGTTTCGTAAATCATAATTCAAAGTATATATTATATTTTGTTGCTACTTCAAGTCATATCTGCTATAATTCAATTATGAAAGTTGTTATTTTGCAATCCCCATTAGTTCAATTAAATACGCCTTATCCTTCTGGTGCATATTTAAAATCATTTTTTTTGCAACAAGATATTTTTAATTTTTCTAGCGTACAATGGTTTGATTTATCAAATCTTCTATATAATAATATTTTTTCAAAAGATGGATTAACAAAACTTTTTGAATTAACAACTGATAAAGCTTTGCAACTTGCACAAAAATCACAAAAAGAAAATGATGAAAACACAGCCTTTAATTTACAGCGATATATTTTTCAAAAAGATTCTTGGATAAATTGGATTGATAAAATTAAATCAATTCTTACAGATTCAAACGGAAGAGAATTTTGTCATGAATTTATTTTTTCTCCATTTGCACCTCGCGGAAACAGAATGGATAATTTTCTTTCAGAATTAAATCGGGAAGTTACAATTGACGATGCAAGATTTTTAGCATCTTTTGCTTTGGCAGATTTAGCAGATTACATCAATGTTGTTTTTGACAAAAACTTTTCTTTGATTCGCTACGCTGAACATTTAGCAACAAGTCAAAAAGATTTTTCAAAATTTTTAAAAGTAATTGATTCACCAATTTTAAAAAATTTTCTCACTCCACTATTACAAAATTTATTTTTACAAATTGATTCTCAACAAAAATCCAAAAATGAAAATTCTGAAAACGAAAAAATTTTATTTTGCATTTCAGTTCCTTTTGCTGGATGTTTTGCATCAACTCTTCACATTGCAAAAGAAATTAAAAATTATTTTGGAAAAAACGCAAATGTTTCTATCGGTGGCGGATTTATAAATACTGAACTTAGAAATATCAACGAAGAAAAACTTTTCGATTATGTAGACTTTGTAAGTTACGACAGAGGTTACGGTTCTTACATTGATTTATTAAAAAATAATTTTTTGCTATACGGAAAACAATATTACAAAACAACTTATTTTTATGAAAATAAAATCATCACACAAAAAGAAAATGATTTAGAAATTTCTAAAATAGAAAATGATTTTACAAAAAAAGTTTTTCCAGATTTTTCTGAAATTGATTTTTCACTTTATCCACGACTTGCTGATGACATAAATCCAATGCACAGAATTTGGTCAGATGGAAGTTGGCTAAAAGCGTATCTTGCTCACGGTTGTTATTGGCACCGATGCGCATTTTGCGACACAACACTTGATTATGTTTGCAACTATTCAAGAATTGATACAGAACTTTTGTACAACTGGCTTTATCAACAAGCACAAAAAACTGGAATCTACGGAATACATTTTGTAGACGAAGCATCTCCTCCAAAATCATTATCTGAATTTGCGTTATTAAATTGTAAAAATGATTTAGAACAAAAGCGATTAACTTTTTGGGGCAACATCAGATTTGAAAAAACTTTTTCTCGCGACTTAGCGGACTTTCTTGCTTACGGCGGATTAACTGGCGTTTCTGGCGGAATTGAAATTGCAACAGGAAAAGGTTTGCAAGATGTAAACAAAGGAACTGATTTTGATTCAATCGTTGCAAGTTGCGCAAGTTTTAAAGAAGCAGGAATTTTAGTTCACGCTTATATGATTTACGGATTTTACACAGAAACTCCGCAAGACTTAATCAATTCAATGGAAACTTTACGACAACTTTTTGCAAACGGTTTGCTTGACAGCAGTTTTTGGCACAAGTTTGTTTTAACAAAACATTCTACGCTTTTTGCAGAATATCAAAAAGGAATGCATCCAAAATTAAAACCAATTATCAGTAATGAAAAATCTTGGTTTGCACAAAATGATATTAGATTTGAAGGCGAAGAAAAATCACAGCGCTACACAGATTATCTTGAATACGCACTAAATAATTGGATGCACGGAATTGGATTAAACAAAAAAGTTCAATCTTGGTTTGATTTTCCAATGCCACAACCTACAATTCCACAAAATTATGTAGAAAAATCAATCGAAAAGTACGAGAATAAAAAACTTTCAGAATTTAATGATTTTCAGGATTTTATTGATTTTACCCAAAAATCAAATCCAAAAAATAAAAATCAATTTTTCTGGCTTGGCGGAAAACCAATCGTAACAGAAGAAGGTAAAAATCATCTTCAATTAAGATGGATGTATTTTAACGAAATTCACAATGCTTTTTTACCAGAAGGAACATCAAACGAAACTGCGCAAAAACTTGCAGATTTTTTGTATTCACTACGGCCAGAAAATCATTTTGCTACAGATGAAAACAGAATTACCCAAGAAAAACAGATTTCTTCTATTATAAATGCTAAAATTTATAAAAAACTTCGCGGAAATGCTTTGTGTAAGATAAAACTTTAATTAAATATATAATTTTTTATCTATATTAAAATAAAATCTATTCACATTCTTTATATTATGCTGTATAATGTTTATAATTTCGAAATAATAGGATTATTGTCTAATTTTGCTAAAAATGTGGTAAATTACCAATAAATCCAAAATAAATATTAAGGATGGTACAAGAATGAGAAACAAGGTTACGATTATCGGTTCAGGTAGCGTAGGTTCAACAATCGCTTATACGATGGCAGTAGAGGGAATTGCCTCAGAAATCGTAATGGTAGACATCAATGTAAACAAGGCTTTAGGAGAAGCTCTTGATATTAGACAGGGATTATCTTTTTACACATCATGCTCTATCTATGCAGGAAGCTATGAAGATGCAAAAGATTCTGATATCGTAATTCTTACTTCTGGAGTTGCAAGAAAACCAGGACAATCTCGTCTTGATCTTGCACAAACAAATGTAAATATCACAAAATCAATCATTCCAGAAATCACAAAATATGCTCCAAACGCATACTATATCATCGTTTCAAATCCTATTGATATTCTTACTTATCAATTCCATAAAACATCAGGTTTGAAAGAAAACCAAATCATCGGTTCAGGAACAGTTTTAGACTCAGCTCGTTTATGCGCAAGAATCGCTGAATATTATAAAATTAACCAAAAAAATGTTCACGCTTATGTTTTAGGTGAACACGGAGATTCATCATTCGTTCCATGGTCAATCGCAAATATTTCTAACATCCCAGTTGATGATTATCCAAACTGTATTACAGACAAAACAAAAATTCTTCCACCTTTAGTTCACGAAGAAGTTGAACAATATGTTCGCAAATCAGGTGGACGCGTTATCGAAAGAAAAGGTGCAACTTTCTATGCAATCGCAATGTCAGTTTGTCACATCTGTAAAGCATTAGTAAGCGGAGTTGATTCAGCTTTACCAGTTTCAACATTGATGCACGGTGAATACGGAATCGATGATGTTTGTTTAAGTACTCTTTCTATCGTTGGTAATAAAGGTGTAGAAGGAAAACTTGCACTTAAACTTACAGACGAAGAAGTAGAAAAACTTCAATACAGTGCAAAATGTCTTAAAGACATTATTTCTCAACTTAACTTCTAATTAAAATTTTTTTGGAGAATATAATGGAATACAGAATTGAACACGATTCAATGGGCGATGTAAAAGTTCCTGCAAACAAATACTGGGCTGCTCAAACAGAAAGAAGTCACGAAAACTTTAACATCGGTGTTGGAATCGAAACAATGCCACGAGAAATCACAAAGGCTTTTGGTGTGTTAAAAAAAGCCGCTGCAATGGCAAACAACGCACTTAAACCAGAAAAAATGACTGCAGAAAAATTAGATGCAATTTCTAAAGCTTGTGATGAAGTTATTTCTGGCGAACTTTTTGACCATTTTCCACTTGTTGTATGGCAAACTGGTAGTGGTACACAATCAAATATGAACGCAAACGAAGTTATCGCAAACCGCGGTAACGAAATCGCTTCAAATCTTCCAGCTGGAACTTTCTTTGAAGATGCTACAAAAGTAACAAAACTTCTTCATCCAAATGATGATATCAATATGAGTCAATCTTCTAACGATACTTTCCCTACAGCAATGCACATCGCTGCTGTTACAATCTTAGAAGACAAAGTTATTCCTGCTGTTGAACTTTTAATCAACACTTTCAAACGCCTAGAAAAAGAAAACGAAGGAATCGTAAAATCTGGACGAACTCACTTACAAGATGCAACTCCTATCACATTTACACAAGAAATTTCTGGTTGGAGAACATCACTTGAAAGAGATGTTGAACTTATTAAACTTTCATTAAATCCTTTAAGAGAATTGGCTCTTGGTGGAACAGCTGTTGGAACAGGTCTTAACGCTCCAAAAGGTTTTGATGTAAAAGTTGCTGAAGCAGTTTCAAAATTAACAGGAAAAGAATTCGTTACAGCTGGAAATAAATTCCACGCTTTAACAAGCAAAGATGAACTTGTATTTGCTCACGGTGCATTAAAAGCTCTAGCTGCAGATATGATGAAAATTGCTAACGATGTTCGTTGGCTTGCATCTGGTCCTCGCGATGGTCTTGGAGAAATCCGCATTCCAGAAAACGAACCAGGTTCTTCAATCATGCCAGGGAAAGTAAATCCTACACAATGTGAAGCTGTAACAATGGTTGCAGTTCAAGTTATGGGTAACGATGTGGCTGTTGGAATGGCTGCAAGTCAAGGTAACTTTGAATTGAATGTATTTATGCCAGTTTGTATTTACAACTTCCTTCAATCAGCTCGTTTGTTGGCAGAATCAATCGTTTCTTTCAATAATAACTGTGCTGTTGGAATTACAGCTGACAAAGAAAAAATGCACCATAATCTTCACAACTCTTTGATGCTTGTAACAGCTCTTAATCCATACATTGGATACGAAAATGCTGCAAAAACAGCTAAAAAAGCTTACAAAGAAAATATTTCATTAAAAGAAGCTTGTGTTGCTCTTGGATTCTTAACTTCAGAAAGATTTGATGAAGTTTTCCATCCAGAACAAATGGTATAATAAAGGACTTGGAGAAAATTATGAATTTTAGTTATTATCCAGGTTGTACATTGCGTACAAAAGCAAAAGATCTGGATTTTTATGCAAAAAAAAGTCTTGAAGCACTTGGTTCTTCACTTGTTGAAGTTCCAGATTGGCAATGTTGTGGAGGCGTTTACTCTACAGCAAAAGACGAAGTTGCAAATAAGCTTTCTGCTGTGAGAGCCTTGGTTGCAGCACGAGATGCTGGACAAGATTTAGTTACAGTTTGTTCTGCTTGTCATAATGTATTAAAGCAAGTAAACAATGACATGAAAAATGATGAATACATCAAAAGTCATGCAAACGCTTATATGCAATTAGAAACTCCTTACGAAGGAGAAACAAATGTTATTCACTTCCTTGAACTTTTAAGAGACAAAATCGGATTTGATGAA
>JAEIGA010014370.1_pt1 | contig 12051 bp, 7 predicted proteins | sample 9270691 | NCBI WGS metagenome assembly JAEIGA01 (sample SAMN17057246, study PRJNA624740) | gut metagenome | biome: biome; isolation source: fecal sample | host: Bos grunniens | place: China: Xizang | collected 2019
AAGGCTACAGTCAGCCAATATATCCAGCTTTCCTTGTCCTTATCGGGGAAAATGACATGCCGTAGAAAAGCTTGTGGAAAGCAACAGCCCCCATGATTGAATATGTCGATAATCTTCAAAACCTTCGTGTTTTCTTCGGTCTCTTCTACGTCTATGCCAAACTCGTTCAGATAATAATCGTAATGGTCATGGAAGTCATCGCCATGCTCCATCACCACCTGCAACATGGCTGCTACAAGTGTATCACATGCTTCTTCCCAAACTCTTTTTAATACTGATATTGATTCGCTCATAATGATTGCAAATGTATTTTAGGTAAAGGTATTGGTTTCTTTTGAGAGGATGGGAGAGATGGGGGAAAGTTTAGATCTTTTTAATGGACAGTATTTAATTAGTACAGCCAAGAGAGGAAAATCCTCTCATTTTTTCTTTTTCTCATCGTATTTTTATAATTTTGCTTAATATACTGCCCGTCATTCCGTTTAAAAACGATGATGGATTCCAAAACTAATGATGAAAAACCATGACTATAGATAATTTGCAACAGCGCACTACAATAAATGTCCAGGAAAAAGCCAACCTGATATGGGCCATTGCCGATAAGTTGGTGGGAACATACAAACCTCATGAATATGGAAATGTGATACTGCCGATGTGTGTCATCAAGCGTTTCTCCGATACACTTGCATCCACAAAAAACAAGGTTATTGAGATGAACAAGAACCTTGATGCAAGGGGCATCATGGTGAAGGATGGCTTCCTCCGCAATGCTTCGGGATACGATTTCTACAATGTCTCTCCATTTACTTTCGAGGGATTGCTTTCTGATGCTGAAAACATTTCCGACAACTTCCGCAGTTACCTCAACCATTTTTCCAACAATGTGATTGATGTGATTGAGAAGTTTGAGTTCGACAAGGAAATCACCAAGTTGTCCAACAATGGAATCCTGTATAATGTCATTGCCGAGTTCTGCTCCAAGAAGGCTTATATGGGTGCCGATGAAATCTCGGCGGTGGATATGGGCTACATCTTCGAAGAGTTGGTGCGTAAGTTCTCTGAAAGCTACGATGAGCATGCAGGGGCACACTTTACTGCCCGCGACATTATCTATCTGATGGCTGAAATCTTGGTGGCTCCCAAGAAGAACGATATGCAGAACGAAGGCATTACCGCTTCCATCTACGACATGGCCATGGGTACCTCGCAAATGCTCGACTGCTTGTCGGAAAAACTATTGCAGATTGATGAAGATGCCCAGCTGACTGAATTCGGACAGGAACTGAACGAACAGACCTTTGCCATTGCCAAGGCGAATATGCTGATCAAGGGTGGCGATGCTGAAAACATGAAGCATGGCAACACACTCTCTGATGACAAATTCACAGGTTATAAGTTTGATTATATCATTTCCAATCCTCCGTTCGGCATTGAATGGAAAAACGAGAAATCGGCCGTTGAAGCAGAGCATAAGAAAGGCGATATGGGACGCTTTGGCACAAAGCTTCCTGGTATTGGCGATTCACAGCAGTTGTTCATGCTCAATGGTGTAGCCAAGTTGAAGGAAACCGGACGCATGGCCATCATTCAGAATGGTTCTCCGCTTTTCAAGGGCGATGCCGGTTCAGGCGAAAGCAACATCCGTGGCTACTTGATTGACAACGATTGGTTGGAAGCTATCATACAGATTCCTAACGATATGTTTTATAATACGGGTATCGCTACCTACATTTGGATTGTTACCAAGGACAAAGCCGTGGAACGTACCGGCAAGGTACAATTGATTGACGCTTCCAAATGCTTTGTAAAACGCAGAAAGCCATTGGGAAGCAAGCGTAATGAGTTTACCGACGAATGTATCACTTTAATTACCGAGGCCTATCATGCCTACGCTGACGGTGTTTTCAAAGATGAAGCAAACGGACTTGAAGTGGAAGTGAAAATCAAGAACAACGAGGACTTCAAGTATAGCAAAGTGGTGGTAGAACAACCTCTCTGCGACGAAGCAGGAAACCCAGTCTTGAAGAAGGGCAAGAAGCAGGCCGATACTAGCAAGCGTGATACGGAGTCTATCCCTTGGACAGAAAATATAGAGGCATACATGGAAAAGAATGTCTATCCGTATGCACCCGATGCTTGGATAGATGAGAAGAAAACCAATGTAGGTTACGAAATTCCATTTACTCGTGAGTTCTACAAGTATGTAGCACCACGCAAGAGTGAAGATATTTATGCTCATCTGCAAGTACTCAATGCACAAGAAGAGGAGTTAATGGCTAAAATTATGGGACGATGAGTAGGGAGATGAAAGATAGCGGTGTGCCTTGGATTGGGGAGATACCAAAGGAGTGGAATATAGATACAATCGGAAATCTTTATACACTAAGAACTGAAAAGGTCAGCGATAAAGACTATGCTCCATTGTCTGTAACCAAAATGGGCATTGTGCCACAATTAGAGACTGCTGCCAAAACAGATGATGGTGACAATCGAAAACTGGTTAAAGTTGGTGACTTTGCCATAAACAGTCGTTCAGACAGAAGAGGTTCTTGTGGTATATCTGCTTATGATGGATCCGTTTCATTGATAAACCTTGTACTTACACCAAGAGGACAAATGAATCCCCGTTTTTATAATTGGTTGTTTCATTCTGAGTTATTTGCAGATGAATTCTACAAATGGGGGCACGGCATCGTTGATGATTTGTGGACTACAAGATGGCAGGAAATGAAACGCATAACCATTGTAGCACCTTCTCTTTCTGAGCAACAAAAGATTGCAAATTTTTTGGATAAAAAGTGTAGTGAGGTGGATGAGATGATAGCCTTGCAGGAGCAGATTATTGAGGAGTTGAAGGCATACAAGCAATCAGTCATCACCGAAGCCGTAACCAAAGGCTTAAACCCCAATGTCCCAATGAAGGATAGTGAAATACTATTTGTGGATAAAATCCCTAGTCATTGGAAAGAAACAAAGACATTAAGGTTATTGGAGATGCCCATAACTGACGGTCCTCACGAAACTCCTGAGGGGCTAGATAATGGTATTCCTTTTATTTCTGCAGATGCTGTATCGGATGGATATATTAACTTCGATAACAAATGGGGATATATATCACGACCATATTATGAAGAATGTTGCAAGAAATACATTCCTCAGAAGTATGATATATATATGATAAAATCAGGTGCATCTACAGGTAGAACTGCAATTGTAGAGACAGATGAAGTATTTACAATATGGTCTCCTCTCGCTGTTTTTAGAGCAAATAACAATATAATACTTCCATATTTCTTACTATATGTATTACGTTCAGACAGCTATCTAAAGCAAGTAGAAAGCAAATGGACATATGGCACACAACAGAATATTGGGATGAGAGTATTAGAAAAACTAATAATAAGTTATCCACCTCTTACCGAGCAACAATCGATCGCCGATTATTTGGACAAGAAATGTGACGAAATTGATAAGTTGATAGCCATCAAACAACAGAAGATAGAAAGTTTGAAGGAATATAAGAAATCCATTATCTACGAATATGTAACAGGGAAAAAGGAGGTTGTATGAATAACCAATCAAACATACCGAAAGTTTATCATGGCAAATGGAAAGTGCCACAATATGACTCTTGGAGAAATATAACAGGCTACCAAGAGTATATGGGTACCCTAACTTGTGATGGTAAAAAAAACACATTAGAAGTATATCACTATCCTAAGCATGGTTTAATATCTTCTATATATACTTATCACGAAGTTATCTTCGGATGTGAAGCGAACGGATATGTGTTTACTTTGTTTGAAGCAGAAATGGAACATGAATATAACTTTTCAAAAACCACCTTTAATGTAAAAATGGTGTTGGTTGATAGAGAAGTAAAATCCTTGGACGAACCTGTATATCATGAATGTAGAATAAGATTCCCTTATTTAAAAGAATGGGCATATCAATCAAGAATCAGTCTTAAGGGATCAAAAGAAAATATTGCAATTACGCTTGACACGAATAATGGTAGAACATTATTTAAAGTAGATATAGATGATAATACAACATTATCATTGTATCAATTATATAACATAAATACGACAAGATACGAATTAAACATCACTCAAGACACTCAGTTGTATATCAATTCAAAGACCAAGTTGTCCATAAGAAAACACATGGAGTATGCTATAATATTCACTGAGTTTCTTTCAATTGCATTGTTTGGAAAACAATCTCCATCAATCGTAGAGTTTAAAGATAAAGACGAGAAACATATAATTACCGGAAAATTATTATATGAGTTAGAACCATCTGTCAAGCCTTCGGGCAATCCTCTGATAGACTTTGAAAAGAACAAATCAAGACTCGATTACTTTATCAAAAATTGGTTTGCCAACTATGAGCAAATGGCTCCGATTTGCAATTATCTCATCGAGACAATGCACCCGAAAGCCTTTGATGTACCTAATTTCCTAATGATTGCACAATCTTTGGATGGGTATCACAAAAGATTTGTCAACAAGAAAGATGGCAAAGATATCAAGCAGTATGAACATCAAATACTGAAACTCCAAGAGCACTTTAAGGGTGTAAATGTATTGGCTAAATGCAAATTAGATGCATCGGTATTAGCCCATACAAGAAACAAATATTCACACTTGATTCCCGATAGTGACACCTCTCATATAGCTAAAGCTGCTGGAAGTGGAGATTTAAAAACATTGACTCAGAAGGCACTCATTCTTCTTGTCTGTTGCATCCTCGATAATATTGGAATGACCATAGACGAAATAAACGCGTGCTTAGAGGACCATTATTTAGATAGAATAGCCAGTAATATAGAATTTTACGAATATAGACCGGAAGATGGAAACCAAGGAGAAGAACTTTGAAAACGACATTGAAGCCTATTTGCTATCGCATGGATATGTAAAGGGCAATCAAGCCACATACGACAAGACCAAGGCAATAGATATGCCTGTGCTCGTTCAGTTCATCCAAGCCACACAGCCCAAGATGTGGCAACGGTATGTCAATGTCTATGGAGAAAAGGCAGAGAAGCAGCTCTACACCATATTCCAGCAGAATGTGGACCAAAACGGATTGGTTCATGTGCTCCGTTATGGTGTGAAGGATAGGGGAATGGAACTCCGTTTCGCCTACTTTGCTCCGGCATCCAATCTCAATCTGGATTTGGTGGAGAGATACAAGGGGAATATCCTGACTTGTACCCGTCAATTTGCCTATTCCACGCAGAACCATAACACCATCGACATTGTGCTGTCGTTGAACGGTATTCCTGTGGTAGCATTGGAGTTGAAGAACCAACTGACAGGCCAATCGGTGGAGAATGCCAAGCGTCAGTTTATGTACGACAGAGATGAGAAGGAGTTTTGCTTCCGTTTTAATAACCGATTCTTGGTGTACTTTGCTGTAGACTTGTATGAAGTGGCCATGACCACCCATCTGCAAGGTGCAAGCACCTATTTCCTTCCATTCAACCAAGGCTCTAACGGGGCAGGAAATGTGGGCGACGGTGGCAATCCATCGTGCGAAAACGGATATGCTACATCGTATTTATGGGAACATGTACTCAGCCCTGAAATGCTCTTATCCATCTTCCAAAGATACATCAGCAAGCAGACTAGCGAAAGCATTTCCTTGGTCAATGGGCGTAAAGTTACCACGAAGAAAACCATCCTGATATTCCCCCGTTACCACCAACTGGATGTGGTGGAGAAACTTGTTGCCGACACCAAGAGAACCAAAGAAGGGCGCAACTATCTGTTGCAACATTCGGCAGGCTCCGGAAAGTCCAACGAAATTGCATGGTTGGCTTATCGCTTGGCTTCACTCCATAACGAAGAAGACAAGGAGATGTTCCAATCGGTGTTTGTCATTACGGACAGACGCGTACTGAACAAGCAATTGCAGAACACGATTCTTGGATTTGAGCATTACGAAGGACAGATTGCAACCATTACCGATAAAGACAATTCATCGGTGCTGAAAGATGCCATCAACGACAAAAAACGCATTATCATCACCACGCTACACCGATTCCCGCTTATCTACAAGGAACTCGACAACCACAAGGGCAAGCAGTTTGCCATCATTGTGGATGAAGCCCACAGCTCGCAATCGGGCAAAAGTGCGGAGAAGCTGAAAGCAGCCTTGGCCGATACCGATGAAGCCCTGAAGGAATGGGCTGAAATAGAGGGTGTACCTACCTATGAATTGGATGAAATGGACAAGGTTTCCGAACTCCTTACCCAAGGACAGCACAAAAATCAATATTTCTATGCTTTTACAGCTACTCCAAAGCCTAAGACATTAAGAACTTTCGGAGAACTGAAAGGGGAAAAATACGATGCCTTCCACCATTATTCCATGCGACAGGCCATCGATGAAGGATTCATTCTGGATGTATTGAAATACTATACAACCATTGAAACATCGTACAAGGTAGTCAAGACGATTACGGATAATCCGGAATTTGAAGAACCACCTGCCACAAGGGCTGTAAAGGCATATCATGACAACCATGAGTTTGTCATCGAGCAAAAGGTGGCGCTGATGGTAGAGAAGATTCGTGAAATCACCCTTCGGAAAATAGACGGAAAAGGAAAAGCAATGGTGGTATCTCCATCGCGTGCCCATGCAGTGAGATATTTCCTTGCCATGAAGGAATACTGCCAGAAGAAGGGATATGACGAAATAAGACCATTGGTGGCATTTTCGGGCACGGTTTCATACCAAGGTATGGAATATACAGAACCTCAACTGAATAGCACGGAAGAATTGAAGATTTCGGAAAGTGCATTGCCTATGTACTTTGCATCCGATATGTTCAATGTGCTGATTGTGGCCGAGAAATATCAGACAGGTTTTGATGAGCCAAAACTTCACTCCATGTTCGTTGACAAGGGGTTAAGAGGGGTGAAGGCCGTGCAGACCTTATCGCGTCTGAACAGATGTTGCAAAGGCAAAGTAGATACATATGTTCTCGACTTTGCCAATACAGCTGAATCAATCAAAGCTTCGTTTGAACCGTTCTATGAAGATACATGGCTAGGAGAGGATGTGGATGTGAACATCGTTTACAAGTACCTCAACGAGTTGAAAAACTACCATTTGTGGAGTGTTGACACTGAGCAGAAGGTATTCGACATCTATTCCCAAACGCAGGATATGGGCAAACTGACATCCTTGTTCAAGCCTGTATTGGAGGATTTCGAGCAACTGGAGGAAGAGGACCGATTCAAGGTAAGATTCCTTGTGCGGGCATTTAACCGCTTCTATGCTTATATGGCTCAGATAGTACGCACCTTTGATGTGGAATTGTACAAGACCTACATCTTCACGGAACTGCTATTCAAACTTCTACCAAAGACACCTCATGAAAAGGTCGACTTAATGGGTAAGTTGGCATTAGAACATCACAAGTTATCAGAAGGTTTCTCTGGATCAATCGTATTGGAACCAACCGTAGAATACAAGACCTTGAAGGGTGAAAAGGGTGGTACAGGCAATCATACTGAAGAGAAGAGGGATTTGCTGGACAACATCATCGAAAAGATAAACATCATGTATCAAGGTAACTTCACTGAGGCTGATAGGGTAATCGTGGAAACCATCTACGATGCAATGAAGAAAGAAGAAAAGAAATTGTCCAAGCAAGCTAAGAATTCGGATGTGAACATGTTTGCCCAGAACATTTTCCCTAAAATATTTGAGAAAATAGCGCAGGATTGCTACATACAGCAAATGGACTCATTCGCCAAATTATTCGAAGAGCAATCGTTCTACAATAGAGTCATGGAGGAAATGGGAAAAGCCATGTATTTCAACTTGAAAAACAATGACAATGTACAATTGGGGAGATAACAACTATACACACCAACCATTGTGTATACAACAATACAAAACAAGTCTATTTACCTCGATTCTGCAGTTATAAATGTTTAGGTAGACTTGTTAGCCATTGCGCCTCTTCGGAGGTGGCAGTGGCTTTTTTTATGTGAACCATTGCAGTTATTGAAACTTTCACTACATTTGCGTAAATACTATACCCCTTCTTCTCGTCACACCACAATATCGAAAGACAGAAGAAAGGAGAGCTAACAAACCAAGAAATATATATTACTCAAAAAACAATCCTATCATTTCAGAATTGAAACAACGCCAACCAGAGCGTCAGAAAATCAATCAGAGATGTAAGGTTTAACAAATGATGAAACATGAGCAATAGCCAACAAAGTAACGGGCATCTGTTTAATGAAGATGATTTTGCCTTATTCGACAAATATAAAGGAAAAACTCAAAAAGAAGCACCGGAAGGACAACAGCCCTTGCGTGAATTATATGACAAACTCGGAATGATTGTGGAGGGGCTAACAAAACTCAATTATCATTGCGAAATTAAAAGAAACCCACTCAAGCAAGGAGGACCGGGCACAATGAAGTATGCCGATTATCATTGGTCCAGAATTTATCCCCAAGACAAAGAATTATACAAAGGTTGCCTAGATAAGGTATTTGTGGTTGTAGGAACCACTAATGCGGGGCTGGACATCCATATAGATTGTTATAGTTTAAGGGGATTGGGAGACAATGATGTATCAAATGTCATAAAAGAGAACACATGGCTTACGCTGAGTCCTCAAGAGGCTTCCAAGTATTCATGTGATGAACTGGTAGCAAAGGTCGACGATTATTTCAAGAGCTATTGGAAACAATTTTGCCTGTATGGAAAAGAATTTGGTATTGTGGAATGTATAAACGAACTTAATAAGATGGATATAAACAGCATAAAGGAATTGCTGAAGAGCAATCATAACATCGTCCTTACAGGTGCTCCCGGTACCGGTAAAACCTATTTGGCCAAAGAAATTGCAAAAGCAATGGATGCTGAATATAAAGTAGTTCAGTTCCATCCTTCATATGACTATACGGATTTTGTGGAAGGACTGCGACCAATTAAAGAGGGCAGTACATTGGGCTTCCAAAGAAAAGATGGCGTGTTTAAAACATTCTGCAAGGAGGCACTTAACTTCCAAATTGACTCATTATTTGATCATGCATATAACGCATTAATAGATAATATTAAAAAGGGCAGTATAAAAACCATAAAGTTAAAGACAAAAGAGTCTGCAGAATTGGATATCAGAGGCAATGACAGCATTGGGTGGTATTCTGAAACTGAAAAGAATAACAAGTCTTCTAATGTTGTTTCCAAAGATCGAATGAAGAAACTCTTCAATGTTTATAATACACTTGAGAAACTAAAGGAATTACAAAACATAAATGAAAGTATCCAATCGATTATCGGTGGATGTGATTCATCTTATTATTGGGGAGTTTTAAACTATTTATTAGAAAATAATTCATTTCAATCTAAACCATATGTCTTCATCATCGATGAAATAAATCGTGGAGAAATATCCAAGATTTTTGGTGAACTGTTCTATTCCATTGATGCTGGTTATAGAGGAGAAAGTGGAAAGGTCGACACCCAATATCAAAACCTCATCCCCAAAGAAGGGGATGATGAATTCGACCCTGCCGATGCCGATGTCTTTAGAAACGGTTTCTTCGTTCCTGACAATGTGTATATCATAGGTACGATGAATGATATTGACAGAAGTGTGGAAAGTATGGACTTCGCTATGCGGAGAAGATTTGCTTGGAAGGAAATTACAGCAGAATCCAGACAATCCATGCTTGACGATGAAAAAGCTTGGAAAGGGAACAAACCTAACCAGCAGACCATAGACGAAATCAAAGAAAGAATGAACAACCTGAATGCATGCATTATTGATACCTATGGTGATAAAGAACTGGCACCTAAAGACAGGATTGGTCTCAATAGAGCTTATCAGATAGGCGCTTCCTATTTTCTGAAATATCGCCTGTATGGTAACTTTGAAGATTTGTGGAGCAATCATCTGGAAGGATTGCTTTATGAATACTTGAGAGGAACAACCAACATCGAATCCAAAATAGAAAGATTGCATAAGGCTTATAATAACGAATAAACACATTGATTACCAGAGATTATCATAGGAAAGACATCCATCCGGACGAGCTTCAGGATCTGAAGGAAATAGCGGATGTGGGCATATCTGACTTGTCATTGGAAGATTGCCCCAATCTGCTTGTATTCCCTGATTCCTTTGAAAGCTACGACAGGGATTTCGGAAAGAAGGTGATATGTAACATTATTAATGAGGGTAGAGAACTATACACGAACAGCATAGTAGGTTTTGTAGGCAGGAACCGGACGCACTTATCCATTCATTCAAGATTTGCAAAAGATGATGAGAAGGACTATTTCCTGCACTATATGCTTCAAAGAGTGGCCAGCATTAACTTGATGAACCTTCACCATTCAATGGATGAAGACAGTGTGTTTGATTTCCTCATTTATCTGTTTCCATCATATCTGAAAAGGGCAGTCAGTCAGGGCATCTATAAGAAATACATATCCAAGAGATACAATGATGCAAATATCAGAGGAACCATAGACATCACCCGGCATATCCGTAACAACGAACCTTTTAATGGTAAGGTGGCCTATACTACCAGAGAATATAATTATGACAATGATGTAACCCAGCTCATCCGACACACCATAGAGTTCATCAGCAGGAAAAGTGGAGGAAATGAGATACTAAACATTGATACTGACACGCATCAGGCTGTGAGCCAGATAATGGGTGTTACGCCATCCTATGATTCCAGCGAACGGTTATCCATCATAAACAAGAACCTACGGCCCATTGCTCATCCGTATTATAATGAGTATACCTCTCTCCAAAGATTGTGCCTTCAAATCCTCAGACATGAAGAATTGAAGTATGGACACGAAGAAAACGAAATATATGGTATCCTCATTGATGCTGCCTGGTTATGGGAAGAGTATCTGGCCGTTCTACTGAAAGATAAATATAACCATTATCTGAAGAATACAGGTAAAAGGTTTCATTTGTTCAAACCCAATAAGCAGCAGATTATCCCTGATTTTCTTTCTTTGGACAAGAAAATTGTTGCTGATGCAAAGTACATACCGCTGAATGAAAAGAATTGCTTTGATGAGGACAGTAGCAATGCTACCGCCATCTACTATAAGACCATTACATATATGTATAGGTTTTCTTCAGATAGGGCTTATTTGCTATATCCTCATCCCGATAAAGAGATTTTACCGCTCAAATATGAAATCATTACGGAAAATGAAGGAGTACAGGGAAGTAGTATCACTATGTTAGGTTTAAGGATTCCTAGCAAATGTTCAAACTATAATGACTTTTTAAATCGAATAAGAGAAGAAGAAACCCTATTCTGTAACCAATTATAAGCCCCGTGAACAGGATACCAACAATACAAAACAAGTCTATTGACCATGAATCTGCAGTTATAATGTTTAGGTAGACTTGTTAGCCATTGCGCCTCTTCGGAGGTGGCAGTGGCTTTTTTATGCTGCATCCCTTGAATCTTCCGAAACTTTCACTAAATTTGCAATGATTATGAAAATTCCTTCTACCGAAACGCGAAATCGTAACGAATAGAAGAAGACATAAACACACAAAGAGTTGTGTTTTAGCGGCATAAGTCACTCGTCGGAGAACCGCAAATTCAAGGAATATTAAGATGACAAATGACGCCATTACACTTCCGTGTAGTTTGTAACTACAACGGAGGCAGTGATGGCTTTACATTTATCTTAATAAGCGATTGCGGCGCTCCGTCGAGAAAATGTACTCCAAAACTGCCTTCCGTTTTTAGTTCCTAACATCCATATGTACTCTTTTGTTCACGCCTTCCGAAAAGGTGGGAAAGGGGATTTCATACACTAGTATTAACCTTTAAAACAAAAAACAATGGAATTCAAAGAAACAACTATGCAGACGAGCGGACAATGGGCCGACGGGCTGACTACGAGAGAGCTGATACGAAGTACGAAACAAACGAACGAAGGAGGAACCACACTATGCCGAACTGCGAATATCTGTTGATTACCAGACCTGATGGTACGCAAATCCAAATCGGACAGGGATT
>JAEIGA010014371.1_pt1 | contig 12051 bp, 10 predicted proteins | sample 9270691 | NCBI WGS metagenome assembly JAEIGA01 (sample SAMN17057246, study PRJNA624740) | gut metagenome | biome: biome; isolation source: fecal sample | host: Bos grunniens | place: China: Xizang | collected 2019
GATGCGAACGTGGTCATGGTCATGTCTTCGTATCCGGGAGCCAGTGCGGAGGATATCGAGAACAATCTTACCAAGGTTCTCGAAAACTCCCTTAATGGTGTGAGCGACCTCAAGGATCTGACTTCTACTTCGAAGGAGAACATTTCGCTCATTACAATGGAGTTCACAGAGGGTGTGGATATCGACGTAGCTACTAACGACGTCCGCGACAAGCTCGATATGGTGAATTCCGTGCTTCCTGACGGAGCATCACTTCCTGTGATCTTCAAGTTCAGTGCTGATGATATGCCTATCATGATCATGGCTGCAACTGCCGAGCAGAGTTATCAGGCTCTTGACAAGATTCTTGATGAGAAGGTCGCTACTCCTCTTGCCCGTGTTTCAGGTGTAGGAACAGTGTCGATTGCCGGTGCTCCTCAGCGTGAGATTCAGGTGTATTGTGACCCTAACAAACTCGAGGCATACGGACTTACAGTTGCGGGAATCTCTCAGATCATCGCTGCTGAGAACAAGAACGTTCCTTCAGGTACAATCGATATCGGATCGAATGCATATGCTCTCCGTGTTGAGAAGGAATTCAATGCGGCCGATGAGATGCTTAATGTAGTTGTCGGACATTCAAACGGCAAGACAATCTATCTTCGTGATGTTGCTCGTGTGGTCGACGGAGTTGAAGAGAGATATCAGGAGTCTTATATCAATGGTGTGCAGGGTGCTCAGATCGTTATTCAGAAACAGGCAGATGCCAATACTGTGAATGTGATCAAGGGTGTCAAGGAGGCTATGAAGACCATCGAAAAAGGTCTTCCTTCAGATATTCAGATCAGGACAGTTGTGGATAGTTCGACAAATATCCTGAACACACTCAATTCATTGAAGGAGACTATTCTCGTTACCTTCTTCATTGTGATGCTCGTCGTTTATCTCTTCCTCGGAAGATGGCGTGCGACGTTCATCATCGTGCTTGCTATTCCTATTTCCCTCCTTGCATCCCTGATGTATCTTTGGGCAACTGGAAACACATTGAACATCGTATCTATGTCTGCGCTTTCGATTGCGATCGGTATGGTTGTGGATGATGCCATTGTGGTTCTGGAGAACATTTCTACACATCTGGAAAGAGGTGCGAAACCTAAGGAAGCAGCAGTACATGCTACTCAGGAAGTAGGTATTTCTGTAATAGCGTCGACTTTGACAATGCTTGCCGTATTCCTTCCGCTTACCATGATCAAAGGTATGGCCGGTCTGATGTTCAAGCAGCTTGGATGGATCACAAGTATTATCATGATAGTCTCTACAATCGGTGCGCTTACCCTCATCCCGATGCTTTGTTCGCAGTTCCTACGCTTCAAACCTAAGCACGGAAAACTTCATGACCTTATTTTTGGAAACTTCAACAAGCTGATCGACCTTATATCTGCCGGTTACGGACGTCTGATACATTGGTGCGTGGGACACAGGACAATTGTCGTTATCGTATCACTCGCTGTGTTTGTTGCAACAGTAGGTCTTATCGGACCATCCCTGAAGACAGAGTTCTTCCCTAAATCTGATGATGGACGTATCACAGTTCAGCTTGAGCTTCCTGCAGGAACAGGTCAGGACGTGACACGTGAGCTCGGACATGAGATTCATCAGAAGTTTGCTGCAGCAATTCCTGAAATCGTGAACTGTTCATATGCACTCGGACAGGCGGATTCTGATAATTCATTCGCTGCAATGCAGACCAACGGTACTCACGTCGTTTCATACAACATCAATATCGGTAGTATGGAGGACCGTGAACGTTCATTGGCTGAGATCGCCGATGTGGTACGTGGCATCCTTGCAGAATATCCGGAGTTCAAGAAAGTCCGTGTGACCGAAGGTGGCCAGGGCGGTATGGGTGGTGCATCATCCGTTGATGTGGAAATCTATGGCTTTGATTTTGAGACTACAGATGCTCTTGCAAAAGAGATTCATGAGAAGATGATAAGGCAGGGTGAGTTCGCTCAGGTACTCATAAGCCGTGATGAATATACTCCAGAATATCAGGTGGATTTCGATCGTGAGAAACTTGCTGTGAATGGCCTTAACAGTACTACAGCAGCTTCATATCTCAGTGCAGCCATGAATGGTTCCACAATGTCTTTCTACCGTGAAGACGGTGAAGAGTATGACATCCGTGTGCGTTATGCTCCTGAGTTCAGAACAAGCATCGAGGATATCGAGAATATAATCATCTATAACAATATGGGTATGGGAGTCCGCATCAAGGACCTCGGTACTGTCGTTGAGTCTCTCACACCTCCTTCTATCACAAGAAAGAACCGTGAGCGTGTGGTTACAGTTTCCGGTGTAGTTGCGGATGGTGTCGCACTTTCTGATGCAGTTGCTGTGACAGAAAATCTTCTTGCAGACACAGTGATTCCTTCAGAGCTTGCTGTTGAAATAGGCGGTTCATTCGAAGACCAGCAGGAGATGTTTGGCGACCTTATCATGCTCCTCATCATGATTATCATCCTCGTTTATATCGTGATGGCTTCTCAGTTCGAGTCATTCATGAGTCCATTTGTGATCATGTTCTCGATTCCGTTTGCATTCGTGGGAGTTCTCCTCGGACTTTGGGTCAGCGGAACACCTCTCGGTGCTATGGGTCTTATCGGTATCCTTATCCTTATGGGTATTGTGGTGAAGAATGGTATCGTGCTTATCGACTACACAATCCTTATGCGTGAGAGAGGAAAGAGTGTGGCTGAGGCTTCTGTAATTGCAGCCAAGTCCCGTCTTCGTCCTATCCTCATGACGACATTGACAACAGTCCTCGGTATGATTCCTATGGCTGTAGGTCAGGGTGAAGGTGCGGAAATGTGGCGATCACTCGGTCTGGTGGTTGCTTGGGGTCTTTCGGTTTCAACTCTCGTGACTCTCGTCATCATCCCGACAGTATATGCTTCAATGTCTTCATGGCAGGAACGCCGTGCTGCGCGCAAAGCTGCAAAGGCATAATGGAACAAAGAAATAACGTAGAAAAACTTTGAACGGAGTGAAAGTAAGTCCCCTTTCTGAGAAAGGGGATTTAGGGGAAAGGTAACGTGGATGTATTTTTCATATTATACACTACTACCTTGAACGAAGTGATAAGTTGACTGCACCAGAACAAAGAAATAACGTAAGAATATGAAAGGAATTTTTATAGCATACGACCAGGCGTACAACATGGAGATAGCGGATGCAATTGAGAAATTCGGCTGCAAGGGTTTTACCATGTGGCAGGATATCGCAGGCCGCGGAAGCGTCACTGGTGAGCCTCATCTCGGTAGCCATGCGTGGCCTACAATGAACAATGCTATCCTTACATTTGTACCTGACGATAAGGTGGATGATATCCTCGCTCAGCTTAAGGCTATGGATGAGGAAACCCCAGATCTCGGCATCAGGGCATTTGTCTGGAATGTAGAGAAATCCTACTAGAATTATATTAGGTATCAATATTGTAATTCCAGTCGTAAATTTTTATATTTGCGATTGGAATTAATTTTTTATTACTATGGCATACGTTATTACAGACGCGAATTTCGCGGAAACTTTGAATACAGACAAGCCTGTGCTTGTTGATTTCTGGGCTACATGGTGCGGACCATGCAAGGCTATTTCTCCTGTTATCGATGAGGTCGCTACTGAATATGAAGGTAAGGCTCTTGTCTGCAAGTGCAATGTCGATGAGTGTGATGATGTTCCGATGAACTATAACATCAGAAGCATCCCTACTCTTCTGTTCTTTAAGAACGGCGAGCTTGTGGACAGACATGTAGGTGTTATTTCAAAGGCGGATCTCTGTGCAAAGCTTGATGCTTTGATGTAATCTGAGGATAAAACTGACAGCTATGAAAAGAATCCTTTTAGTCATTGCGGCTGTATTGCTTGCAGTGTCAGCTTCGGCTCAGGGAAATTTCGGTGTCATTGTTGGCATGGATTTCAACTCAGCGAAGATTAAGGATGTGCAGATGGAGAGTAAGGCAGGGTGGAATGTCGGTATCACTTACAGACTAGATCTTCCGCTCGGTTTCTCGTTGCAACCGTCATTGGTATATTCGCAGAAAAGTGGATCTTTTCTTTCAGAAAATGTTTCAAGCGGTCTCGATGATCTGTTTACTTCAAGTCTGGTTCAGAAAGTAGGAGCAATCAATCTTCCTGTTTCAGTTCAGTGGGGACCGGATCTTATTGTAGCAAGGCCTTTCCTTGATGTTACGCCGTATGTCGGATACTCTGTCATGAATGAGGTGGATGGAACCATTCTCGGAATATCTGAGACAGTCAAAGGAAAGAATGCTTTTGATTATGGTCTTGGTCTTGGCGTGGGACTGGATATATGGAAGCTTCAGGCAATAGTCCGTTATAATTGGAACTTCGGCGTATTGGGTAGTCTTAAGGATTTTACTGGAGTAAATTTGGATAATCTTAAGACAGATAATCCGAACTTTGGTGGAATATCAGTAAATCTCGCCTTCTTCTTCTAAAATTAAAGAGATGCAGAAAAAGATAGCAGTATTCTGCTCCGCAAGCTTTACTATAGATCCTAAGTATAACAAAGTCGCCCGCGAATTCGTCAGGGCGGCTTCGTTGTGTGGATATGGGATTATCAGCGGAGGTACAATCAAGGGTACGATGGGGGAAATCTCAGATGAACTTGCGTCAATCGGAGGTTTTCATCGCGGAGTCATTCCACGTTTCATGGAGCAGTACGTGTATCCGGATCTTACTGAGGTAGTATGGACTGATACTATGGCTCAGAGGAAGGTTCTGCTCAGGGAAGGCACTGAGGCTGTGGTGGCGTTACCTGGAGGAATCGGAACCTTGGATGAAGTTATGGATACGTTTGCATGTATCCATCTGAAGCAATATGATGGAGAGATCTTTATGCTGAACCATGAGGGATTTTATGAACCGTTGCGTCAGCTTCTCCAACATTATGTGGATGAAAATATGCTTGTGAAGGACACTATGTCCAGGATTCATTTTGCGGATACACCTGGGCAATTGATTGAAATGTTACAAGAATAAAATGGATATAAAGGCTATACAGGAATATCTCGGTGCCGATTGGAATGCGGTGAAGAATCTGATCGTATCTACATTGAAGAGCGATATCGGACTTCTGAATTCTACTAATGAATCTATACTTTCCCATTCCGGTAAGCAGTTGCGCCCTATGCTTAACCTTCTTATGGCAAAAGCCTGTTCCGGAGGAAAGGTGTATGACGCTACAATAAGTTATGCAGCGGCATCAGAGCTTCTGCATAATGCCACTCTGCTGCATGATGATGTGGCTGATGGAAGTGACAAGCGCAGAGGTGTTCCTACGATAATGTCCCTTATGGGGCCTTCTGTTTCTGTTCTTGTCGGTGATTATTGGCTGGTCAAGGCCATGGAACTGATTCTTGATGCGGAGGACAGTTCGTCCCGTGTCATGAAGATTTTTGCAAAGACTCTCAGCGACCTTGCAGAAGGTGAGATGCTTCAGCTTCAGAAGGCTCAGAAAGGAGATACTGATGAGGATGATTATCTCAGAATCATCTACAATAAGACGGCTTCACTTTTTGAGGCTGCATGTGTCTCTGCGGCAATCTCTACAGGTGCTTCTGACGAAATGGTAAATGCCTCAAAGGATTACGCGGTGGCTTTGGGAATAGCCTTCCAGATCAAGGATGATATCCTCGATTATGCCGGTACAGATGCGGTGGGTAAGCCATTGGGAGCTGACATTCTGGAACAGAAGATTACCATGCCGTTGTTGGGAGCCCTTTCTGCAGCATCATCTCAGAAACGTTCGGAGATAAGAGGAATGGTGTCTGATATTCTTTCTCATCCGGAATATAGAGATGAGATTGTACGTTTTGTAAAGGAGAACGGCGGTATAGAATACGCTGTATCCCAATTGAATTCGTATGTGGATGATGCAGTCCGTGCATTGGACGTGTTCCCTGATTCAGAAGCCAAGAGCTGTCTGATAGGTCTTGCTCATTTCACTGCAGACAGAATAATGTAATGAGATTTGCCGATATCATAGGAAACAAGGCTGCAGCTGATGCACTTCTGTCAATGGCCGACGGGGGCAGGGTAGCGCATGCCATGCTTTTTTATGAGAATGAAGGTTGTGGAGCTGTTCCTCTTGCACTTGCATATATTCAGTACCTTAATTGTACGGACCGCCGGAATGGCGATTCCTGTGGAGAATGTCCTTCATGCAGGCAGATGTCCAAGCTTATACATCCTGATGTACACTTTGTCTTTCCTGTGAATAAAGGACCTAAGACTTCGGATGACAAGCCGGTTTCGGAGTCTTATATAAAATATTGGAGGGATCTTGTTCTGTCCAACCCTTATTTCATTGAAGCGGATCTTCAGAAAGCTATCGGAATAGAAAGCAAGAATGGGCTTATAGCTGTGGCAGAAGCTAAATCGATTATCGGCAAGTTATCGCTGACAGCTGTTGCAGATGGTTACAAGGCAGTTGTTTTCTATCTTCCGGAGAAGATGAATCAGGAGACTGCGAACAGACTTCTGAAACTTGTGGAGGAACCACCGGAAAAGACGATATTCATATTCATTACTCATGCTCCTGAAAAGGTGCTTCAGACCATTTTTTCGCGTTGTCAGAGTCTTAGGATACTTCCGTTGAGCAAGGAGGAAGTGCAGGAAGTATTGGTGCAGAATATGGGAATATCTCCTGAAGAAGCCGCATCCAAGTCTGCTGTTTCAGGTGGAAGCGTGGGTACAGCTCTGAGTATGATAGGGGATAAGGAGGAGTACAATACCTTCATGGATCTGTTTTCGGATCTTATGAATGCACTTGTTGCACGTGATCTTTCCTCTGTGCTGGAGTGTGGTGAGCAGATTGCCTCGCTTGAGTCGCGTGAAAAACAGAAAGCTTTTTGTACCTTTGCAGGTGAATGTGTCAGAAAGATATTTATGCTTCAGCAGAATATGCCGCAGATTGCCGGAATCTCGGATGAAGAAAGAGATTTCTATATAAACATGTCGGCAAAATGCGGGAAAAAATTCTGCTCGAAGACAATAACAAATATAGAGAAGGTCACGTATATGATTGACAGGAATGTCAATTCCAAGATCCTGTTCTGCGACCTTGTCAACCGTATGTTTTTTAGTATATGATTATAGAATCTTCAGAATCAAAAAGATATGACTGCTCACGCGGATGTGTTGTCGAGCGTGCCGAAACTGGCGAGCTTGACTGTACTTATCGTCAGGGCTGTTGCAAACTGGAAGTGTATGACTGGCTTGCAGGAGTGAATCAGGAGCAGTATAAGGATTATTTTGAGGTACGCTTCAAGAATACCAGAAAAGCGATTTTCCGTAATGCTTCTGGCCAGAGCATCAAGATGGGAGATCTGGTTATAGTTGAGGCTGCAAACGGTCATGATCTTGGTATCGTCACCCTTGAGGGACCTATCGTAGGCCGTCAGATGAGATGTAAGAGGGTTAATCCCGAGACTTTCGAGTTTAAGAAGATATACCGTAAGGCAAAACTTTTCGATATAGAGAAATGGCAGGAAGCCATTGCCCGTGAACATGAGACAATGATCAGGTCTCGCCAGATAGCGGCAGAGCTTGGTCTTGAGATGAAGATCGGTGATGTGGAGTTCCAGGGTGACGGAACAAAGGCGATATTCTATTATATCGCGGATGGTCGAGTGGATTTCCGTCAGTTGATCAAGGTGTTTGCAGAAGAGTTCCGTATCCGAATAGAGATGAAACAGATTGGTGCACGTCAGGAAGCAGGACTGATCGGTGGTCTCGGTGTCTGCGGACGTGAACTATGCTGCTCGAACTATATATCAAGCTTCCAGTCCATTACCACCTCCGCTGCACGTTGCCAGGACCTTTCTCTGAATCCTCAGAAGCTTGCCGGTCAGTGTGGAAAGCTCAAATGTTGTCTCAATTATGAGACTGCGGCCTATATGGATGCCCAGTCAAGGATTCCGAAGGTCTATAATCCGTTGGAGTTTGAGGACGGACTCGCATACCTCATGAAGACAGATATCCTTCGTGAAATCATGTATTTCTCATATGACCCTCAGTCTCTTGCAAACTTGTATCCTTTATATGCAGAGGATGTATGGGACATCATCAGGATGAACAGAAACGGTGAGAAACCGTCTTCTCTCAAGGATGATGCGGCTCCTGTTTCTCCGGAGTTTGTTACAGCAGTTGGAGATGATGCTATCAACCGCTTCGATGAGGCTCGCAAACGTAAGAAGAAAAAGAAGTCACGCGGCGGAAAGGGTGGTCAAGGCGGCCAGAGTGGCCAGAAAGGACCTAAGGACGGAAATAGAAAGAAGAACTGATGGGAAAGGATAAACTTCGTAAATTCAAAGAGAACGAGAGTTTCAAATGCATGATACAGCCGGCTACCTCCGAGGTACTTGGTTGTGATCATCCGTTGAAAGGAAATTGGGGTAGAGATTTCTTCGGAAACGAAAATCCTATTGTGCTTGAGCTTGGATGCGGCAAGGGAGATTATACTATCGACCTTGCAGAGAGGAATCCTTCATTCAACTATATCGGTATAGATATAAAGGGAGCACGTCTCTGGAAAGGAGCCAAATACGCAGAGGAACACTCATTGAATAATGTTGCTTTTCTTCGTACAAGAATCGAGTTTATAGAGTCACTTTTTGCTCCGGAGGAAGTTTCAGAGATATGGATTACTTTTGCGGATCCCCAGATAGGCCGCGAGAAGAAACGTCTGACTGCTCCTCTTTTCATGAACCGTTATCGTAATTTCCTGAAACCTGGAGGTATTGTGCATCTTAAGACAGACAGCCGTTATCTACATGAGTATTCCCGTGCAATGGCGGAGCAGAACGGTCTTGAGATATTGGCGTGTGCTACGGATATATATGGTGCAGACCGTGAGCGTCTGTATGAGAGTGGACTTTCTTCTTTATGTGGTAGAGACGCTGTGGATGCACTGTTTGAGGTACAGACCTTCTATGAAGCCCAGTATCTTGCCCAGGGTTTTGAAATAACTTACCTTTCTTTCCTTGCTGACCATTCAGGAGACTACATTTCTCCGGAATGGGATGAGGACCGTTGGAAGGATGAGGGACATCATTTTGTCATTCCTTCAGGTTTGCCTGTTGCATCTAAATTTTATCCAGAAGGTTAATCTATAATATAAAACAGACTACCGACGACCAATTGGTCGTCGGTAGTCTGTTTTATTGCAGGTCGGTTGTGGCCTTTATACCTCAGTCCAGTGGATGCGGATGCCTTTGCGTTCCATTCCGCGGAACCATGTCATCTGCCTTTTTGCAAACTGGTGGATTGCTGTGGCAAGTTGTGAGCGCATTTCCTCGTAGGTCAGTTCACCTGTCAGATACAGGGTCACGAATTTATATTCCAGACCATAGTAGATGAGGTCTTCTGCAGGGATAGCTATATGATCCGGAGCTTGTGCCGGGTGTGTGCCGTTCATCAGACTGCGGATTTCTTCTACCATTCCCTCTTCAAGTCGTGCGTCAAGTCGTCTGTCAATACGGGCATTGCGCTCGTCACGGTCTACCAATGTACCTATATAATATGTGTTCTTAGGAAGAAAACTTGTGCGGACTACAGGGTGCTCAGCTTCGTAGATTGCAATTTCGAGTGCACGGATCAGTCTTTTGCGGGTGTCGTAGTCTGTGTGGTTGTGCAGGGGTTTCAGAGAGGCAAGCTGTGCAATCAGTTCTTCGTCAGTCTTGTTTTCCAGTTCTGCCCTGAGCTGAGGATCCGGTTGTACTTCTGGAAGGGAATATCCGCATGTTGCAGCTTCGATGTACAAGCCGCTACCACCACATAGGATAGGTATACCACCCCTGTCACGGATATCCTTGTACGCCTTCTCAAAATCCCTCTGATATTCGAAGATGTTATATTTAGTGCCGGCATCTGTTATATCCATCAGATGATACGGGATTTCCTCATATTCTGAAAGATCCTTTCCGGTTCCGATATCCATGCCCCTATATACTTGTCTGGAATCTGCTGAAATGATTTCTGCACCTCCTCCGTATCCTTCGCGTCCTTCCGAGCGGATGCCCAGCAATGCATTGATCTGACGTGCAAGACTTACTGCATAACGAGTCTTGCCGGAAGCTGTGGGCCCCAGAACACATATGAGGTCGATTTCTCCGGCGAGGTATTTGTCAAGTATTTCCTGTAGGTTGATTTCCTCTGCAGGGGGAAGTTCCGCCATCGGAGGAATGGGAGTAAACGGTTTCTTTGCCATAATTGTACAAAGATAGTTAAAAAGACGTATCTTTGCGGTTCTTAACAATTGAACTTAACTTTCGTAAGTGCGAAAGACCTTAAGAACTTATCACTTGCGAAACTAGAGAATTGAAGATTATGCCGAAAGCGAAAAGCAGTGTAGAGATAAAGAATAGGAGAGCCTCGTTTGACTATGAGTTCATTGAGACTTTCCAGGCGGGAATTGTACTTACGGGTACGGAGATAAAGTCCATAAGGGCAGGCAAGGCCTCACTTGTGGATACATTCTGTTATTTCAGCGGCAATGAGCTGTATGTCAAGAATATGCATATTGCGGAATATTGGTGGGGAAGTTGGGGAAAACATGATCCACGTCGTGACCGTAAGCTGCTCCTTTCCCGTAAGGAACTGAACAAGCTTCAGAGGGCAGTTAAGGAGAAGGGCCTCACGATAGTCGGAGTCAAGCTTTATATTGCGGACAACGGCTATGCAAAGATTCTCATAGCTCTTGCCAAGGGTAAGAAGGAATATGATAAGCGTGCATCAATAAAGGAGAAGGATCTTCGCCGTGAGATGGAACGTATCTAATCCACGTCAGATAAAAGACAGCAACCCCATCGGTCCGCTTCGCAGAGATTCAGGAAAATGCTCCGCAGGCCCGATGGGGTTGCTGTATGTATGTGTCAGGAGATTCCTAGAGGTTGAACGCTGTCTTGATCATGTCTACTGAATCAAGAAGTTCCCATCCGAAGAACTGAACGAGTTCCTGAACATCCTTTCCGTCACGTCTTACTGTAACAGTAGCCTGATAAGGGTCGCGACCGACATGTCCGTATGATGCTGTCGGCTCATAGATAGGTTTCTTGAGGCCGAACTTCTCGATGATCTTTGCAGGACGAAGGTCGAAAAGTTCCTCAATCTTGAGGGCGATTTCTGCATCAGTCAGTCCGTTTACTGCTGTACCATATGTGTTTACGAATATGCTGAGAGGTCTTGCTACACCGATTGCATATGATACCTGTACGAGCATTTCACGTGCGACTCCGGCTGCAACCATATTCTTAGCGATGTAACGTGCTGCATATGCTGCAGAACGGTCCACCTTTGAAGGGTCCTTTCCGGAGAATGCTCCACCGCCGTGTGCTCCCTTTCCACCGTATGTATCAACGATTATCTTGCGGCCTGTAAGACCTGTATCGCCGTGAGGACCTCCGATCACGAATTTTCCTGTAGGATTTACGTGGAGGATGTGGTCTCCTTTGAAGAGGGCAGCAGTCTCAGGAGCAAGAGTGTCGATGAGCATAGGAAGGAGGATGTTCTGTACATCTTCTCTGATTTTCTTCTGCATTTCCTCGTCTACTCTCTTCTGACCATACTGTGAGCATCCGTCCTCGTAGCTCATGTTGCCAAGAGATGCTGGTGTGAACTCATCGTGCTGAGTAGAGATTACGATAGTATGTACGCGTACAGGCTCGTTTGTGTCGCAGTCGTACTCGATTGTGAACTGTGACTTTGAGTCCGGACGAAGGTATGGCATGAGCTCAGGCTGCTGCTTGCGGATCTTTGCAAGCATGAGAAGTGCCTGGTGTGAGAGTGCAAGCGGAAGTGGCATGTACTCCTCTGTGTCGCGGCATGCATAACCGAACATCATACCCTGGTCTCCGGCTCCCTGTGCGTCTGCGTCCTCACCTACGACTCCGCGGTTGATATCCGCACTCTGCTCGTGGAGAGCTGAAAGGATACCGCATGAGTTGCTGTCGAACATATAGTCCGCGCTGTTGTATCCGATCTTATTGA
>JAEIGA010014372.1_pt1 | contig 12050 bp, 13 predicted proteins | sample 9270691 | NCBI WGS metagenome assembly JAEIGA01 (sample SAMN17057246, study PRJNA624740) | gut metagenome | biome: biome; isolation source: fecal sample | host: Bos grunniens | place: China: Xizang | collected 2019
TGTGATATCACACCGGAAGAGCAGGCTTACATTAAAAATGATGTGCTTGTTGTAAAAGAAGCACTTGAAATCATGTACAGACAGGGCCACAAAAAATTGACGATCGGCGCATGCTGTTATTCGGAGTATAAGCAGATTATAGGCAAAAAACTGTTTTTTAACTGGTTCCCGGACCTTTACAATATTAAACTGGATCCGGAGATATACGGAAATGATAACGCGGGCGATTATATCCGCCGGTCCTATCGCGGCGGGTGGTGCTATCTGGCCGAGGGCAAGGAAAACAAGGTTTTCCGAAACGGCATAACCCTGGATGTTAATTCGTTATATCCAAGTATGATGAGCTCCGAATCCGGCAACTGGTACCCGATCGGAAAGCCTACGTTCTGGACTGGCGCTATCCCGGAAAATGCCTTAATGCCGCGTAAATATTTTTTCGTCCGGATCCGCTGTCGTTTTGAATTGAAGCCGGGCCATTTACCGTTTATCCAGGTAAAACGAAACTGGATGTATAAAAGCACGGAATGTCTTAAAACATCGGACATACGCGATAAGGACGGAAATTACCACCGCTATTATAAAGACCTGGACGGAACGATAAAACTTGCGAAGATCGAATTAACATTAACACAGACGGATTATTATTTAATTCTTGACCATTATAATTTGTACGATGTTGAATTTTTATCCGGGTGCTGGTTTTACTCCCAGCAAGGCATTTTTGATGAATATATCGACAAGTACAAACGAATCAAACAAAACAGCACAGGGGCCGTCAAAACCACCGCTAAATTGTTCTTGAATTCGCTATACGGTAAGATGGCAGCGACAAAAGACAGTAGTTTTAAGTTTGGCGAACTGGACGAAAACGGTGTTATACATTATCGCCGCGTTGAAGAATTCGACAAACGGCCGGGGTATATAGCAGTCGGATCTGCAATAACTGCATATGCACGAAACTTCACAATCCGCGCAGCCCAGGCCAACTACTACGGCCCAGATCAACCGGGTTTCATCTATGCCGACACCGACAGTATACACTGTGATCTGCCGGATGACAGCATTAAAGGCGTTATTTTACATGACAAGGATTTTTGTGCGTGGAAAATTGAAAAGCACTGGCGTTTTGGCTGGTTCGTCCGGCAGAAAACGTATATTGAAGCGGATGGGGATGACATTGACATTAAATGCGCCGGAATGCCGGAAGAAAGCAAAAAGATCTTTATTAATGAAGTGAAACAAGGCAAACGAAAATTAACGGACTTCCGATTAGGTTTTGAGGTTGGCGGCAAGCTGCTGCCTAAAAGGATCCTGGGCGGTGTGGTCCTGCAGGAAACAACGTATAAAATGAGGTAATGAAATGAATGATGATTTAATCAGCAGACAGGCGGCGATTGATGTGATTAAAGGTATCGACAGCTATTTCGTCAAGTATATCGAAGAGTTGCCACCCGCGCAGCCAGAGCGGTTGACCGATGATGATTTTGAAACAATCAGAATACATTTGAGTGCTCACAAAGAAGAACTCTGCAATCAGCGAAGATGGAAAGAAGCGGAAGAATATCAGCGAATTATAGACCGCTTTATGTGTTTTGCATCCGAACAGCCGGTGCGGAAGAAAGGCGGGTGGGAAACTGTCAAGGGCAAAGATAGCTATATAGATTTCAGGTGCAGTATATGTCATAGATTTCGCTTCCACAACGGAGAACTGCGGAAATATAAATTCTGTCCGAACTGCGGAGCGGATATGCGAGGTGATGAAAATGTGTGATTTTGAGAGTATGATATTAGCACGACAGGAAGCCGAAGAATTGTTTGATGATTTCAGCTGTCCCGGATGCTGCAAACAATGCGAATTTGTCAATCTATGTTATGAGGATGACGGCGAGCCGTTTGATTACGACTTGTGTTTTGGCTGCGAACTAATGGAAACATGCAATAAAAATGCGGGTGTACATTAAAATGTACACCCTTTTATATCAAACATATAAACAGGCGTAAACGCGGTTAGCAAGCCGATCATGCCGGCGGGCTGTCTATTTCACCAGTGCCGCCCCGCCGCACCGTTTGCGCTGCCTATACTGATATCACCGTATCAATTTTATGATTGCTTCCTTGCATTCCAGATCTTTAAACCGGAAACACCCCTTGTTAAAAAAATACTTTAAATTCGTAATCACGATATCGTTACTTTTAAGCATGACATAATTAATGTTATGGTCCGGCGTCGTTACGGATATTTTAAGCGGAAAGCTATGATCAACACTTTTATCACAATACAATATCCCGGTTTCGGGATATTTCCGGATAGCAAAATCTTTACCTTTATAACGTATTGTAGCATAATACCGGCTGGTTCCGCAAGGTTTTTCGATGAAAGCAAGGTTATCATTCAAATAGATGCCCTGCGTGTTATATTCCATGTAATTATTGTTTTCAAAAGCCCTGTTGAAAGCGGACCCGAGCAGCGCCGCAGCCGCACCGGGATTGTGCCCCTGTTCCAGGACCCAGCCGACGCCGCGCAGAAAGTGGGTATCATTTGCAAGCCGTTCGGATATCCCTAATTCGATATAGTACGGATTGACGATCGAAACCGGATTACTGATCATGTATACCGGCACATACCGCGATTGTTTTCCGGATCCGCGCGCAACGCTGGTATGTATGGATATAAATTTTTTCACTTCATTGTCGCAATAATGATTTACTTCACTTTGGAATTCATCGAATAAGATCCGCTGCGCATCACTGAAAAAATGGCTGTATCTTTTTATCTGGTCGGAACTGTTCAGTGCGACAGCATAACCGCAGCTTGTTTTTTCGTCTTTTGAGTTTACTAAAAATAATTCGTGGTAAAGGCCCTTGCTGCGCTTTTCGGAATACATGGAATATTCCGGAAAGAACAGGCCCTGGATATCTTTAAAGAATTTTTCTGCTACATCATCCAATTCATAATTAAACCGGTAAAGAAGCATGAACTTTTCACCCTGTTTCAAAAATTTATTCAGACAGAGTTTATTAAAGAATGTTGTTTTGCCGGCGGACCTGTTCGACGTACAGATATAGATCTCCGGGCGTTCGCCGTTTAGATCTTTCATACTCAACAGCTTGGTCCCGTTATAGAATTGTTGACAATTTTCATTTTTCATATATAATATATTACAAGAATATTACATATTTTTCAATATCTTGTTAAGGGGAAACAGATGGAAAATATAGGCGCATTGATCGCGCAGCTTGGTTTCCCGATCGTCATTTGTTTATTAATGATGTGGTATATAAACAAGTCAAACGATAAACATACCGATCAGATCACCGAACTGAACGCGCAGCATAAAGAAGAGATGAAAGAGATCACCAGCGCTTTAAACAATAACACACTGGCGCTGCAGAAACTCACCGACTGCCTAATAAAGGAAAAGATTGATGTTTGAACCGGTACAAAAAGGTGATACAGGAACCGACGTCTGGATCATGCAGAGTTTTTTGCACGTTCTGCAGTATTGCGGGCGTGACGGGAAACCACTAAAGATCGACGGCAGCTGCGGCCCCGATTCTGTATATGCTATTAACGAATTCCAGGAAACGCAGCGACGTTTTGGCTATGAATGCGGATCCAACGGAAAAAATGATGGTATATGGGGTAAAGCGTGCTGGCAGCGGATCGGAGTGATTTAACATGGCGCCGAACATTGACAAAGCATACCAGTGGGCAATCAATACCTGCAACGCGCCGAACGTCGGTTACTCTATGTCAAACCGTTACCAGGAAACGATCAACGGTATAACTTATTATGATTGCTCGTCATTCATCTGGTACGCGCTGCAGGCCGGGGATTTTCCGTTGACCGGGTGGGCCTTTACGACCAGGAACATGATCGGCGTACTGTTAAGTATTGGTTTTGTTGAACACCCGATCAGTTCGCCATGGATGCCGGGTGATGTGTTATGGCGTTCCGGGCATACTGAAATGGTATATGAGCCGACCAGCAACGGCGGCTACACGATGGGCGCACACGGTGACCGGTCCGACGGTTTCGACCTGCCGGACCAGGTATGTATATATACAAACCCCACGCCGTATACAAGCTGGACCCGTCTATTTAGATATGGAAATGGCGCAACAGGCGGCTACGGTTCGGATCTTTCTGTTATAGCAGCGATATGCGCGAACTTTTACCGGGCAAGCCATTTAAACCCGGCGGGGTGGGAAGGCGGGACGGTCGGACGATGGACAGACACCGGTAAAGGTTACGGCCTTGGACAGTGGGAGAACGAAGCCAGCGCACCGGCGGACGGTTACAAACCGCCTTTCAAATGGCTATATGATATGTATGTAAATACGACGTCTGGAAATTTGCTTCCCTCACCCTCACACCGGTATGCAGTAACCGAGATCATACAATGCGGACCGGGTGATATTGTAAAAAATAATACGCCTAATTATATCCCGTCGGGTGTTTATCTTGGCCAAACGATCATTTATTACAAATCAGTAAACACATTGAATGATACATACGCAGGAAGCGCGATAAGTCTTAACAACGCTGCAACTGTCACCGTCCCGGCAGATGTGACCGGGTACCGGATCCAGTTTTACAGAACTACCGCCAGCGGTGCCATACTGGTTAGCCCTGAGTGCGAAGAATATGCAGATATCACGCACCGCCCGAAAAACAGGCTTATGTCATTACATGACTGGCTGATCGCAAACAACTACGCCGTTGATTCCGGCGACGGGCAGGTTAATTATTTTTTAAATGAAGCATACTGGAAAACGACCGGGACCGGTGCGGCCTGGGCTGCCGATTTTCCGGCGCTTAAAGATTTTTTATCAGATACGACAGAAACACTGGACACTTTAACGGAAATATTTTTTAATTGCTGGCGCGGTCTGTCAAGTACCGCAGCAGCTGCGGAGCTGAATTTTACAAAGACGGCGGCCGTGGCAATCTTAGCTTATCTGCTGCAGCATTACAATGCAGAAGCACAATGGACAGCCAGCGCCGCAGGAATAACAGATGCACAGGCTTTCGATAATTCGGTCATGATATTTCGACTGCTTTCAGCCGGCATAGGCGGCGGCGGCGGGATATATCCGGATTATGAAGTTTTAAAAGTGCCCAGGTTTTTGTATATGAGAACCCGCAGACCAATAACAATTTATACATGAGGTTTAAAAATGATCAAGTCAAAAGAAGAACTGCTTGAAGCTGTCAAACTGAAATTTGACGGTGACGACAGCGACGAGGTTATATCTTTACTGGAAGATATAACCGACACGATCGACGACCTGGAAACCCGGACCGGATCCGCGGACGAGTGGCGCAGTAAATATGAGGAAAATGATAAAGAATGGCGCCGCAGATATATAGACCGTTTTTCCGGAAAGGTGGAAGAAGCTGAAGAACCCAGCTTTTTTGAATCACAGGAAGTCGAAAAAACAAACCGCTACGAAGACCTTTTTGAAGAGGTCAAATAAATGAAAGGAAGGTTTTAAAGATGCCCAGCAGAGTAGCATTAAACACCCTTAACGGGTCCACTATTGATATTTTGAACACGATCCGCGCGAATGCCCCGGCTGAATACCAGAGCGCAATACCGACGATCGCAAGCCCGACAGAGATACCGAAAGTCGGAGAAGTTATTTACGGATATCCGGCACTTGCCAATCATTTTATCAGCGCGCTGGTAAACAGGATAGCAGCGGTCCGGATCAAATCCGCAACATTTAACAACAAGTTTGCTGAACTTAAAAAAGGTTATCTTGAATTCGGGTCCTCAATTGAAGAAGCGTTTGCCAATATTACAAAAGCACGCGAATTCAGCCCGGAAAAGGCATCCGCCCGCGAACTGCAAAGATCACTCCCAGATGTAAAATCAGCTTTTCACGTCATGAATTACCAGGCGCAGTACCCTGTAACTATCCAGGACGAGGACCTCAAACGCGCGTTTCTTGCTGAGAACGGTGTGCAGGATCTTATTGCACGCATCGTTGACGCGGTTTACACTGCGAACGAGTGGGATGAGTACAATCTTTTTAAGTATCTTGTTATCAAGGCGATTACTGGCGGAGAAATGGGAATTCAGACATTTAACGCAGCCGATGACAAATACGCTGCTATTGCATTCAGAAGTGCAAGCAATAAATTTGAATTCCTGAGTACCGCATATAACGCGGCCGGTGTACATAACGCAACCCCGAAAGCGGACCAGTTTATCCTTATGGATGCTGCATACAATGCACAGTTTGATGTAAATGTACTTGCATCCGCGTTTAACATGGATCGCGCGGACTTTATCGGACGTCTTATCCTTGTTGATGACTTCACAACATTTGATAACGAGAGATTTACCGCGCTGGTATCCGACGGAAGCATGGGAACCGTAACGGATGCGGAACTTACCGCTATGACTAATATTAAGGCGGTCCTTGTTGACCGTGAATGGTTCCAGGTATATGACAATCTGTCAAGAATGTCTGAAAAGTATGTAGCAAATGGCCTGTACTGGAATTACTTCTATAACAGCTGGAAGACCGTATCATACAGCCAGTTCAGCAACGCGCTTGCATTCCAGGCTGTATCACTCTAATTGAAAGGAGATTTTAAACAATGCCCGATCCCGTTATTTCTTATAAAGCAAAAGTTACCGCAGCTGCGGCCAATGATATCGCACGTATGCTTGAATTCAAAAACGTGCAGAAATATTCCGACACAACCGCCGGAGACCTTTACAAAATCGATTCATTAGGTTATACTGCTAATACAGTTACACACGGCGTTGCTATCATCGGTCCGAGCGCGGTCATGTTCCCGGCAACGGATCCCGCAGATAGCGGAAACGCAGAGATCCTGTTTAACTGCGGTGCAGTGCAGTATAAAGCAACTGCCGCAATATCAACCCTTGCAGGCCTTGAGATCGGCGACGAGGTAACAGTAACCGTAGTCTCATAACCCTCCATACACTCCATAAGCGCGGGCGTCCGGTTTTCCGGGCGTCCGTAAACGAGGTAACAAAATGGCATATATTGCACCAAACAGCACAATTAAATTGTTAGTCGATGTGCCGATATCGCCGGATTATTCGGATACACTCTGGTTTGCCTCACCTGCGGACCAGCTGAGTTATTTTAATTCACATGTCCGGACCAGTTTTACAGAGCAGAGTTACCAGCGGCACGGCAATAACCGGTGCAGGCTGAATATCAGCGCAGACCTTGTTGATGATTGTAATTATATAATGTTTCAAAATACCGCTTTCAGCACAAAGTGGTTTTTTGCATTTATAACATCGGTTGAATACATTAATACAAACGTCGCAGAAATTACTTTCGAAATTGATCATATCCAAACATGGTTTTTTGATTATACTGTCCCGCCCTGTTTTGTTGAACGTATGCACTCATTAACGGACAATATCGGGGATAATATTGTGCCAGAAAATGTTAATACTGGGGAATATATTTTTAACGGCGGCTGGCAGACGATCGTTGATTATTCAGATTCCGTTATTGTTTTAATGATGTCTGATTTGTCAAATTACGGCGGTGCATTTTATGATAATATCTATGGCGCGTGCACGTTATATGTTTATCATGCCACGGTATTAGGTAAACAGGCCCTGGAAGATTTTATTGAACAGAATGCCCCGCAGTTTTCTGCTATTGTGGGGATTTATATGCTGCCGGCGGCGTTGCTTCCGGATAGTATGCAAAGCGGGTTTACCGACGGTGATCACATTGGAAGTTCGCAAAATGTCACCCCTAAAGTTTGGACGCAGATCCCCGCGTTAAGCGGTACCGAAACATTGGACGGATATGCCCCAATCAATAACAAATTATACACGTATCCCTATAATTTTCTCCATGTTTCAAATAACCAGGATGGCTCACTGGAATTACGCTATGAATTTTTTGAAAATCTTAAGCCAACATTTGAAACCGGTGGAAATCTTAGCGCCCCTGTCGGTGCTATCCTTTATCCTAAAGCATATAAAAATGCTGAGTACGGCACAGCAGGTATAACAGATTTTGCTGAAAGTATAACGCTTTCCAACTTTCCAATGTGCAGTTATTCAATAGACAGTTACGTTGCATGGCTTAGTCAAAACCTTGTTCCGTCGGTTATCCGGATGGCTGGCGGGTCAATCGGTAAAGCAACAAGCGGTAATTTAGCGGGTGCAGGCGGCAATCTGTTATCCGGTGCAACGGAATTGCTGGCCCAGGGATATGAAGCCAGTATTGCCGGTGATATTGTTAAAGGAAACATGTACAACGGAAGTACAATGTTTGCATGTTCTTTAATGCGTTTTTGGTGCTGCCGTGCAAGCGTGGCATACGAATATGCAAAAATGATCGATGATTATTTTACCGCCTACGGCTATGCACAGCGCAAGATCATGGCGCCGAGCAGACATACCCGCAGCCGGTTTACATATGTGAAAACATCCGGATGTGTAGTAAAAGCTGCTGACAGTTCCGGAAGCGGTGTACCCAGTGAAGCCATGCGCGTTATTGAAAATTGCTATAATGCCGGTATACGATTCTGGGCCGACACTGCAAACGCCGGCAACCTGTCAACAACATTACCGAATAACCTTTTAACCTGATGAGGTTTTAATATATGAAGAAGAAAACATATTTTGACATAAGCGCGGCGAAAAATAAGCGGCTGTACATTCAGTATATGGACCGCTTAACCGAGTTAAGCATGTCAATGTTTGAGTGGGCAAACCTGCCGGATAGTATTGATCCGAGGTTCCTGGAATTGACATTGTTTACAGATGGACAGGCCGTCTTTTTCAAAGATGATATAATGGGATTCCTTGCACTGCAGTGCGCCATGTCCGGTGGTTTTGACGTGTACAGGATACCGACGATCCGCCGCGCCTATGCTGTCAACGGTTATACCAAATCTTTAAACAGGGATGACAGTGTTATAATCTGGAATAACCTGCTGCGTAAAAATACTTATCCCGTTGTGGAAATGTATGCTTATCGTTTGTATATGCTGGACAGCATTATAGACATTAACGCAAACGCACAGAAAACACCATTGCTGGTCCAGGCCAGCGATACGCAGCGGCTTACACTGCTAAACCTTTACAAAGAATACGACGGCAACAGCCCGGTTATATTCGGCGATAAAAATCTGGATATTAACGGGTTGAAAGTCCTTTCAACTAATGCGCCATATGTTGCGGACAAGATCTATCAGCTGAAAGCTAAGATCTGGAATGAAGCATTAACTTACCTTGGTATCACAAACATTAATACCGAGAAAAAAGAAAGGATGATCACCGACGAAGTAGCACGCGACCAAGGCGGTGTTGTCGCTTCCAGGTATTCAAGATTGATAGCACGACAGCAGGCCTGCGAAGAGATCAATAAAAAATTCGGGCTGGATATATGGGTTGATTATCGCACCGACAGCGCGGATCTTTACGAATTAGTTGATGATGTGCCGGATGAAAGTGAGGTGGAAGCCGATGAGTAAATATACCACGGAACTAAGATTTATCTGCGAACAGAAAGCCGGCAAACGTGACAGCTCCGGTTATAACAGTATTGCTGAAACGATCGAAGCCGCCCGCCCCGCAATATTCAGTTTTGATTACCCGATATTCGACCCGGAATATAAAAGCGTGCTGGAAACGCTGATCATCAAACACTTTTACACGCGCGAAATCGGTGAGGAAACATTTGGCTTATGGCAGCTGCGGCTTGACAGCAGAATGAATGAGATCATGCCGTTTTATAACAAATTGTATAATTCCGAATTGATCGCGTTTAATCCGCTTTATGACACGGATATCACAAAGACCTATACAAAGAACGACAGCGGCAGCGAAAGCGGCAGCCGGACGGATAACAAAACAACAGGGATCACTGACAGCGGGCACGAAAATTTTGATGGTACAGACACCGGATCAAATACGCATACCAGCACCGATACAACAGAAGACTGGCGACTGTTCAACGATACACCGCAAGGCGGTATCGATGGTATAGAAGCACAGGTAAACGCCTTTAATTATTTAACCGATGCGACAAAGGAAACACACAGCGGATCCGGGTCCGACACATTAAGCAATTCGCTGAGAAGAGTACATTTAAAAGACAACAGTTATACACGCAGCCAGACGGAAGCGGGCACCGGATCCAATACAAAGACATTAACTAACCTGCAGTCATACACAGAACACGTTACCGGCCATGGGTCCGCTATCACACTATCAAAAGCCTTGACAGAATTCAGAGAAACATTTATAAATATAAATAAGATGGTCATTGAAGAATTAAACGACCTTTTTATTAATCTTTGGTAAAGGAGTTATTCAATGTCGGATATAACAAGATTAAAATACTGGGTGCAGAAAGTATTGCCCCTTGTGTATGAGGACAGTTTATCATATTATGAATTACTTGGAAAAGTAATAGACAAGATAAACGAACTGATCGACAGCAACAACGAATTAGGCGCCGAACTAAGGGAGATCCAGGGATATTATAAAGAAGACCTTTACAACGTAGTAAATGACGTGCTTCAGAAAATGGCGGATGATGGGACGATCGCCGCTATTATATCCGCTTATCCGCGCGTTGCCGTAAATGATGAATTTTACAGGCACTTTATCGCAGAATGCGCTGAAAGCTATATTCTCCACGCGGCTGATTTCAGTTATGGCGGTTCAAACGGCGCACAGCGTGACACGTTCAACATAAACGAACCCTGGGAGATCAACTGCAGTACATTCAGCATGTTGATGGCCTGCGGCGTAACGTTTGAAAATTCCTGCTATGGCGGCGGGACAAACAAGATAAGCCCGTATGCCTTTACGGATCACGAATTTTTCAACTGGTGGCGTACGCCGAAACCGGGACACAATCCGGATACGGATGAGGCATGGCAGTATACGAACAATATTGCTGAAAAATTGTATAACATGGGTTATACGTTCGCACCCGAACCGGATTTCAGCAACCTGCAGACCGGTGACCTGTTATTCATACACAATGAAATGCCGTATGAAACTCATACATTTATGGACATAACACACAGCGGCACATTTGCATATAAAACAAATGATAACCACTATGTTGTCTGGGAAGTGGGCGACGATCGCGGCCCGCGCGAAGCAGTTTACACTAAACAAAAATTCATAAATGACTTAAAACTGATCGCAAGATTTCCTTGTTTGCACGGCCAGGTGTATGATACCAAGAATATGATCAGCAATTCAATCCAGGAAATCACAATTAACAATCAGACTAAAATCAGAGATTGTGTATCATGCCGCGGAAACTTTAAAGCGGGGCAGTATTACACACTGGTAACAAAACTCACATACACAAATGTAGGTGTCGGAAATGAGGGTAAGGCTTATCCCGGCATCCGCGACGCCAGCGACACCGGCCTAATGTCGGATTATAACAGAACAAAGTGGCCCGAAGATGATATTTATGTACTGCCGTTCGTGCCGGTAGTAGATACTGCTAAAGTTGTATTAGATACAAGGATAGCAGAAGCCGGAATTGATAAATCTTGTGTTTGTGAGTGGGCGGCCGTTTATCCTGGATTGTCATTGTATTATAAAGATCCTCCCGAGCAGATAGCTAAGAACATAACAATTGAAGCTGAAACCGATTTCACTGTGTCAGCATCGTCAAGTTACAATACGGCAGAATATGCCGACCTGAACTATGTGATAGCCGGCACATTCACAACCGGACGCAATAAGGTTGCTACCCTCACAGGGATAAGGCGGCCGTTACCGGTAACACCGGTGGATGCAGTTATGGGGCTATCAGCCGGAATCGCAGATTGCGGCGCATACATTGACGGGCGCGGCGGGACCAGTGCGCTATATGTGTACATACCCGGCGACACCGCCCCGGAGAGAGTTTACATTCACATCCATCTTCCGCAGCTTGAACACACATTCTAAACGAAAGGATCTTGCGCCGGGCCGGTATCGCCGGTCCGGCTTTTATGCTTATGATTTGTTGTTACATTATAGGTACATATACGCACTTCCGAAGGGGAAAA
>JAEIGA010014373.1_pt1 | contig 12050 bp, 3 predicted proteins | sample 9270691 | NCBI WGS metagenome assembly JAEIGA01 (sample SAMN17057246, study PRJNA624740) | gut metagenome | biome: biome; isolation source: fecal sample | host: Bos grunniens | place: China: Xizang | collected 2019
CTCACTGGCGCTTCAACTGCAGATGCGGACAAGAAGCTCCGTTATTCTGTGTCAAAGTCGTTCACTGACGGTCAGCTCGTTATGTATGTTGTTGTTCCTGCTGCGAACTATGAGGACGGTTATACATTCAGAATCTTGGATGAGGCTGGTCACTACATGGAGCAGAGCAAGGCGACTGCTCAGACTCTTGAGGCTGGTAAGGTTTATGAGGCTGCTGCATTCGACTTCGTTCCTACAGGTACAGAGCTTGGCGTAGAGATCGCAACAGCTGAGGATCTTGTCAAGTTTGCTACAGATTACAACTCTGGAGTTTATTATAACGAAGATCATCTGATTGTTACACTTACTCAGGATATCGTGTTTGATGCTGAGACTTCAGCTGCTTTCGCTGCAACAGGCGGTGTCGGAACGCCAGATGGACCGGGTGAAGATTCAAACTACTTCAATGGCTTCTTCAACGGTAATGACAAAACAATCAAGGGATATGTCGCTAATATTCCAGTATTTGCTTATACAGGTTCTAATGGTGTCATTTCAGCTGTTAACTTCGATAATTCATGCGTTTTGACACTCACCCCAGGAACAACTTCGAACTATCACGCTTTCCTTGTCGGCCGTCATAAAGGTGAGATAAAGAATTGCTCAAGTGCTGCTTCTGTTGTAGTCAACAATCTTGAGGATGCGGCGACTGCGACTCAGTACTATGGTGTACTTGTCGGACGTAACTATGGTGGAGTTGTTGAAAATTCTGTAGTTACTGGTGACATCACTTGCTCTCAGACAGGGGTGTCTCTTGCTAAGAATGTTTGCGTCGGTGGTATCGCTGGCGGCCAGGCAGATAATGGAGCAATCAAGGCATGTGAGTTTAAAGGAAATATTACCTTTTCTGACGGAACAGATTTTGGTGGAATCTCTGCAGCAAAAGTTTATTTCTATGTCGGCGGAATCGTTGGATATGTTGAAAACGGTAAGGTAGTGAATTGTACTTCAGGAGCAGAAGGTGTTTCAACAAAGATTGATGTTCGTGGAACGCTTGTACCTGCTGTAGGTGGAGTTGCAGGTTGGGTAGTTACTAACAAGTCAACAGAAATTTCAGGCTGTACTAATTATATGTCAATGTCATATGCTTCGAATGGAGCTCGTGCAGATACAACACCTTGTCGCCTGGGAGGTATCACATCTCATTCAGCAGCGCCTGTTGTGAATTGTAATAACTACGGTCCAATGTCGAGCCTCGGTAATTCAACATCTGTATATATCGGCGGAATTTCAGGTGATGGCGTAGGTGCTTCAAATTGTACTAACCATTCAACTGGTAAGATTACCCGTACAAGTCAGTTGACAAACGCTCAAGGAAACCGTTATATCTACCTAGGTGGTATTATGGGTGGTATTACTGATGCCGGTGATTTTGAGAATTGTACAAACAATGCTGCTGTGCTCAATGGTAACACTGGTACATCGACCAATACAACAGTGGATCTAGGAGGTATCGTCGGTGCGGCATATGATGGAGGTAACGCTCATCAGCTTGATTTTAAGAACTGTGTAAATACAGGTACTATTACAGCTCAGGCAACTCAGGCAGCTGCAGTCGTTTTAGCAAGAACCACTGTAGGTGGTATCATTGGATATGGTGCGGCAGCATCAACAACTGTAAAAGACTGTAATAACTCTGGTTATATTTATTGCCAGTATAATACTACAAAGTCTAATGGCCGTGCCGCATATTCTGGTGGTATAGCAGGTTTGTTGGGAAATAATGCAGCCGGTGTGGGTGGACTTGAAATTAACGGCTGTGATAATACCGGTATTGTCTACAATAGAAACTTTAACAATACTCTAACTCTTGCTGGTGGAACCTTCGGTGGCGGAATCGTAGGAGCAATCAATGGTACAGCAGATAGCAAGGCTAAACTTCAGAATTGTACTTCTACAGTTGGTAATATGAATTGCTATCGCGGTATCAATGGTGGAATCGCTGGTTATGCTGGAAATGCAACTCTGTCAAACAATACTGCTTCTCAGGCAATCAACTCAAATGCTAACGTTGAAGGAAATGGTGGAGTAGTCGGCTGGCTTGTTGGCTCTGACATGAGTGGATGTACTTTCTCTGGTTCAAGCTTTGATCCTACAGCAAACACCCTTGCTAAGAATTTCGGTGGTCTTGTATACCTTATGGACGGCACATCTTCAATTACAGATTGTAAGGTTGATGGCGCTACTATCAAAAAGGGGTCAGTATCTACTGCAGTCCTTGTTAACAACGCTGCTGCCGGTGCAACTATCACCAACTGTGGTGTAAAGGGTACATTTGACGGAGCAGAGATCACACTCGAATCTACAATGGTTGCTACTGACGGTGGTGCAACAGTCACAGGTACTTATCTTCTTGATTAATATTACTGATTATCAGTAATTTATGACCTGTAAACACTAAACTTGTATAGACGCTGTGCGTTGAGGGGAATGCCCTCAGCGCGCAGTGTCGTTATCAGGATATAAACAATAATTAAACATATATGAATCCTAAAACCAATCTATTCAGGCGGATTTTCGTATGTGCAGGATTGATTTTCATGCTGATGCATGGATGGACAGTTTCTGCTCAGCAAAATGCCCGCACTGTAAAGGGAAAGATTCTCGATGATGAGAATCTGCCTTTGGCTGGAGTTGGAATCGTTGTTGTGGGAACACTTAACGGTGTCATCTCTGACTTGGACGGAAACTATTCGATTTCTGTTACACCTGATCAGGAACTTCAGTTCACGTTCCTGGGTTTTCAGACTGAGACCATCAAGGTCGGAAGTCAGTCTGTAATCAACGTTACCATGAAACCCGACTCACAGGTCATGGAGGCTGCAATCGTTACAGCCTTGGGTATCAGAAGGGATGACAAATCTATCGGATATTCTGCTCAGAAACTGGAAGGCGACAGTTTTGCAAGTTCTGCAACCACAGGTAACTGGCTCAACGGTATGTCAGGTCAGGTGGCCGGTCTTAACATCGACAGAAGCAGCGGACCAGACGGTTCTATGCGTGTGACTGTCCGTGGTGAGTCTTCTGCAGATCTTGAGAACAATACCGCTCTCTTCGTCGTTGACGGTGTTCCTATGTACAATACAGCCACTGCAACTGATGCCGGTGGTGAGGGTAGCTCATTTGCTATCGACTATGGTAACGGTACAGCTGATATCGACCCTGAAAATATCGAAAGCGTGACAGTCCTCAAGGGTGCAGCTGCAACTGCCCTCTATGGATCTCAGGCTGCTAATGGTGCGATTATCATCACTACAAAGTCTGCTCAGAGCCAGGATGCCACTCTTCGTGTAAGCTACAAGTCAAGCTTTGCTGCTGACGTGGTGTTGTCTTCACCAGATCTTCAGTATACTTATGGTCAGGGTTCTGCCGGACTGGATTACTACTATTATCTGACTTCTGCAGAAGGAGAAGATGCTGCGGGTCTTAACCCTATGCACAATTATTCGACTACAGCAACAATCGAGTCATGGGGACCTAAGATGGATGGAACAGAGTATTATCAATACTACAATGAGGCTTTAGGCATTGGCGGACACGTCAATGAACTTGGCGACTTCGTCCGTGATGCAACTCCATTCGTGAGTTATGGAGACTGGTTCAAGGATTATTTCCAGACAGGTCTTACCTTCTCGAATTCGGTTGTTCTCTCAGGTAGATTGAACAAGGACAACAGTGTGCGTGTCGCTTACACCAACAATCACGTGAGCAGCATCGTTCCAAATTCTCCAAGCAATACGAACTTCCTTTCAGTGCGTACGACCAACCAGCTGGGAAAGAAACTGAAGTTTGACACATCTATTAATTATAGAAGTACAAACAAGGCCAACATCCCGACTTCATCTGGTTATGGTTCTACTGCCATCATGTATGGTCTGTGGTGTTATGCTCCAAATATCGATATGGACTGGGCTTCCAACTATTGGAAGGATGAGTCCAAGTTCCTGCAGGATGCAACACTTTCCGGAGGAAAGAACAATGCATACTTCCTTGCCAACCAGTGTATCAATGACCAGAAGCGTGACCGTATCTATGGTAACGTCACAATGAAGGCTGATATCATCAAGGGTCTTGACCTTACTGTACGTGGAGGTCTTGATGTGACTAGCGATTTCCGTACTCAGCGTCAGGCGACTTCGACACAGGCAAAGCCTAACGGATGGTATCGTGAGCAGGATATTGATTCCAAGCAGTATTCAGGAGACTTCCTTTTGAAGTATAACAGGATTTTCGACCATGAAATCGAAATGACAGCAAACTTCGGAGGTAGCATCATCTGGAGAAGCTACAGCAATCATTCCCAGACAGCCAGTGCTCTGAAGATTCCTGGAGTTTACTCGCTTGTCAATACTGCATACGAGCCTCTTACCAGCAACAACGGTTATCAGAGACAGACAAACTCTCTCTATGGAATGGTGTCATTGGGATGGAGAAACTGCGTATTCCTTGATATCACAGGCCGTAACGACTGGTCAAGCACTCTGCCTAAGGCAAACAGATCGTTCTTCTATCCTTCTATTTCCGGTAGTGTCGCTTTGAATGACCTCTTCGATTTTGGACGCGTCGGTGGCCTTATCAATCTTATGAAGCTTCGTGCTTCTTGGGCACAGGTGGGTAATGATACCGCACCATATCGTGTGAGCGATTATTATCAGGGAACAGGCTTCCCTGGAACAGTTGCCATCCAGTCTGCAAAGTCCAACCAGGACCTTCGTCCGGAGACTGTGTCTTCATTTGAGGTCGGCCTTGAACTACGTATGTTCAAGAACCGTTTCTCAATGGACATTGCATACTATAATTCTGTAACTGACGATCTTATCTCAAAGATGCCTGTTTCATATGCAAACGGAGTAAACTATGTGTATGTGAATGCCGGTTCGATCAGAAACCGAGGAGTTGAGTTCTCGGCAAGCGGAACAGTATATAAGAAGCGTGACCTGCAGTGCAAGGTCGGCATGAACCTTACTGCAAACCGCAATACGGTCGTTTCTCTTGGAGAAGGTATCGACTCATGGATCGTAGCACAGTACAGCTCTCACGCATACATGACTGCATACGAAGGCGGAAGCTTGACAGCAATGTATGGTAAGGGTTATGTAAGAGCTCCTAAGGGATCTGTTGCAATCGACTCGGATGGAAATATGGTGGATGTTTCCGGCATGTTGGTTCTTGACAAGCAGAACAACCCTCAGACAACAACAGATCTTCAGTATCTGGGTGATTGTGCTCCAAAGTGCAAGCTCGGTTTCAATGGATCTGTAAAGTGGAAGAACCTCAGTTGCTATATCGCATTTGACGGTCAGGTAGGCGGTAATGTATTCTCTTATACCAACTGGGTTCTCAACTACCGTGGTAAGGGCGTCAATACGTTGGCCGGACGTGAGGGTGGCATGGTGCCAGTCGGAGTGCGTTTGACAGATGACGGCAACTACGTTATCAATACTGCGGAGATCAATCCTGCGAACATCGCAACTTATTATCACAATAAGTACGATCAGACAAATGGTGAGGCCAATTTCGTGAGCACACAGTTCTTCAAACTGCGCGAGCTGCGTATCGAGTACGCTTTGCCTAAGAAGATCGTGGCACAGACAAAAGTCCTGAGCGAGGCCAATATCTCCGTTTATGGAAACAACCTCTGCTGCTGGTCTAAGTTCCCGGCTTGGGATCCGGAGGGAGTGACAATGAGAGGTAGCGCGGTAATCCCTGGCTTCGAGATCATGCAGATGCCTTCTACCGCTCAGTTTGGTGCAACCCTTAATCTTGTGTTCTAACGGAGGAAGAAATTTATGAAAAAGTATATTATATATTCTGTAGCCACAATATTGGCTCTTCTTACTTTTGGCACAGGTTGCGGTAAGTTTGATGATATGAGCAAGAATCCATATGCACTGTATGATGCTCCGGCAGAGTCCTTTGTGCATCCGATCATGTTCAAGTCTCAGTACAATCTCATCAATACATTCCGCACTTTGACTGCACCATTGATGCAGTATGGCGTGTCTACAACCTCAGAGGTGTCGTCACGTGTGATTGACAACTACAATATTCCGGAAGCGACTACCGATGACATCTGGTCAGCATTCTATCTTCAGTGGGGTAATGCCATGACTATGCATCAGGCTGCCATCGATGAAGATGACAAGCCAATGCAGGGTGTTGCGCTTATCATCAAGGCATTCCTGATTTCCCACATCGCGGATACATATGGTGATGTTCCTTTTGCAGATGCAGGAAAGTTTGCACTTTCAAGTCAGATGGGTACATATGCTACTGCTTATGATACACAGAAGGATGTCTATCGTGGAATCATCTGCATGCTTGAGGATGCAAATGAACTTCTTGCAGTGACAGAAAGCAGTCATTTCTCTGCAGTGTGTGACAAGATATATGGTGGAGTATTTGACAGTTGGCGCCGTTTCGGTAACTCATTGTATGCGCGTGTGCTCATGCGTGTGGCAATGAAGGTTATTGAAGAGGATGGCGGAGTTCTGGAACTTGATGAAAAATGGGAGGCAGTATCTGTCACTCAGAAGCTTTCCGAGCTTTACAGCAGTTTCCAGAGCGGAGCCGGTGATTATCCGCAGATGCGCTCTCGTGATGAACGTCCTCTCGTTCCGTTCAACAGTCTGAATGAGACCGAGCATACTCCTTTCTACACAACTACCAGCGGTACCTGGAACTCTTTGGCAGTCAGCGATGTTCTTTGCAGAAAGATGCTTGGTACAACAGAAAAGGTTGACAGCGACGGTATTACATATTATGAGTATCTTGCTCCATCTAAGGGCGGACATCCTGAGGACCCTCGTTATGACAGCTGGTGGAAGAAGGTAAACGGAATGCCGGTTCATCTTCTCAATGATGCCAGGACACGCTTCCTTGAAAGCGCAGAGCATAAGTCTCAGGCCGGAAACTCTAAAATCGGCAGAATGGTAAGAGGATACAACCCTACCACAGGTCTTGAGGAGCCAAGTGCTCTTTGGGGACATGTATATAACCTGCAGAATGCTGAATACTATCCTTTGATGCAGTACTCCGAGCTGTCTTTCATCTATGCGGAAGCTGGTGCAAGAGGTTGGGTGAACAGCCTTGCAGGTCTCGGTGCGTACATGACTCTGTTCAAGCAGGGAATTACAGAAAGCATTCTTGAGTGGAATCCATATGTTACAGCTGATGACCCACTTGTCGGTGACTACGTAAGCCATTGTGTAAATGGTGAGAAATACAGCGGCAGCACATTCAATTCTGAGAATGCTCTTGAGGCAATATTGACTCAGAAGTGGATTGCTCAGTTCTTCATCGGTATCGAGTCATGGTGCGACTATAGACGTACAGGATATCCGATCCTCAAGACAAATGGTCCGGCAGCGGCAAATGATCAGATTCTGCCATCGCGTATGCGTTATCCTTCTGATGAACAATATCGTAATCCGGAGTCCTATCCGGCAGCGCTCGACAGATGGCTAGGCGGTACCAATAATAATAAGACCGATGTCTGGTGGGCAGATACACAGGAAAGCTATCAGAACAGACTTAAGGGAAGACTTTAATATTCAATACTATGAAACGTTTATATCGTTATATATTTCTACTCGTCACTTTGACTGTCGCGGCTGCTTGTGCTGACAAGTTGTCGGATGAAAGTCTTGAGGGACGAGACACAACAAAACTTTCCGTGACATATTCTTTGGCCGGTTCAGAGGTTAAGTCCGTTAATGTCGGTCATACTTCTGTCAAGAAGGTCCTGGATGTGAAGGTAAACAGTGAAGGTCTGAAATGGGATCTTGAGAGTAACCGCGACTGGTGTGTTGTCGTTCCTGAAGATCATCAGGGATCCGGTACTGTAACATTGGACATTGCTGCCAATGAGAGTTTTGAAGAGCGCGAGCCTGCTACATTGACATTCGTGGCAGGCGATTATCGCGGATTCCAGATCACTGTCACTCAGAATGGCTCGTCGTTCATTATCGGACAGCCGTATTATGTGTCAGGACTCAATGGTGGTACATATACCGTAAATGTCACAACTATTTCCGGTACTGAATGGGAATACAGTGCAGAATCATGGATCGATGTCGTGAAAGGAACGCCTGCGGATAATGGAGATTATACTACAACTCCTGTAACATTTACAGTGGAAGCAAACGATTCTGCATCACGTTATGGCGCGCTGACTCTGTCTGCGGGTGCAACAAAGGATAACGTATGGATTTATCAGTTCGGTTCAGACGTCGAGTATGACGATCAGGGAAATATCTTCCTTTCTGGAGAAGGTGAGGAGTCGTTGACTCTTATTGCCCCTTCATATGTTGTCCGTGACGTGAAGGCTCCGGCATTTGCAGAGACATCTGTTGTGGAGAATGACAATGGCACTGCTACAGTGACTTTAAATGTGACTGAGAACCTGAGTGACTGCTCTGAGGGCCGTTCTGTGGAAGTGTCACTTCTATTGTCCAATGAATCTTCTTCAATAGTTGCTCTTCCTGCGATCATTCAGGACTATATCCCGGCGGATGGACTTGTGACAGCAAACGGAGTGGTGGCTTTTGCCAAGGCTGTCGCTGCCGGAACTTCAACAGCAGACTGGGAAGAGGATGGTGTTGTTACTGTCAAGGCTGATATTGACATGTCAGAGGTTGCTGACTGGGCAGGAATCGGAACTGCACAGGCTCCTTTCAAGGGACAGTTCAACGGTAACGGTCATGTCATTACAAACCTCAGGAATACATCTGTCGGTCTGTTCGGCTATTGTGAGGGAGCTAAGATCAGCGACATCACTTTAGGCAAGGGCTGCAACCTTTATTTTGATGGTGATTATGTCGGTAATGCAGGAAGCCTTGGAGGTATTGTTGCGGTTGCAAAAGAAACATCTGTAAGCGGTTGTGAGGTTCTTGCATCCATTGATTTTGCAGGAGCCAATGACAATGATGAACCTGCTTATGTCGGTGGTCTTGTAGGTTATGCTGACGAAAAGACAACAGTGACCAAGTCAAAGATGTCAGGAAATATCACAATTTCTACAGGCTCAGTTCAGATGGAGTGCTATGTCGGAGGTATGGTCGGCTACTCTAAAGGAACTGTGACAAACAACGAGATGTCAGGAAAGATCAACTCCACCTCCAGCATCACTGACATTGTTGCCGGTGGAGTTACCAGTGTGCTGAGTGAGAAAACAATCGTAAGCAATAACTCTTTCATGGGAAGCATTACGCTTGGCGGTGCTTCCAAAAATGTGATTCTCGGCGGTCTTTATGGTCGTGTTGATTCTGATAATATGTTTGATGTCGCCTCAGACAAGTCTGTGACTCAGGGTGAAATCAAGGTCGACAGCTATTTCTCCAATGCTGAAACCGAGCTTTATGTCGGAGGTTTTGTTGGAAAGGCAGGAGAGAAAGTAGCACTTTCATTCAAAGGATATGAGTGTAATACAAGTATCGCATTCGATCAGACAGTTTCACGTTACTCTTCATATATATGCCTAGGTGGCGTTCTCGGAGGATGTAACTATGATAATGCAAAGAAGGCTACATCTATCAGCTTTGAGAATGTGACCAACTATGGTCAGTTGTCAAACGCATATGCGCGTGTGATCACATATGTCTCAAGAGGATTCTTTGGCGGTCTTGCAGGTCTGGTAAATGCTGAAGACACTAAGTTCATTTCATGTGTGAATACTGCCCCTGTAGGTAAAATCGTATCTGGAGACAGAGGAGAGAACAAGGCTGGATACATCATGATTGTGGGCGGCCTTGCAGGTGTTGTGTTAGGTGGTGATGCAGAGTTTACAAAATGTGAAAACAAGGGTCCGGTTACCAATGTGCACTACTCAAACCATGCTCCTGAAAACAGCAAAGGCTCGGCTGATACAAGTAGCGGTTGGCTGAGTGCATGTACATCAGCAGGTATTCTTGGTACCTTTGATAACAAGGTGACTTCAGAGTCGAAGAGCCTAAAGATTACTTCATGCGTTAACTCAGGCAATATTATAGCATATCGCGGCTGTGGAGCCGGTATTGTAGGATTTGCAAGAAATGCGGAAATCACATCTTGTACAAACAGCGGAGACCTCTCGTTTGCTACGAATAGTAATGCATCTCACAAGGCCGGTATCGCCTCTTGGGTTGAGAATACGAAGATTGATAACTGCGTGGCAAAGTGTAAGATCGAGGCATCAAATGGAGCAAGTGCTCCGATGACTCCGGGTGGAATCCTCTCCCTTGCTTATAAGGGCAATGTTACAGTATCTAACTGCTCATATTTTGGCGAAGCGACATACAATTCATCTGCAACAACTGCCAGAAGTTGTGGCGGTCTTGTCGGTAAAGTCAATAGTGGCGTTACATTTACTATGAGTGACTGTAAGTTTGGAGGTAAGGTTGAAGGCCTTGCAATCAGTGCAAATAATGTTGTGGACTATGCTGTCGGCTCTGGTGCTGTAGTTGACTCTGGTGCTGTTAAATATTGGGACGGAAACCTTTAATGAAAATGCAGATTTATAGATATTTATTGATTGTAGCTGTTATTTTGGGCTTGGCTTCTTGTTCTAAGGAGCCAGGTCCTGATAATGGTGGGCAGACTGTTAAGGATTGGACAATCAGCGGTTATGTCAAAGGTAACGACGGAAAGGCTCTTGAGGGAGTAGTCGTTTCTGATGGTCTTAACTGTGTAAAGACAGACAAGGAGGGACGTTATTATCTCCCTGCAGACCTGTCTAAAACAAGATATGTAATTGTATCGACTCCATCTACTCATTCGGCTCCGGTCGTTGATGGCCATGCATGCTACTGGCAGTGGCTGAAGGATTGTACGAAGGATTCAAACGGAAAATATTCTGTGGATTTTACCTTGAACAAGATCTCGAATCCTGAGCGTTTTTCTATCTTCATCTTTGCTGACCCTCAGCCTAGGTCAACTGGACGTGCACAAGGTATGGATGCGATAGCATATCATTCTCTTGAATGTTGTGACGATATGTATCTAGACATGAAGGAGTATGCAGCAACTCGTAAAGGCATTCCTGTTTATGGTATCGGTTTGGGAGATATTGTTCACCAGAATACAGAACTCTTGTCCAGGTATCGTGCCGGAATGGCTACTACCGGTGTGACTACATATAACGTGATCGGTAACCATGACCAGGGTCATAAAATGAACCTGACTGATGAAGAAGCATGTGCTGCATACGAGGCGCAGATGGGACCAGCAAATTATTCGTTCAATCTTGGTAATATGCACTTCCTCATGCTCGATAATATGATGGCTCAGGAGGGTGCATATAGCGACGAGTGCGCGACAGGTCTTACAGATGAGATCTGGGAATGGGTCAAGAATGACTTGAAGCATGTGTCAACAGATACTCCTTTGATGGTATGCGCTCACTCTCCTATGATGCGTATGGAAAGTGGAAGCAACCGTTCTGGTGCACATCTGGGTGAGCTCAGAAACCTCCTTTCAAAGTATAAGAAGGCATATGTATGGGCTGGACATACCCACACTACATTTAACTATGTAGACAAGGCGGATCCGGTAATTGAAACTCACACTGTTTCCCGTGTTACAGGAGCCCTTTGGACAAATGAATACCTTGGATCAAACGGAACCCCACGTGGTTATGTTGCCTTCGAGTATGACAATGGAACCATATCGTGGAAGTTCAAGCCTCTCTACTATCAGACATCTGAGTATGGTGGCTACAATAATGTAGGTGATCCTGACTATACATGGAGAGACTGGGATTATACTAACGGAAAGGCTGTCCTTAAATCTACAGGAAAAGACCTCGATGACAAATATCAGATGCAGGTCTTCCCTCCAGGAACATATGGTGATAAGTATCTGTATGTGAATGTTTTCCTTTGGGATGAACTTTGGAATACTCCACGCTTTACCATGGACGGTTCTGCATCTGTAATGAAGCGAGTTACAGAGACTGACTATCGTTATTCATACAGTGATTGGTTCATCACATCGTTCTATAACACGAATAAAAAATATGGCTCTGAGTTCGTTCC
>JAEIGA010014374.1_pt1 | contig 12050 bp, 5 predicted proteins | sample 9270691 | NCBI WGS metagenome assembly JAEIGA01 (sample SAMN17057246, study PRJNA624740) | gut metagenome | biome: biome; isolation source: fecal sample | host: Bos grunniens | place: China: Xizang | collected 2019
AACGCTTCGCGTCGGGCCCCTCCCTCTAACACGGCCGAGGGTGGCCATGCCATCCAAACTTACCCTATCGCCTCCGTTGCACACGCACAATAAAAAAATCGCCCTCAATTATGAGAGCGATAATATTATTTTAAGGCGTTTAATTGCCGTTTAAAGACCGAGCTCTTCGATGATGTGGCTCATACCGGCATAGCGGTCGAGAGTCCAGAGAATGAAACGGATGTCCACGCAGACACACTTGTCATAACCTTCCACACACATCATATCATTTGCGAGTGACTCTTTGTTACCGTCGAATGCGAGTCCGATGAGCTCACCCTTAGAGTTCATGACAGGGCTTCCTGAGTTTCCTCCGGTAATATCATTGTCTGTAAGGAAGTTTACATACATAGTCTTTCCGTCAGGACCACAACCCCAGCGACCCCAATCAGCCTCCTTATAAAGCTTCACCTGGCGCTCGTTGAGCTGGAACTCATATGAATCAGGATTGTACTTCTCCATGATTCCCTTTGCAGTACTCTTCCAATCGCAGAATACGCCATCGTAAGGCTCTACAGGACCTACTGTACCATATGTGATTCTCATGGTAGAGTTTGCATCCGGATACTGCGGAATGGCCTTATCTTCGCGCATCTGATAGAGAGCATGAGTGAACTCTCTGTCAAGGTCTGAACGTTTGTTTTCACCTTCTGCCTCGGTAATCTTGCGGTTGAAATCAAGAATGCGCACATCGTCGAAGAAACGGAAGAAAGGATCCGCGTGATACTCCGCGATAGTGTGCTCCTCAGCAAGGAATTTCTCGAGCTTATCAGCATCAGTGAGGTAGCTGTTGTCCCAGACATATGCCGCGATAGCCTCATAGTCACCGTCAAACTTCTCGAGGAGTTCAGTGTGATATGGACCTACCATATCTCTTGTCACATTCTCAAGGAAGCCACGCACTGAATAGAAGAAAAGATCCTTTTCCACTCTGAGGTCGATAGGCTCATATTCCTTGAGAAGGCCTGACATCTTTTCCGGAACGTCGCTTCCCTTGAACTTGTAGGTGTTGCAGCATACCTCTTCTGCAGGGTTCACTTCCACATCGACCTGGGCAACGCCATTGACCATCTTGACAGTCTTCTTGGACTTGATGTTGTTGATCTTGAGGATCTCGTCACGGAACTGACGAACCTTGCCTACAACTCTTGTGATTCTTGTACCTCTGATGAGTGTTTCACGATAGTAAGCGATGTTCCTTTCGTCAGGACGGATGTCATTATATACCTTTTCAAGGCGTGGAAGAAGATCTCCCCACTTAGCTTTGCGCTCAGGATCCGCATCAATCCACTGCTGAAGTTCCTTCTCGATCTCAGCCTTGCGCTCTGCAACACCGAATCTGCCGTAACAGAGAACCTGACCGCTGTAAAGTTCCTGTACGTTGCTGAGGCCGAAGAAATAGTCAGAATACTTAAGTCTTACGTCTGCATCAGTATTCATCCACTTGTTGATGATGTCCATCTGATCCCCGCGGAACTTGTTGCTGATAGGAAGCTTGAGAGTCTCGTTGAAATGAGTCTCGAATGAGCTGCTGTAGCGGTTTGTCATACCAGGATAACCGATGATCATGGTGTAGTCACCCTCCTTGTATCCGTTGAGTGAGATAGGGAGGATGCGCTCAGGATGGAAAGGCACATTGTCCTTTGAATATTCTGCAGGTGAGCCGTCCGGTGCTGTGTAGACACGGTACATTGCGAAGTCGCACTTGTGCTGAGGCCACTCCCAGTTATCGATATCTCCACCGTATGCGGCAGATGATACAGGAGGTGCTGCAACAAGACGAACATCCCTGTAGACTTTATAGAATGCTACATAGTATTTGGAACCGCCCCACATTGAAGCGAACCAGGTTTCGAGGTCTGTTCCCTCGCTGTACTTCTTTTCCATCACGTAGCTGAGCTTTCTGCCACCGAGAATCTTACCCTCAGCCTCGTGCTGTTTCTTCATCTCCTCAACCTCTTCAGTAACATCGATGACCCTCTTAAGGTACCATACGCTCTTGCCCTTGATGTTGATTTCCTCGTCTGACTTCATTGCCCAGAAACCTTCCTCAAGGTAGTTGTGCTCAGGAGTACTGAGTGCATGTACATCGCCGTATGCACAATGATGGTTGGTGATGAGAAGACCATCCTTGGAAATCATGCTTCCTGTACAGCCGAATTCCATCGATACCACGGCATCAGCCACGCTTGAGCCTGGTGCGTCAGCATTATAGATTTCATTGGCAGAGAGCTCAAGGCCGCGAGCTTTCATGTTCTTTTCAAGTGCGGCATTGATGGTGTGGATAAGCCACATTCCCTCGTCTGCAGAAGCCTTCTGGCTGCCCAATACAGCAGCCAGAAGACAGATTACAATATATCTTATTTTCATTCTACTCAGCATAATTATAAACAACACCCTGCTCCTTGAAGCTGATCTTGGCAGCCTCCTCGCGAACATCATCCTTCTTATAAGTGATAGTCCACTTCTCCATGGTGATGAGCTCCCAGATCTTATCAGCAGTCATAGGCTCTGCATATCTGATCTGGATAGCAGGATTGAGATCCTTGTTCAGGTTGAGATATACTCCGATGATACCCTCATGCTTTGAAAGGTGATTGCTCAGGAACGGCATGTTACGGAGATAGATCGGCTTCTCGTAGTTAGGATTTACAATCTCATATACGAACTGCTCCTTACCTGCATTCTCCTCTACACGCTTCTTGAACTGAGCCTTGAATGGAGAGAACATCTTCTTAAGGAAGTCCTCAGTACTGATCTCGCTTACCTCATCCTCAACCTTTACGAAAGCGTAATCAACCTCAACCTCCTTGGTACCGCCGCCATGAACAGGCATCTCGAGCACGTCCATCTCAACTACTTCCTTGTACCACTTCTTGTCAAGGTTCTCTGAAGGATCCATATATACTCGAACGATGAGAGGACATGCGAACTCAGTTTCAAGACCATAGATCTTCTTGCCTGTATTTCTCATCTGGAGTCCGAGATAGTTGATATCCATCTTGTCGTACATACCCTCTGTACGGATAGTGACCACCTTGAGCTTCTTCAGCTCCTTGTGATCAGGAGTGTTCACACGGAACTTTGAAGGAACATAGATTGCCTCCTGAATCTTGTCATGGTCTGTCTTTGCAGGATCATAGAGGATATCAGCTGCATGTCTTCTTACATATACCTTCACACCATGTACGCCTGCAATCTTTTCAAGCTTAGCCTTGAATGCCATAGAACTACCATAACATTTTACTGAACGGAGTCCCTCGATAGTTGTGGTCTCAAGCTTTGCAGGGTCAACAAGCTGTGTAACTGTACCGTCCTCAGCGACATTCTCAATGCCCCACTTGAGATCGATGGTAGGAAGCTCGAATTTGCCACCAGCCCAGATACCGAATGCGATAAGAGCCACGGTAAGCAGTGCAGGAAGAAGGTTCCATACCTTGCTCTTTGTAGGCTTGCATACGCCGATGTTGAGAGCACCTGTAGAACATGCAGCAGTACATTCGCCGCAGAGAGTACAGTCAACGTGATTGATCTTGCCATTGTGGCATGACTTGATGTCGATGTGATAAGGACACTTCTTCATACAGAGTCCGCAGTTGTTGCAGAGTGCATCGTCCTTTGTCACGTGGAGAAGCTGGAACTTAGGCTTTGCATGGAAGATTTCGAGAAGATAACCTACGATGCAGAATGCTCCAAGAAGAACAGCCCAAGGGATGTTTGCTCCTACTACACCAGCAACGTAATATGCTCCGAAAAGTACTCCGATCCACACCCAGAACTTCAAAGAGTTTGAAATAGCTCCGAGCGGACAGAGATAACGGCACCAGAACATATCCACGAGGAAACTTCCGATAAGGATGACGCTGATGGATACGATTGACATCCAGAGTGTGATCTCACCCTTGAATCCGGTAGCGATTGCGTAGTATGGATCAAGATTCTTGCAGAAAAGCTCGCTTGCATTCACGGTCATGTAGAAGATCCAGAATACAAGAGCATATTTCACAATGCGGAGAGCTTTGTCGGCAACTGAACCGCTGTTAACCTTGATACCCTTGATGTGCATTGCCTTGCGAGCCTTTGAAAGAAGGTCCTGGACAGTACCTACAGGGCAGATGTAAGCGCAGAACAGCTTGCTGAAAAGTACTACAGCAGCTACGAGAGCCAGACCCATTGCAATCTGAATCATTGACATGCTGCATGGAAGGCTGTTGTTTGCAAGATAGGTAGCCAGTGCCTGAAGACCACCCATAGGGCAGTACTTTTCAGGATCCACCGCTTCCTCACTCGGGATTATACCCGTGATGAATACGATCAGGGCCACAAGAACACCCCACTGAAGGAGGTACTTAGGCCAATTTTTTAGGATTGTTGATTTCTTTGCCATATTGTTTTGATTTTATTCTTCTGTGTAAACTGACAGCAGGCTGTCTCCCTTGAGTATTTTCTTTGCCATCTTCTTGATGTCCTTACGGCTTGTCCTGTCAAGAATACGGAGATAGTTGCTCTGCTTGTCAATGCCATACCTGTCCTTCATCATGAAGCTGTCCAGCTTCTTTGAAAGGTTGTTCTTGTGACGTGCAGCCTGCTCGTTATAACGCTTTGCAAGGTATTTTCTTGCATTGTCAAATTCGTCTGTGCTCGGACCTTCTGCTGCCATTTCATTCATCAGCTGCTGTGCATCAGCCACAAGAATGTCAGTCATTTCCGGTCTGGTCTGGAACTCGATTGCAGATTCTGCAAACTTGCCCTCCGGGAAGAATTCGGTACGGAATGTCACCGAATATGTACCACCTCTTTCCTCACGGATCTGGTTCATGCACCTTGCGTTCATGATATAGTCGAGGATGTCGTATGTGACGAAATCCTGACTGCTGAGGTCAACCTCATGTTTGAAGCAAAGCTTGACATCGCTCTTAGGAACCTCCTTCATAGGATGCTTTCTCACATGTCTGCCCTTGCCCTTGTAAAGAGGCCATGAAGAGAGCTGCTCTGACTTTCGGATCTGCTCCTTGCTGTTGAGTGACGCGAGGTAAGTGTTGCAATATTCCTGCACCTTTGCCTCATCGAGGTCGTCACAGATATAGACCTTCATATTCTCGAAGTCGCTGAAATTGACTCTGAATATCTCCTTTACGAAAGCCATATTGAAACCTTCGAAGTGCTGCTTCTCTATATCCTTTCTCCAAGGATGATTGCAGTATCTTAGTCCTGTGACCTCAGAATCGAAGACAGATCTTTCGCTCTTCTCCTTCTCGTATGACTTCATCTGAGTACTCTTGAAACGCTTGAGTGTATTCGGAGAATCGAAATAAGGCTCTGTAAGAGTGAGGTGAAGCATTTTGAATGCCTTTTCCATATCCTCCTTACCGCAGATGACGGTGATTACAGATTCGTCTTTTCCTATGGCTATAGTCATGGCTATATCTCCGGTTTCAGGGCTGTCCCTAAGGTCCTTACGGCCATATGTCCTGAAGCCGAAGTTTCTGTCTATATAGCTTGCCGCGATTCTTGCACACTCGATCTTATCCTGTGGGAACACCTTGAATCCAGTATCGAATGTCGCCTGAATGACCATATGATTGCTTGACTTTACAGGCTCGGACTGAACTCTTTTCACTACGGCTCCATTGCTCAGTGTCCACATCTTGCAGTCCTTTCCTATTTCAGATGTCGCAACAGTCTGACCAGCAGAAGGATTCACATTAAGGTCGATCTTCTGGAATTCAGGATAAAGAGCCTCTACCGGATTGGCCTCTGCCTGAGCAAGTATCTCCTTGATTCTTTCCTCTGACGGAATCAGATGAGTCTTGTCCTTCTCTGTAGTATATGAGTAGATTTTCTCGCTTTCTCCGAACATCTGCTTTACATAGCTGAAGACCTCTTCGCTGCTTGCCTCAGCAATCATCCTTTTCTGAATATCCTTCTTTTCTGCAGGGCTTATGAGAGCCTCGCCACGAAGGAAGTGCTCAAGACATGACTTGATCCAATCACCGTTCTTTACCGGTTCGTCAAGATTGCTCTTTGCTCTTTTTGCGGCCTGGAACTTTGCTGCCTGAAGCTCATCTGCAGTGAAGCCATGTGTCAGAAGTCTTTTAAGCTCTTTTGCATACAGTTCAAGAACCTCCTCCTGAAGCTCGTCTGCCTTCGGTGAAATAGTCACAAGAGTTGTATAGAAATCATCTGATACCTTGCTGGTAACTACAGACATATTCTTGGCTGGGCAGTTCTCCTTGAGGCTTTCTCTGTTGAAGCGCTCCTTGAGGATCTCGGAAGCGACCTGACGCAGAGCCATATCCTTGTAATAGCTTTCGTATGCTCTTGTCTCCTTTGCCGGATAAGGCTGCTTGTGGATTACCTTGAGAGCATTGAACTTGATAAGCGGATGAAGCATATTTTCATAGATAGGCTCATCAAGTGATGGAATACTGTATGTTTCCTTCTGAGCAGGGTTCTCCTGAGCCGGGATGCCTGAGAATATTTCCTTCACTTTTGCCTCCATCTCCTCCACGCTGATATCTCCTACGACTGCGATAGCCTGAAGATCCGGTCTGTACCATTTGTGATAGAAGTCCATGATCTCCTTGCGGTCGAAGCTGTTGATGATCTCATGTGTACCGAGGACATTACGTTTTGCATGCTTTGCTCCCTTGTAGATAAGATTGGTCTGGAGTTCTGCAACCAGAGCACGTGGCTCGTCTTTGCGTCTCCATTCCTCGCTGATCACTCCTCTTTCTGCATCCAATGCATCCGGCTCGCATGAGATGGCGCATGACCAGTCATGAAGCACGAAAAGAACAGAGTCAACGAAGCTTTCTCGTACAAGAGGAACTGAAGATATGTTATACACGGTCTCAGTTCTTGATGTATATGCATTTACATTATAACCGAAACGTACGCCATTCTTCTCGAGGAAGTTGAGTATGGTCTTGTCCGGATATCTCTCGGTTCCGTTGAAAGCCATGTGCTCGAGGAAGTGGGCCAGACCGTTCTGATTGTCCTCCTCTTGAAGCGCTCCCACGTTATGAATAATGTAAAAATCCGCACAACCCTCATTTTCAGTGTTGTGACGGAGATAATAAGTGAGACCGTTCTCAAGTTTTCCGACAGTTGTGGCCGGATCGTCCGGAATCCTGTCCTGTGCCTTCATCGCGGGCAGCGTCAATGCTGCAAGCAGGATGAGGCTTAATTTCTTTAGAATGTGCATCCTATGCTTATGCTTAAAGTGTTTCTATATCCCTTGTCAAGATATTCAGCCTCTTTCAGCAGACTTATATATCTGTCGCTCAGCTGTATATATCCTGCAATGTTCTCATTGAACAGTCTTGTGTACCTTGCAGTAAGGCCTCCGCCTGCTCTTGTTGAGGTGCGGTATTCAAAATCTCTGTAGAGGTAGGTGTCAAAAGACAATGGTGCTCCTGATGAACTGCCCGCGAGTAAGCCGTCTTCCTTAGCAGTACCAAAACCGGTGAGGAAGCAGCCCTCAAGCCCGAATGTGAAGATGTCCTTTCCTGAAATTATGCTTCTTTTGCCAAATGCCTCGACAGAAGCATTGCTGTAGCCGGAATTCCTATAATATGGGTAGATGCTTGACAATGACTGTCTGCTGTTGAAGATGGCCTTTGCACCATATTCCCATTTCGGACGATAGTTCTCAACTCCGGCGTAGCCTGTATATGAGAGTCCGGCATGGAGGTCAATTCTGTCAAGAACCTCATTCTGGCTGAGATATTCCACTGTTGTGTATTCTCCCACCTGTGTATTCAGTCTGTAGACATTCTCATAATTGAGCAGACCTTCATAACGTAGCTCAAGTCCCAGCTGGTTGCGCTTGCTGCCTTTGCCGGTGGTCAGTATTCCCTTATATTCAACGATGTTGCCTCCATGTTCGGTATACATGATGTTCGATGTGCCCCTGTTGCCGAAGTAACCGCTACGCATGAGATAAGTCAGCTCGTTGAATACCTTGGTCTTGCCTCCGACCTCAAGCTGTACGGATGCTCCCACGAAGTTATTGAACATAGGACGGGTGTTACCCACTGTCACCATTCCGTCAGCTCCATCAAAAAGCTCACGCGAACCCCAGAATGCACCGTAGTCGATGAAAGTATAATACTGCTTGCCGCTTGTACCATAATTCTTTCCGAGAACAGTTTCCACAGTCCTACGATACTCCAGGTTCATACCGAACGAGAAACGTTCGTCGTTTCTGTACATGAATCCGGCACTGGTTCCAAGGTCTGTCCATACATTCAGGAAACGCGGGTCCTTCAGTTTGGCCTGGTCTCCACTTTCGTAGTTGACCTTCGCTCCGATGGACCATCTGCTGTTATTGAAGGTATATGACATTCCTCCGACAAGGTGATAAAGTTCCTTGTTCTTTGTGCCTTTGGTGGTGTCTACGCTTTCATGGAAGTTTATAGGATTATAATCCGGGTCCATAAGAATGGAAACCCCCATATCCTTACCCTTGAAGTATGAGTATGAAATCTTGCCGTAGAAAGCGATCTTGTCAGAGATTTTTAGAAAAGACTCTGTCATAGCACCTGCCTTGATGCTGTTGTTGCTTCCGGCATTGTCGATAAGGCCGCCATTTTCCTTGATGAAGCTTCCCTCAGCTCTGGTGTTGCGTTTCAATTGCATGCTTGCAAGACCTGCCGCATTTCTGGAAGTCGTCCAAGGCTCGGATGAACGGACATATTCGAAGTCGCGCATGCTTCTTTCCTCCTGGCCTGATGCTGAATGCGCCAGACCAAGAAGAATAATGCATGTCACGGATATCTTTGACAGTAATCTCATTTTAAAGGCTTATTTATTTGAGTGATGCCACCTTCCTCTGATGGAAGTCCTTAGATGAGTTGTTGGTATCCTGGTAAACGATAACAGCTCCGTTCTTGATAGAAGCCTCTGCGTCAATACCTGAAGGGTCTGTAGAACCGTTCTCAAGGCTCTCTGTACCACCTGCATAGCTGTATACGAGCTTCTCCTTGTTGCCCTCGATAGCCTCAGTAGCCTCCTGGTCCACATTTCTGTAGAGAGTATAGCCGAGCTTGTTTGAGAAGTATACATAACCGGCATCTACGCTTGATGTGAGACGCTTGTTGTTCTTGTCACCCTGACCGATTGCGAATACCTCGATACCGTCAACAACAGACTCGACACCTACCTTCACACATGGGAACTTTGCACCGCTGATGTAGTCATAGTTTGCAGTGTCCTGTGAAAGTGCCTCCGGACTGTCATGTCTGAACATTACGAATGCCGGTGCAATTACAGAGATAGTCCATGCATTACCTGCGCTATATGGTGATGTCTGGAGATAGTGGCTCTGAGGGATGTTTGCAGAAGGTGCCGGATATACTGTAGCTGAATTGAAGCCCGATTCAGGATCGTACATTACATAGTCTGCATTGCTGAGGTTGACTGACTCTGGGTATGTGGCAGTGTGGTCAACAGCACCCTTGATTGCAACAACGATCTGTGACCATGGTGCGATTGTCACATCTGAAGTGAACCACCAGATTGCCTGACCTGCTGGAAGCCAGCCCTCTGACTCGTACACGAGCTTTCCGCCATCAAGATACTTGTTTGTAGCGTAGCTGTTACCAGGGTTGATACCTGCGAAGCAGATGCTGCTTGCGTCAGCTGGCTGGTCAGAGTTGTTGTAGAGGATCACGTAAGCGTCGTTCTGGAAGGTCTTTGTACCTGTAGAACCATCTGCATTGGTGATGCTGTATGTACATCCACCGATGTAGAACTCCTTGATGACGATCTGGTTGCTCTCAGACTGAGTGAGCTCGAGAGTATGAGCGTTGAAGTCGTCCTTAGTTACTGTGATGTTTGAATTCACGCCATTGTAGACATATACGGTTCCGTTGTCAGCAATCTTGAATGAAGCTGTCGCCTCATAGAAACCAGGGAGAACTGTAAAGGCTGCAGTACCAGTTGCATCAGTCTTTGACTCATATACCGCTGAACTGCTGAGGTCACGGAGGCTTACTGTGACATCTGCGGCTGAATATGCCTCTCCACCTATTGTAAGGCTGACGGTAGCTGCTACCGGCTCATTCTTTGGGGTTCTTTCGCATGATACAGCGAGAAGTGTCACTGCTGCGAGAAACATTAAAATCTTTTTCATAATCATGTGTTATTTGTTAAACATTAATTCTTAGAATTTCAGTCTGACAGAAAGTCCGTAAAAGAAACCAGGAATGAAGCGGTTGTTTGAGAATGCCGCTCCTCCCAGAGAAGTCACCTCTCCTGTCTTCGAAGACTTAACCTGTCCGAGATTGTTAAAGAAGTTGTTGGCATAGAAAGAGACTGAAGCCAGATCTCCGATTTCTTTTGTAACGCTCAGGTTAGCAGAGAAATACGGTGAGTAGTAGTCTTCTCCGAAATGCCAGATGTAATTTGTCACGGCTGCAAGTCTTGAAAGATCATTATACAGCTGCTTATCATTTTCCTTGGCCCATCTGAGATCCTCTATATAGTTTCTCTTGGTATTCGGGTCATCTGCAGTCGTGTAGTACTCTGGATAGAGGACTACGAAGTTGTTGCCATCATAGATGGACTGGTTTGTGGTTGAAAGAATGTCGCTTCTGTCTGATACGACATAGCTTCTTGCCGATCCGTCAGCCTTTTCGCTGAGATATCTCTGATATCTGAGGAAGGTCGCCTGTACCTTAAGCGATACGATCATTCTTACCTTCGGTATCTGAGTCGTAACAGTTACATTGGTCTTGAGAGTCTTTGACTCGGTTCCGTTGCCGTATCCGTCTCCGCCTCCGCCATAATAAAAGCCGACATATTTATATGGTTCGCCGTCTGCTCCTGTAATGGTGTATGGAGAATATGCCTGCATGTCAGTGTCCAGCTGTCTGTATCCATAGTAGGTACCGTCAAGTCGTACGACTGTATTGATTGCCTCGATACGTTTGAAGTCGATGATCCATTCGAAGCCGTATCTGTCGATAGGATGGCTCTCGTTTGTCGCGAATGAGTGGTTGTTTAGTCCCTTCTTCACGATATATGGAATTACTTCAGAAGCCTGTGCACCTGTCTTGTCATGAACTGTTACCTGACCTGTAGTCCTGTCCACCTCAAACTGTCTGTGCTCAGTAGGGATGCTGCAGTTGTTCTGAAGCAGCTGGGTGCTGGTGTAGTTATATGTGAATGGTGTATAGGCTGTATTGAGACTGTAGGCATCGAAAGTCCTGTTGTAGAATGCCGCAAGAGAGATGCTGTATCCCTTAACGTCTATATCCATTCCGATTTCAGACTGCCTGTTTCTCTGCCACCTCAGATCCGGATTATACTCTATGGTCCTTGGTGATATGTAGTAAGCAGGATAATATTTTCCCTGTGAGTCAGATGTAGGGGTGAATGTAAGGATGTCCCTGTAGCTTGGAGTCGGGAAGAGTATTGAGAATGATGGCTGCTTGACTGCCATACCCCAGCTTGCACGGAAAGCGAGTTCGCGAAGGGTCTTGCTCTTTCGTCCTTTTGGCGACACGACAACATACTTTGCGTTGAAGCGTGGTGAAAGGCTGGAAGTGGTGCCGTATGCCGAACCCTTGATGATGGTGTTGTCATTTCTGAGACCCGCGATGAGGTTAAGCTTGGTGCTTCCCATAGGAATCATCACGTTGTCCTCGATATATGCCGCAATGTTGTTCATGAACGGCACTTCGTTATAGCGGTATTCGCGGAATGAAGGAGCATTTGACATGTCCTCGGAATATTCTCCTATACCGAGATTACCGTCTCCAGTCCAATCTGCTCCGATCTTCACCTTATTGTTGACCTTGCCCCACTGACGTGCCCAATTGGCCTTGAGGGCAAGCTTATAGTTCAACGGTCTGTCATCCACGCACATGGTGTTGTACCAGTTTCCGCGAGGAATGAGAGTGATGGCCTGATCTGCGCCGGCCACATAATCCTGAGCAACGAAATATCCTTCCTCACGTCCATGCATGGCCGAAGTGGATGCCGAACCAGAGTAGTTGTCCCTG
>JAEIGA010014375.1_pt1 | contig 12050 bp, 9 predicted proteins | sample 9270691 | NCBI WGS metagenome assembly JAEIGA01 (sample SAMN17057246, study PRJNA624740) | gut metagenome | biome: biome; isolation source: fecal sample | host: Bos grunniens | place: China: Xizang | collected 2019
ACGAGCAGCCCTCATCTTGGCAATCTCCATAAAGTGGTTCATACCGATAGCCCAGAAGAACGACAGACGGGGAGCAAACTGGTCGATGCTCATACCTGCGTTCACACCTGCGCGGAGATACTCCAAACCGTCGGCCAAGGTGTATGCCAACTCGATATCGGCGGTAGCACCTGCCTCCTGCATGTGGTAACCCGAGATCGAAATCGAGTTGAACTTGGGCATATTCTTCGAGGTGTACTCAAAGATGTCGGCAATAATACGCATCGAGAATTCTGGTGGGTAGATGTAGGTGTTACGCACCATAAACTCTTTCAAGATGTCGTTCTGGATGGTACCAGCGAGCTGGTCGAGGGTGCAACCCTGCTCCAAACCTGCAACGATGTAGAATGCCAATACGGGAAGTACCGCACCGTTCATAGTCATCGAAACCGACATCTGGTTCAATGGAATACCATCGAACAACACCTTCATATCCTCAACCGAGCAGATGCTCACACCTGCTTTACCTACGTCACCAACAACCCTGGGGTGATCTGCGTCGTAGCCACGGTGGGTAGCAAGGTCAAATGCAACCGAAAGACCTTTCTGGCCCGAAGCCAAGTTACGACGGTAGAAGGCATTACTCTCCTCTGCGGTCGAGAAACCTGCATACTGACGGATGGTCCAAGGACGCATAACGTACATTGTGCTGTAAGGACCACGAAGGAAGGGAGCCACACCTGCTGCGTAGTTGAGGTGCTCCATACCCTCCAAATCCTCGGCACTATAAAGACCCTTCACGGGAATCTGCTCAGCGGTCATCCACTCTTTCTCGGGAGTTGCGCACTGGCCATTCTGGCAGCAACCCTCGGTTGCGCCAGCGAATTTCATATCTGTAAATTGTGCTCTCATAATTCTGTTCTCCATAGATTAAATGCCCAACTCTTTGAGATAGCCTTTCAGGGTTTCGAGAACATTGTCCCTCACGCTGATGAAGTGGCTGATGCCCTGTGCTTTGAGCTCCTCGGCGCAAGCAGGAGCACCTGCTACGACAACGATAGCCTCGTCGCCGATGAGTTTTGCAACCTCGGGTGCCAAAGTTGCGTAGTCGTCGTCCGACGAGCAAACCACAACGATGTCTGCTTTTGCCTCTTTTGCTGCCTTCACGCCCTCCTCAACCGAAGCAAAGAAGGTGTTGTCCTGAACTTTGATGCCAGCGCAAGCGAAGAAGTTGCAGCTGAACTGTGCCCTTGCACGAGCCATTGCGAGGTTACCGCAAGTGAGCATAAATGCCTTGGGAGCCTTGCCGCTCAAATCTACCATCTGGCGCATAGCCTCGAAAGCCTCACCACCACGGTAGGGTTTGAGTGCGGGGTATTTAGCCTCGCAGCAAGTGTTGTCGAAGGTGTATGCCTTCACGTCTGCACCAAGAGCCTCACCGAAGTTGGGGTACTGGTTGGTACCGAGAAGGATGGTGCGACGGGTAGCCACCTCTTTGTTCTTCTTCTCTGCCGAAGCGTTCACGCGAGCAGCGATGGTGCCTTTCTCGTAGGAGAGGATGTAGCCACCCTCGTTCTCAACCTCCAAGAAGAGTTTCCAAGCCTCCTCTGCGATCGAAGCGGTCAGGTTCTCGATGAAGTAGGAGCCACCGGCGGGATCCACAACATTGTCGAAGTGCGACTCGTTCTTCAAGAGGAGCTGAACGTTGCGTGCGATGCGCTCTGCGAACTCGTCGCCACAAGCGTATGCCGAGTTGAAGGGTTTAACCTCCAAGGAGTGTACACCTGCGATAGCAGCACTCATAGCCTCGGTGGTACCGCGAAGCATATTCACATACGAGTCATAAACGGTCTGGTTCCACATCGAAGTAACGGCGTGGAGGTAGATCTTCTCTGCACATTTGCACTCGGGCTGGTATGCGTTCATAATGTTAGCCCAGAGCATACGAGCTGCGCGGAGTTTTGCGATCTCCATAAAGTAGTTGGAGGTGATGGAGGTGGTGAAGCGGATGCTGCGTGCAGCCTCGGTAGCGGTCAAGCCCTGCTCCATAAGCCTTACAACATACTCGTGACCAGCAGCCATCATATAGCCGAGCTCCTCAACGATGGTCGAGCCGCTGTTGCCCAGAAGCGAACCATCAACACCTACGAAGCGTACGTGTTTCCACTCTGCATACTGTTTGATGTAGCCTGCGAGTTTCTCGAAGCAAGGGGTGCCCAAGTCGCAGCCACAGCAGAAGGTGCCGTAGGCCGAAAGACCCCACATAATGGGATCAAAGTTGAATGCGATGCGGGTAGCCTCTTTGTCGAACTGTGCTGCCCAAGCCATAACAGGCTCTACGATCCACCACTCATTCTCGGAGCAGAATACGAGTTCGATCTTGGTGGGGTCGATGCCTGCCAAGAGGGTTGCAACCTCCTCTGCGGAGATCTCGTTCTCGATGTGGAAGCCAAGGCTGTTGGCACCGCCATCGATTGCGTGGAGAGCTTTGGCGTTAGCCTCTTTTGCATCTTTCACGCAGATAGTCTGAAATACTTTCCACTTGTTGCAGTTTTTGGTACCGCGAACATAAGGGAACTCGCCAGCCGAAGCGCCGAGGAATTTAACAGCTGCCAAATCCTCTGCACGGTAGTAGGGGCGGACATTGAAGCCCTCGGCAGTGCGCCAAACCAGTTTCTTCTGGTAGTCGGCTCCTTTGAGGTCGGTCATAATAACGCTCTCCCAAGCCTCTGTCGAGACCGCGGGAAACTCGTCGAACAACCTTTCGTACTTGTTGTTTGCCATAACTTTTTTTTAATGATGTGAGTTTATAGTTAGTTGAATTGTTTTCGTTAGTTCGGCCATATAAGCGTGCAAATATAGTAATTTTATAAATAAAATTATCCCTTTTCCGAAGAATGTTTCGTACTTTTGTGGAAAGTTTCACAATAAACCCTATGGCACACTTATTCACAAAGCAGGAAATAAGGGGCGTGGCACTACTTTTGCCGGTGGTGGTCATCTCCATTTGGATACTCTTCGGGGCGCTCTCCGAGAGGGGCAAAGAGGCTCCCGCGGAGGTGGTGGTCGAGGCGGCCGAGGATACCTCTTCCGCACTCCGAGCCTTCGACCCCAACACTGTGACCTATGAGGAGTTGCGCTCGATGGGCATCGACAAATATGCAGCCCGAGGCATTGTGAAATATCGTGAGGGCGGGCGCACCTTTGCCATCCCCGAGGATGTGGCCATCATCTACGGCATCAGCGACTCGCTCTACGCACTCCTGAAACCCCACATTGCAATCGGCGAGGAGTTCAAAATAAAGCCCCGAACTTACACCTCCACCTCCTCCCAACAGAGTGAGCGCAAGTTCCGCAACACCCCCTTCGACCCCAACACCCTCACCGCCGAAGGATTCTATGAACTCGGATGTTTCACCGCCCGTCAGGCGGAGGCCCTCGTGGAGTATCGCAATCAAATCGGTGGTTTTCGCTCGCCAATGGAGTTTGCCGACTGCTACCTCATAGACAGCGCGCTCTATGCCGAGATGAGGCCCTATATCACTATCCCTCAGGACACAACCACACACTCCACACCTCGTGGGCGAACCTTCCGCAACATCCCCTTCGATCCCAATACCCTCACTGCCGAAGGGTTCTATGAACTCGGATGTTTCTCTGCCCGTCAGGCGGAGGCGCTGGTGAAGTATCGCGAGCAGAGGGGAGGATTTCGCAGCGAGCTCGAATGGAGGGACTGCTACCTCATAGACGAGGTGCTATGGGAGCAGATGAAGCCCTACATAAACCTTTCGCCCCTCCCGCGCGTGCGTATAGACCTAAATAGTGCCGATTCACTCACCCTCATAGGCGTGGAGGGCATAGGTCCCCGCACCGCCGGCGACATCCTTCGCTACCGCCAGCGACTCGGAGGCTTTGCCAACGTAGCCCAACTATTAGACCTCAAAGTGGTTACAGAGGAGAATTATCGACTCTTCGAGGAAGAATTTTGGTGCGATAGTTGCAAAATTCGAAAAATTGATATTAACTTTGCGCCCTCGAAAGAGTTGGCGGGGCATCCATACCTCACAACACCGAGAATTAGAAAGATACTCAGAACACGACAAACGAAAGGAGGCTGGAAAGGGCTGGAAGAATTTTTGATGGATGACATATTCACAGTGGAGGAGAGAGAACGTCTTGCCCCCTACTTCCAGTTTACCTCTGTCGAGATAGAGTAGAAGACCCGAAACAGCAACCCCGAAAGCCCCAAGGCGAGGGCGGCGACAAAAAGCAGGAGCCGAGTAGCACCAAGAGCCTGACACCAAGAAAAAGAATTTACAAAAAACTAAAAAAAAGAATACAACTATGATTATTATGCCTGTAAAAGAGGGCGAGAACATCGAGCGCGCTCTCAAAAAATTCAAACGTAAATATGAGCGTACCGGCGTTCTCAAAGAGCTCCGCGCACGTCAGTACTTCACCAAACCCAGCTGGGCAAAACGCGAGAAGATGCAGCACGCTATCTACGTTGAGCAGTTGCACCGCATGGATGAGGAGTAGTATTTACGATCCCTTCATAAAAAACGAAACCACCGACCTCAAAAGAGGTTGGTGGTTTTTTCTTTGCTCGGAAGTAAAGGAGCTCTGGCAGTCCCAAGGCTTATGGGAAGAGGTCTGTCGTCGGCTGACCCATATAGCGCCTATCTTCTTGCAAAATAAGAGAGCGAGTCCGCAGTTTGCCTGACGCAAACGAGGAACTCGCTCTCTGAATTTCGGTACAAAAAGCACCGACGAGATAGACTATCTATACAAGAAGCGCTTGATGGACTTCTTGGGTGTCTTCTCAAACTCGGTGGGGCGCAACTCGATGTATGCCACCTTCTCATAGGATGCCACAAGGGTGTTGAGCTCTTTGAGGGTGTCATTCATAATATCCTGCAACTTGCTATGGGGGATGCCCGCAGCGTCGAGCTGCTCATAGTCGGGCACCACGAGGGCCACAAGTTTGTTCTCCCTCTCCACAACGAGGCTCTCCAAGACGTAGGCGAGGTTGTTGAGCTTCGCCTCGATCTCCTCGGGATAGACATTCTGACCTCCCGACATAAGGATCATAGTCTTGCTGCGACCACGCAGGTAGATGTTCATATCGGCATCGATGGTACCCATATCGCCTGTGTGGAGCCAGCCATCCTCGTCGATAACAGCTGCGGTAGCCTCGGGATTCTTGAAGTATCCTTTCATCACCTGCTCACCACGGATGAGAATCTCACCGGGGATGTGTGCGGGATCGGGCGAGAGGATGCGGCACTCACAGAACTCGGTGAGCACACGACCTGCCGAAGTGGGCACATAGCCGTCGGTGTAGAGTCGGTGGCTGATAAGAGGACCGCACTCGGTCATACCATAGCCCACCGTGATGGGGAACTTGATGCGGTGGAGGAACTCCTCAACCTCGGGGTTGAGCGCAGCGCCACCAACAACGAACTCCAAGAACTCGCCACCCATCGTTGCCACAAGTTTCTTGCGGATCGAAGAGTAAACCACATTGTCGATGATGGGGATTTGGAGCGCAGCCTTTATCAGTCCGCTGCCAATCATGGGGAATATCTGCTTCTTGACAAGCTTCTCGATAATCATAGGCACCGAGCAGATGACATTGGGGCGCACCTCGGCAAGAGCCTCAACGAGAATCTTGGGCGAGGGAATCTTACCCAGCAATGTCACGTGGGTACCCGCACCGAGCGAGCAGAGCATATCGATGGCACAACCGAACACGTGTGCAAGGGGCAAGAAGCAGAGCACGCGCGAGCCACGGAAGTGGTACTTCTTGGGCAGAACGTACGCAAGCTGCATCGTGAGGTTGTTGACGGTCAGCATCACACCCTTCGAGAAGCCTGTCGAACCCGAAGTGTAGGAGAGCACGCAGACCTCGTCGTTGCCCACCTCGGGGTATTTGATCTCATCTGCCGAGAAACCACGGGGGTAACGTGTGCGGTAGTGTTTGACGATATTCTTCTGGAAGGAGGTAATTTTGTCACCATTGCGCTCATAGATACAGCGGTAGTCGGTGAGCGAGAATGCCGCCTCGATACCCAAAACCCTATCCTCGTCGATCACATCCCAGAAGGCATCGCCGAGGAAGAGGAGTTTCGACTCCGAGTGGTTGATGATGTGGTTGATATCGTTGGGGTTGAAGTCCTGCAAAATGGGGACAATCACCGCACCATAGGTGATGGTTGCAATGTAGGCAATAACCCAGCGGGGGTTGTTGCGACCGATGAGGGCCACCTTGTCGCCCTTCTGCAAGCCACACTGATCAAAGAGCATATGGAGTTTGGCTATCTCCTTTGCCATCTCGTAGTACGAAAAGGTCTCTTTCTTGAAATAGTCGGTCAAAGCAGGCAGTTCGCGATTGTCACGGAAACTCTGCTCATAGATCCTAATCAGGTTTTCTTGTAGCATAAAAATTAAATCTTAATTCAAACTTCTATGTTTTGTTTCTTCTTTTTCAAAATTTTGCTCCGACACCCACCGATTTTTCACCATCGTGGGCAGAGGGACAAAATGCCACATAATTCTCTTCTATTTGGCGGGGCAAAGATAGCCCACACACCACTATTGGGCAAAAACGCCCACCCCTATTTGGATGTCGATTTACTACGCCCAAAGAGGTAAGTTTTGTTCTCCGTGCCGTGGAGCAGGCGACCGATGTTGGTACGGTGGGTGTAGAACAACAGGAGCGAGATGCACCCCATAAAGATCATAAGCCTCCAATCGCCATCGCCGCACAGAGCCGAGTAGAAGGGGAGCAGCAGGCCTCCCACCATCGAGCCCACCGACACATAGTGAGTCGTGGCCACGATTGCAAAGAAGGTCGCCAATGCCAACAAAATACCACCCAGCGAGAAAGCAAACATACAGCCCACGAGGGTTGCCACACCTTTACCACCACGGAAGCCCGCAAAGATGGGGTACATATGTCCCGCAACAACCATCGCACAGAGAGCCATTTTGAGGTATAACCACTGGGGCGAGCCCTCCGCAAAGCCACCAAACGACACGAGCGACACAGCAGCATAGCCCTTCAAAATATCGATGGCAAAGACGGGGAGTGCCGCCTTGGCACCCAACACACGAAGCACATTGGTCGTACCCGCATTGCCACTTCCCTTTGTGCGCACATCCACGCCATAGAACGCCTTACCAATCCAGACTGCACTCGGAATCGAGCCCAGCAAATATGCACCCACGAGGGTTGATAAAATGATTATCCAATTCATCTTTTTTCTCTCTACTAATTACTCTATGAAATACAAAGGTAACCATTTTTTGTCAATATCCTATTTTCGCCCACCAACCTCACTACTAATCCCCCGAAAAGGCCCACTTTGCTACGATGCCCAACGCCAAGGGTTGTGGAACAAAAGAACAGTCCGCACTCCTTTTTGAACACCACAAAAAGAGGCCTCCAAGGTGGGGGCCGAAAAAAATAAACACAAATATCGGGCAAGGAGTGTGGTTTGTTTCGCCAAAATTCCTATATTTGTCGTTTGTTGGGTGGAACTCGCAAAAAAGAGCAAGCGACACCCCGCAAAAATAGGGATAACAAACAGAAACCTAAATACACAAACAACCTTTATGAGTAAAAAAATTGACTACAAAAAACTCCTTTCGTGGGTGGTTGTTACCGTCGGCGTAATCGTGATGTCGGCAGGTTTTGCCCTCTTCACCAACCCCTACAAGATCATCCCTGGTGGTGTCTATGGCCTTGGTCGTGTCCTCCACGACATCTTCCCCAGCATCCCCACTGGTACCTTCGGCTTTATGTTCGATGTGCCCCTGATGATCATCGGCCTTCTGGTCTTTGGTGGTAACTTCGGTGCCAAGACCATCTATGCAGCTCTCATCTCGCCCCTCGTGATGAACACCCTGACCAAGTGGGTGGGCGAGGGTCCCTACTACGATCAGGGCTGGATTACCAACTACTTCAACTTTGCCGAGGATCCTCTGATGGCTGCCATCTTTGGTGGTCTTCTCATCGGTGCCGGTGTGGGTATCATCATTCGTGGTGGTGCAACCTCGGGCGGTACGGATATCGTTTCGATGATCATCAGCAAGTTCTGCAAGATGAAGTTCTCGACAGCGATGGTTATGGTCGAATCGTCGATTGTGGTTATCGGTATGCTCCGCTTCCAAGATTGGCAGCTCCCCCTCTACTCGCTCATCAGCATCTATGTAAGTAGCAAGGCGGTAGACTTCGTTTTGGATGGCGCAACCTACGAGAAACTCCTCTTCGTAATCTCCGAGAAGAAGGACGAAATCAAACACTACATCCTCGACGAGCTCGGCAGGGGTGGTACCTATATCAAATCGAGCGGTATGTACACCGACAAGGATCGCGATATGATCTTCCTCGTTGTGAGCCGCAAGGAGATCGCTGCCGTGAAGAGCAAACTCCACGAGATCGACGACCAGTCGTTCGTTGTGGTTGTCGATGCCCACGAGACCTACGGTGACGGCTTCAAGACATTCGATGCCAACGAAAACACCAATGCATAATAATAAACTGCTTAAAATTATTTTGCAAACAAATTCAAACAGCTTCAAAAAAAGAGGCGCACCTCGGAAGGTGCGCCTCTTTTTTGGTCTAACGCCTTTCCACTTTCCACTAAAAAGCAGTATCTTTGCCCACGCAAACAAAAAGAAACATAAAAAAATAGACACAATAGATGAAGATTGAGCGTATAGCACAAGGCAGGGGGCGCAAGCTCTACATCGAGACCTACGGTTGCCAGATGAATGTCGGCGACAGCGAGATTATTGTATCCATAATGGAGAAGGAGGGTTACATCTTCACCCGAAATATCGAGGAGGCGGACATCATCCTCGTGAACACCTGCTCCATCCGCGACAACGCCGAGCAGCGCATCTGGGGCCGACTCAAAGAGTTCCAGCGCTACAAACGTGCAAAGCGCAGCCTCATCGTGGGCATCGTGGGCTGTATGGCCGAGAGGCTCAAAGAGCAACTCTTGGAGCGTGAGCCCATTGTGGACATCGTTGCGGGCCCCGACTCCTACCGCGATATGCCCCGCTTGGTGGATGCCGTATCGGCAGGTAGCAAGGGTATCAATGTGGCTCTCTCGCAGGAGGAGACCTACGGCGACATCCGCCCCGTGAGGTTCGACACCAATGGTGTGAGCGCCTTTGTGAGCATTATGCGTGGCTGTATCAATATGTGCGCCTACTGCGTGGTACCCTACACCCGAGGTATCGAGCGCAGTCGCGATCCCCAGACAATCCTCCGCGAGCTCCACGAGATCTACGAGGCGGGCTATCGTGAGGTGACGCTCCTCGGTCAGAATGTAAACTCCTACCGCTGGAAGAACGAGGAGGGCGAGGTTGTTGTGGACTTCCCCCGACTTATGGAGATGGCGGCAGGCGTGGCTCCCGACCTGCGCGTGAGGTTTGCAACCTCCCACCCCAAAGACCTCAGCGACAAGCTCATTGAGGTTATGGCCTCCCACCACAACATCTGCAAGGCCATCCACCTGCCCGCACAGAGTGGCAGTAGCCGTATGTTGCAGATTATGAACCGCAAATATACCCGCGAGTGGTACCTCGACCGCATCGCCGCAATCCGCCGAGCAATGCCCGACTGTGCCATCACCACCGACCTTATTGCAGGTTTCTGCACCGAGACGCTCGAAGACCACGCCGAGACCCTCTCGCTGATGCGTGAGGTGGGCTATGAGAGCGCCTTTATGTTCAAGTTCTCGATGCGCCCCGGCACCTACGCCTTCCGCCATATGACCGACGACGTGAGCGAGGAGGAGAAGACCCGCCGACTCACCGAGATCATCAACCTTCAAAACGAGCTCTCCATCGCCTCCAACCGCCGAGATATCGGCAAGACCTTCGAGGTACTCATTGAGGGTACCTCCAAGCGTAGCAGCGAACAGCTCTGTGGCCGCACCTCGCAGAACAAGATGGTGGTATTCACCGCTGCCGAGGGTTTGAAGGCGGGCGACTATGCCAACGTACGAATCACCGACTGCTCCTCGGCAACCCTCCTTGGTGAGCTGGTGTAGAACAGATTGACATATAAAAAGATGAGTGGGCACCTGCAACAACAGATGCCCACTCTCTTTTTTGTCCTGCGCCCCTATCGGCCGTAGTATATCCTCTCCAACAAACCCACAAACTGCCCAATGGTGGGATCTTTCAGGATTACGCGCTTCTGCCCATCGAGAAGGTAGAGGGTCGGTATGGCTTTCAGATCATAGAGGCTTTCGCGATTTATCACCTCGCCCTTGTCGTAGGCCGTTATCCACCACTCGGGATTCTCATCCAACGATGAGCGCCACGCCGACACATCCCCATCGGGATAGACCGCCAAGACCTCCATGGCACCCGCCGAATGGAGCATTTCGAGGTAACCCGTGGCCAAAATCTCATCCTTTGTACGTGCGCACTCGCCACACCCGGGGTTGTAGAACCAAAGGACGGTGTAGGGTGAAGCTATCTTGTGCATTCGTCCCTGACTGCCGTCGGCGAGGGTGTAGGTGAAATCGGTTGCCACAGCCCCCTGCTGATTGCGACTCACAATGGCGAGGAGCGTACGATAGCGCCCTCGGGACACATCATCCAGCGGGCTCTGCACACCCACAGCGTGACGCACAAAGTGCTCCCACAGGAGATCGTTGCGCACGGGAGATTGGGGATCATAGAGCACCTCCTCGGCAATCTCCAAGAAGAGCCAATAGATATCCTCACTCACCGCCGCACGCCCCATCATCTGATTTATGGCCTTCGCTGCGTGGGTTTCCGAGGTGGCATAGAGGGTTCGAATGAACTCCACAAAACCCTCCCTATTCTGTTCGGCAGAGTAGCGACTTCCGGCGGCCGCAAAATCATACTCGTCCCAAAAGTGGAGCGCCAACCACTCCGCGACCGCCCTGTCGTCGTTGATATAGTAGGGTGCAGTAACGAAAGGAAAATCCTCTCGCGTTTGTCCATTTGCCCCCAAAGCGGAGAGCACAAAGAGGAAAATCAGCACAAAAATCGACCTTTTCATAGATAAAAGTAGTGTTTAACGATGACAAAATTACCCAAATAATTGTGTTATTCAAAAAACAATGGTAACTTTGCGAAATTAAACCTCCCTCCTACGGAGGGCGACCACACAAATTGAGAAAGATAGAAACAAACAATTACACAATTTTAATTCATTAACCTAATAAAAAAAATTATGAGTGGAAGTATTTTTACCTCTTCGATCGGCAAGAAGATGTTTATGAGCATCTCCGGCTGTGTACTCGTCTTGTTCCTCACATTCCACATGTGCATGAACTTGGCGCTCGTTTTCTCCGATAGCGCATACAACGCTATCTGCGGATTCCTCGGCGCAAACTGGTATGCAGTTGCTGCAACCGCGGTGTTGGCATTGGTTGTTTTATTGCACTTTGCCCTCGCTATCATCCTCACCATCCAGAACCGTAGGGCTCGTGGTACCATCCGCTACCGTGCAAATGCACACGAGAATGGCGTTGAGTGGACCTCGAAGAATATGCTTGTTCTTGGCTTTGTGGTAATCATCGGCCTCGTTATGCACCTCGTACACTTCTGGTACAAGATGATGTTCGCCGAGCTTATGGGTGCACACGAAGTAGTTGTTGGCGCAGCTATGGTAGCTCCCACCGATGGCGCAGCTATCGTTCGCTACTACTTCTCGCAGTGGCCCTATGCACTCATCTACATCGTATGGTTTGGCGGCATCTGGTTGCACCTCACTCACGGCGTGTGGAGTATGATGCACTCGCTCGGTCTGAACAACCAGACTTGGTTCAAACGTATGAAATGCATCTCGTGGGCAGTTGCTACCCTCATCTGTGGCGGCTTTGCTCTCTGCACCATCATCCTTTTCTTGCAGGGCAACGGTATTCTTCCCAACCCTCTTTTCTAATCTGAAACCAAAAATACTAATTGCGATATGATTAAACTTGATTCCAAAATTCCCGCAGGCCCTATCGAAGGCAAGTGGACGAAACATAAAGGTGACATCAAAGTAGTTAGCCCCGCTAACAAACGCAAAT
>JAEIGA010014376.1_pt1 | contig 12049 bp, 11 predicted proteins | sample 9270691 | NCBI WGS metagenome assembly JAEIGA01 (sample SAMN17057246, study PRJNA624740) | gut metagenome | biome: biome; isolation source: fecal sample | host: Bos grunniens | place: China: Xizang | collected 2019
CATCTTTCCGGTATTGAAATAGTTACTGGTGGCAATTTCATTGTTCATTCTTGCCAGAATAAGCGAATGATATGCTCGCACAGTATTGATGGTGATCTGCTCCATAGACTCCATATACTGCCTCTTGCCCATTTCATACTCTTTGGGCTCGATCTTCTTGTCCCATTTGAACTGGTTATATGTAAAGAGCGGCTGATAATACGACACAGTGACAGGCTGGGAATACCAGGTCAGGCTCTTATCTATACCGAACTGATCTATACGGGACAGATCCGAATATACCGACAGTGTACCTCCTGTGAACGTCAGATTCTGCGAAACCTGAAGACCGAGGCTGTTCTGAAGGTTATATGAGTTAACATACTGGAAACTACCGTCCTCATAACTCTGCATCAACGTCAGTGACCTGTCGAAGTTCATCAGTCCTCCGTACAGATTGAACGATGGCAGCCGGCTCGCCTTATAAGAGCGGTAAGCCCAATAAGTCGAAATAAATGACTGCCTTGCCTCTTTTGCCTCTACAGATTGACTTCGAGCAACGTCAATCGCACTTTCTAACGAAATGTTCTGCGCGAAACAGCCTATCGAAGGGAATAACAACAGTATGAATAATTTCAATTTCATATTAAAACGATTAAAAACTCTATATCAACAACATTAACGAATCCACACAATGCCTTGCATCAGCTTGCAATCTAAGCATAGATCTATGTCTTTCATTAACCGGTTTCGCCAATATCATTTTTCCATATCTCAGTGCTTCATTGTTATTTCCCAATCGGATATGCATACGCATTAACAGGGTCAATGGAAATAATCGCTGCGGAACCATATAGTGAGCGCGTAGGTATGCTTGCTCTGCTTCTTCATATAATCCCATAGCTTCGTAGTTTTTTCCGACGATGTTATAGAACATAGGATCAGATGAAATCGCTGCACCCTCGTTCAAAATATCAGTGCTTTCTTGATAGCGTTTGCATTTATGAAGAGCGTATCCATAATCATACATATATCTGTAATTGTCTTTAAGATCATTGTATAGAGGAGCGAGTTCCACTATAGCATCTTCATACAATTCCATACTTGACAAATATCTTATACTATCCCAATCGTTTTCTGCGTCTGACTTAATGTGTATTGCCTCTAAAGGATATGAGAAGAAAGCAAATACGCATAATGTAATTAGTCCGTATGCAAGAGGTGATTGAAGTTTCAGTAGTATGGTAATTAAAAGAATAAGCACTAGAATTACTCCCAGCATTGCTGGAATACCATATTCAACTCCTATCTTCAAATACTCATTAAATGCATACTCCGGACATCCCGCCACTTTTGTAATAATCTCTGGCCGTTCTTTTTCTGCAAAGTACTCAGCTTGCGTATCTCCATATACTCCTAACACTGATCCTTTACCGTGTCCGGTCAATGGTTTTTCTGCAATCGCCTTCAGTTCCATATGCCAGATATGAAGTCTACCTATTGCAGAATCTTTTTTCATAAAGAAAACTCCAGTCATTACGATAAGCATCGTAATGGTTGCAATGGTAGCGACTGCTTTATGCTTTCTTATCCAATCCGCAAGACTCAACTCTTTTAATCCAAAAACCAATGCTGTAACACCTAATGCGAGCCATGCCGCTCGACTCATTGTTGCAGGTAGAACAATTATGCCCAAGGCACAAGAAACGGAAGACAAGATAACCAATGCCTTAATAGACCATTTCCCTCCACTTTTATTCTGCATCACAAATACTCCAAGAACTGTCAACAGAATAGCAATCAACCCGCCATAAGGTCCAGGATTATCAAAACTCCCTGTCAATATAAACTTCGCATGAGTGCTGGAATATAGGCCAGATATCTGCAACAAGCCAACACCGCATTCGTATATTGCCAAAAGATTTGATATGAATATGATAATATATCGTAACATTTAGTCTACTACTTTTCCTATTATGTAATCTTCTGGAACAAAACCAAAATAACGGCTATCTTTAGAATCCAGCACATTGTCACCGATAAAATAATAATAGTCTTTGCGGAATTGATAATCACTATAGCAGGTCTCATCAATATAGCACATACCAGCTTTCCACTGAGGTTTGAATCCTGTTTCATACTCTATCGCATGGGAATATAATAATGTCGTTTTATAGTCAAGTGATACTTTCATACCTTTGTACGGTACGACTAAAGGCCCAAGTTCTTTTATTGTCCAATTGAAATCATACGAATACGGGTAAGCTGCTAAAGCATAATCCGGAATCATAGAATCTGGAGTCTGCTTCAAAAGTCGTTGGTTAGGCAAATGGCCAATAGGAGTATCCGTCTTCGTATTATAAAACACACAGTCTGAAATACCGACAGTATCTCCCGGACATCCCAGACACCGCTTAGCATATACATAATTAATGCGAAACTCTATCTTTTCCTTGTCTCGCCCATATGGAACATTAAAAACCGCAACGTCACCGACTTCAAGATTCTTAAACCCTGGTAACCTAAAGGCTTTCAGTACTGGAGAATCAAAATCATAGTTAGTATATATTCGTGGCCCCATGCAAAGTTTGTTCACCCAAATATGATCTCCAGATGAATACTTCGGCGACATTGAGTCTCCCTTTACACTAAACCTATCACAGATAAACACAGGTAGAATAATGGCAACAGCAAATAATACCAGCACTATACTCAATATAAGCTTTATCGTTTTAAATAGTCTTTCCATTGTTCAATCACATTAATATGCTTTTGAGAATACCTGTTATTAGCAGCCAGAGAATCTATATCGGCAATTATATCAAGGGCCGTCTCCGTAATCCACTCATAGTTCGTGTCATCAGAGATTCTGTGCATAACCAATGGATAAGCGCCTATATCAGGCGGGCAAAAAGGAGCATTCCACAAATCCGACTCAGCATAAAATAAGATTGGATTCATCATGCCTTCAAGTAACTCACGCTCTCCACACATTGCCAGAGTATCAGCATAGCCCACTATCTCAGTCATCCTATTGACATAATAACACGTGACATATATTAAATTGCCATCTTTGTCCAGCGATAAATCCAGCTTTGCCTTTTTTATTCTTAAATCCACAGGTCCTTTAGCAGGATTTCTAAGATTCTTCTCTGAAACTATATCTGCAATAACGTCATCATTATTTTTCTTCCAGATCGGAAGGATGTTCCGACCGAATAATTGGACATATCTTTCATCATCATACCCCATATAGAAGACACTATCTTTATTATGTTTAAATGGTAGCATACCATACGATAGACCTTTTATATTAGTTTGGTCAACTTCCACCCGAAACGGCAAAGGCCTTCCATCCACAGTCTTACAAGTCATATAATTTACCGGATGACATCCATAATCAACTTCAGGGGCAATAAAAGAAAGAATTACTGTTTCATTATCACAGCGATAAATGATCTGAGACTCACCAGCATCCGCATATATTTCCGATGGGGTGACAACATCAGGAGTGCCTATTAAATCATACTTATTGCAGTCGATTGTGACGACAACAGTAAACTCAAAGGATTCTTCACCATTCATTACAACTGAATTGAGACTATCTGTATGGGTCGTCAAAATAAAGTCCGGTGCCAATGTGAATAGTGGCAGTCGTCCTGAATATGGTTCAAGTACTTTCTCATTCAAAGGATGACAAGCTGCCACACAAAGCATTATAGCAAATAGTTTTATCATCTCCATAACTGGCTGTCATCTTCATATGTGAATACTCTCTCTTGAACCCCTCTCGAGTGATTTCTCAAAAGCAATAAAGCATTATCCGGAACGTCAGCATAAACCAATGTGTCAGATTGCGAAACCTGCTTGCCTAAACTCTTCCACTCTGTATCAAAATACTGTAATTCATATAGGTCACCTTCATTTACGAAATTATCTCTATTACGAGGAGCATAAACAATTTTTCCTATTCTGGTATCTTTCTTTATTTCAATTCCACTCCAGCCACCATAAGGCTCGGGATAATCAAAGGACGTTAAGGTACTACCATCATATACATTAACATAATCATGTGTTGATTTATGGTTAGGTGTACCCATTATTGCTATTGGTTGAATAAGATTACCTTGCATATCATAGTACATAACCTCCGCGACATTACAAAATCCTCCATCTGGCCCCTTATATCTTACATATCTATAATCATCTATAATAACATCGTCAACACAGACTGACGTATACTTTCTATCTGGGGCTTGAGAAATAACACATAACGTATCAGAATACGAAAAGTCTGAATTATCAGACACCTCAAAAACACCTCCGACCATTCTATCCCTGAAAATCTGTTCATCCGCTGTAACTGTGTACTTCGATTTAAGAACGACGCTTTCAGATTTTTCAAGCGGATTCAGAATATGCAGTTGGTGAGAATAGATATCAACATAAAATGGATTACAAACAGGCTCCATCTGGCCATCCTTCTCTACACATAGACATATCACCTCACCGGTTTGGAGATTGGAAAAATTCAAACCGGATAATGTTCTGAAAGCAAAATCTTCTGGAATCCACTTATCTCGGGAAGGACTGCAGAGATATACCGGTTCATTCCACTTGATCTTCCCAAACACAGAATCAATTGGAATATTAAGTTCAGCAATGAACCTGTTAGTATAAGTTGCCGTTACATCTTCATATGTCGGGAAACGAAATTTTGGCAATAAACGTCTACGATTTCTTCTACCTCTACCATATATCTCTTTATTCAGGCTATACGTTTTGCGGTATACCTTGCATTTAGAAGATCCCAATGTATAGTCTTGCCTATTAGGAACAAGAACGGGCGGATAGTTACTGATAAGATACTCCTCATTATTTTTATTCCAGAAACTAGCCCATTGATGTCCTTGATTACCTCTATGCATATTAACAGTATCATTAAAGGCACACGGTATTCCTAGAGCTCTGCAAACATATATAACGAAATCAGAAAACTCACGACAGGAGCCTGTAACATACTGAACATATTCAGATCCTATGTGTGGAAAGGCCATAAATGCTTGAGAAGTGTATATTGGTTCATATACATATGGCAACTTTCCTAACAAGAATCTCAAAGCTTCAACAGGATCTTCACTATCGTATTCTCCTGAAATACGAAATTCATCCAACAATGGATCATACTTATCGTAATACTCTTTACGCCAGTTTTCTGGAACCTCATCAGCTATTCTATATGGTAATATATACTCGCAAAAAGTATCAAAGTCAACATTTTTGCCCCAAGGTTGTTCTCTCCAGACCTTGAAGGCCATATCTATATTATCACATAAATATGCTGAATCTAACTCAAACATATCCCGTCCTAATTTTAGAGCCTTCTCTGAATATATTCGCCTCGAAAGAGAATCTCTTATAAATGAGTGCTCTGAAAGAGGACGAATTCGCATTAATTTATACCATTCCTTTCCCCTTATAATATGATTATTATAGGGGAAGGAATGATACGAGATATTATCACATATAAATATTGCTGCTTTTATTTTAAATTCATCCTGTTCTACTTGATATCTACTTATAATTTGCTTTTTCAGTAAAGTGGTAGAATCAGAGGATTCACAAGACATAAGAATTACAAGAGCTATGATAGCAAGTAAATATCGCATTTGTCAAGTGAGGATAGTAAATGAATTATATACTTTAAATGGAATAAATCTATAGTGGCAATACTAATTTGGCCAAATACATTCCCTCATCATCGGACACGACCAAATAAAGCATCTTGTCTTTTTCGTCATAGGTCAGGCGCTGAATCGTGTATTTTATCTCTATCTTTCTCAATGGTCTACCTTTCAAATCCCATATTGCAATGTCATTGAATATTATTTCGGTCTCTATCGCTTTGGTACCATGGAAAGCAGTTAAAATGTTACCATTAACGACATCGATATCAGCAAAACCATAATTTGTATTATCTGTATCAATTCCAATATTATCATCTAACATTAAAACGGGAGAAAATTTACCCGTATATTCAGCTTTAATTTGATTCGACTGAATTGAAAAGATCTCTAAAATTGCCCCACAAGAAGTTCCGAGAACCAAAGTCTTGGAATCATCCGACAACGCCGCTACCGAATTATTATATATATGATAACGTTCATGGACAGAAATATCTGGGAAATCAGTTAATACAGATAGCGTATCATTTTGATTATCATTTAGAACCATTCTACAATATAAATCCTGTTCTTGCAGGTATGAAGGATTATATACATTGAGGAATTTATCATCTATTGGTATTCTATGCCGAACCCAACTATCAGCAAAATCATAATATATCTCAGAAACTGCATCGGGCGAAGCTGAGGCTAAAGCATTGACATCTATGAGGAGTAAGGATCTTTTGGCAGAATCCCACATTTTTATAAGACCTGATTTCTTATCAAAGTAGGTATTCATAAATCCCATCATAGTTTCATTCTGGCCACGCCCTCGCGTTAATCCACTATTAATTATATCACCAGACTTCTTATCATATATATGAACATATTTGCCAGAAGCCACATCATTAGCAATAACAATAATGTAATCATGATATGAATATATATCGTGGATAACATTATAATACACATCATTAGAAATAATGGCCAGATCCGCTGAACTATTTCTAGGAAAATCAGGTAAAACATATTCCTCACTAGCTTGTTGTGCACAAGCTGTGAGGAGTAAGACTAAAATTAAATGTAAACTATTTACGAGGTATCTCATAGCCACACTCTACGCATTTACCATAAACATTCTGTAAGTTTACTGGACCTACTTGATTTACTTCAGATAGTACACCACATCCTGGACAGACAAAAAGGCAAGGTCCTGTTTTATCAGCGCATGGCTTTTTCGCAGCGAACCCTGATTCTGCCCCAGTCAATGCCTCAACATTTGCCACAAAGAGTTCTGAGTACTGCTTTTTTAAATTAACTGATGCCACTAATGAAAGTGCACCAACCATAAAAATTGCGATAATTGAATAAATCTTTTTCATACATATTAAAGTTATCAGTGTTGTAAAATTTCATTTAGTAAGTCTAATATCTTTTCGTTATAAAGCGGATTGCCGACTAATAATGGCTTTCCTTCATTGTCAATCAGAAAGCAATGGAAACGAGGATCTAATGGTATTTCTCTATTTCGTATTGTAAACTCTCGACTTAAATCTATATATACCGGAAAGGGATGTTGAGATACCATTAGTTGTAATTTGATCTCCTCTATATCTCTTATCCGTGGAGCAAAAATTGTAAGAACTGAAAAACCCATCGTATCCGCCATCTGATATAATGGATAAATATCCATCAAATGTCCAACTCGACATGAAGAACATTCCAGGGAATCGTAATATATAATGTACTTGTTCTGTTTTAATGAATCTATGTCTATTTTGGTAAGGTTACCTGCTTGGATACATACTAAATCGTTGGGTATTACTATCTCCGATTCAATAAAATCCATCATCATTGCCCTGACTCGATGGTTCTCCGTACATGACATCACAAGGAAACAGAGCAGTATTGATAACAATAATAGAAAACGACACTTCATAGTTCTATCATATCTTGATACCTACAAAGAAAATTCTCCGATGCATGTATCAAAGTTATCTAACTCAAACTCAACAATATATTCTCCAGAAGTAAGTATACTTCTTATATCCATAACAACATTCACAGATGAGGCATCAAAAAAATTCTGAACTTGACCTCCATTAGAAGTATTGTATACAGTAACCGTTACACCTCCAGAAACTCCATAGAAGAAAACATTTACATACCCATTAGAATAGTAAGCTTCAATTTCTGGCGTAAGACTCCTATGAAAATCCTGAGGCCCTTTTGTTACAACGATTGGAACTATAGTAGTTGTCTCTTTCTTATTGTCATCGTTTGTATCAACTGCCGCGCAATACAAAAGACTAGTAAATAGAAGTATTAGCGTAAATACGAGATGTTTTGAAAAATTATTCATATGCCTTAGTGTTAAGAATTATTTTGCAAAGTTACTGGCATTCTTAATATTGGCAGTGAAAATGGACACAAAAACGTATTACAAATTACATAGATAAATAAGTATAAATCAATAAATTACGCCTTGTATTAAATTCCAAAATCTAACACAAGGCGCGCGCTAATCATAAGGCATTAATTATCAAATAGTTACCCCCCCCCAGTAACTATTTCCGATGCAAGATCACCAAGTAAATCTTTTATATTCAATAAGTTACATAAAATATGCGAGTATCTTAGTAGAAATTTGAGGATCAATTGCATGGATTTCGTTTTTCAAACGAGATTTTCTTACATATATATTACCAGTAGAGTCTCCGGTGAATACACTTATAGCCTTAGCAGAGAAACCAGCTAACAGGAAACAAAGTAGTCTGAAGTCCATCTCAGACAAATGCGGCAGTTCGGATCTCAAAGTTTTCATGACTCCATCCAAATGCAAATTGAGAATACCTTCTAATTCGCGAAGAAATCTTTTATCTGTACTGAATCGTTCGATCTCAGTTTTCACCTGCTTATATATGGCGTCCTTATCCTTGCCACATCCATGTGTCTCATAGTATACACTACACATTTTATCCAGGAACTTATATTGCTTCGAAAACAACTCTGCGATAGATTCTTCCATACTACGGATATCACTATCTTTCTTATCAATGTCAGATATCATAACAGCAGCTTCGGCTACTCTTTTATCTATATCATTTTTTAATCCTGCAACTTGATCTATATAGCGCTCAATTTCATGATTCTTATATTCGATCTTTCTCTTAAAAGAAATGATTATAAAGCATATAATGAGTATCAGTAAAGAAATAAGTAAGATTGCAATAGTATACCTACTTCGAGCTTTCAAATCAGTATAGGAGGCTTTTGTCTTGAAATAATCTGCCTGAATGTAATGTAAAGGTTGTTGTAAAGCAGCCCGCACTAACGAATCTTGAATAGCAAGGAGTTTCTCATGAGATGCAAGAGCCTTATCATCTTGCCCCATTAATTTATATACTATATATTCTTGGTGATATATCGTTGCGGTATCAGTTGCGGAAACAGCAGCAGCCCAAGCATTATCAAAAGTTTGCTGTATCCTATTGAATCTATTATCCCTGGCATATTTATATGCAATAGACAAGCTCCTATTTACAGAATCAGAATAATAGTCTGCATACTTACTATCTAACAAGTGACTTAGCGATTGGAAATCCCCAGTTGCTTCGTACAACATACACAATAAGTCACAAGCATATCCTGTAAGGAAAAAGTTGCCTGATTGATATAGCCATTCCATTGCATCTTTTATAAGAGGTTCAGCAGCTTCATATTTACACATACGTAAATATAAATGTCCTACATCAAGGGTCGTATAGTACTTGTGAGGCAAGCTGCCCGCTCTATCATAATAATAAGAGGCTTTTTCATAAGCAGATAATGCTCCTGAAAAATCCATTTGATATTCATAAAGCTTTCCAAAATGAGCGTAAAGTAGTCCCTTCTGCAATTCATTATCAGAATAATCAATTAACTGCTCCGCATCTAGGTAGGACATTATTGATTCTGTATACCTTCCAGCATTCTGTCGGATACGCCCAAGGTAATAATAAGCCATAAATAACTTTTCCTTATCCTTTCTTTTAGAATAATAAGTAACGACTGAGAGCATTACTGAATCCTCAGTCTCATCAATAAAGCACTTGTCTTTAGCTTGAGCCAAAAGAAGATTATAATGATTCCTATTGGATCTACCATGCAGTAAATCCTCATTTATATTTTGTAATACCGACAACGCACTATCCGGATATTCATTGATATAGGTCTCTATATAATCAAGTTCAGCAGAGACTCCACCAGTTCTACAAGATTGGAGAGAAAGAATACACGCGATAGCGATAGCAATATAAATATAAATCAAAATAAAACGCCTCATAATTATCAGCCGTACTGCGTTAGCAATGCAAATTATACTATTAATAGTAAAGTACTGAATGGTCTATAGTTTTTGTGATAATAAGCAATCTGACTATTCACAAAACTTCTTGATGACTCATATTTATATGCAAAGTTACTGCTCAATTTTTGCAAATCCAAATTACCTGTCTTTCATAGAATTAAGGCCCTCTCCTGATTATCAATGAGATATAAAAGCATAATAAAGAAAAATCTTTCAAGTGTTTGGCAAAGTCTCATATTGCAGTTGTAGCATCTGCTCGCTGCTCACTGATATATAAAAGTGAATTTGACAGAAAGGAAGTAAAAGAAAGGCACCCCCAAATTAACTAAGGAGGTACCGTATAAAGAAATATCTATGTTCTTTTTTCTAACTAGCCATTTATAATAGCATTTGTGTTATCCACATATTTCCTTGGAGAATCAGAAACGCTCAATCTTATTCGATCTAATCCAGACTTGACATCTACTCCCTGATCGTTATACCAAACTAATTCATAGTGATTGATCTTTCCGCTTTTTAATGGAACTAGATTGTCTCTAAACATATCACTCGCTGAATCTATAACTGATTGTTCAGCAGAATGATGTACCACAATCCCATAATATTGAACGTTTTCCTCAAGAAGATACGCATCAATTAAGGCTTGTCCGAAAAATAACTGTTTAACCATATCACAAGTAATATTACCTTCCGCCAGTGCTCCTTTTAAGGGTATAGGTTTTTCCCTATTAATGGCGGATATCATAATTTGCTTCGCTACTTTTGATATAGCCAACAGGTTATCTTTCGTATTACCATTACTAAATATAACAATACTATCAGAAAACTGTGCTAAAAGAATTTCATCATTCTCTTCTTCGCTCTTGATTAAAGTAAAATCCGAACTGTCACTTTGCTTGGTAGAGCGCTTTGTATTTACATTTTTAGTGCTATTAATTATATTTGTTATATCCCTATTAAAGTCCGTCAATTCTTCATACAAAGATTCTTGAGTATTTCTCGCAACTCTATCTTTAAATCCCATAATGTCCAAAAAGACGACAAAGCGTTGTTTCGTCTGCTTAGGTATCTCCATAATTATTCACTTGTTGTTGGGGTTACGACATAACAATATACCATATTAGACTTGTCATCTCCACCTCCAGTTCCACCACGCATACCTAAATCTAAATAATGTTTTTCAACTTCTCTTGCAACTTCGGAAGATATTGCAGTAGTATAAATCCACCAAGAGTTTTCTTTATCTACGTGATGTTCATCAAAAAGGCGTTTCCTAGCATCCTGAGATATGCCTATGTAAAACTCCGAATAATAACGTCTGCCACTTTTTTTTAAATGGTCGTCTATTTGATTTACAATCTCATTATAAGATAGTGCCATACAATAATTTAAATTATGGTTTATAACGTGTCAAAACGACACATTTATCACTTGCAAAAATAGTATTTTTATTTTAATTTTCCTTATATATCTCTAAGGATAGATATAAATTAAATCCTTCACGTTATCATCAATTAGTAAATTATCATAAACAATCAACATAATCATTAAACATTTACATTTCCTGTCAAACAGCAACTATCGTTCTAAATCTATCAAATAGGTTTATATTATTAAAATTGCCATCTATCTCCTATTCACATCCCTCACCCCAAAACTCAACACAAAATTCCTCGGACCATCATCCTCATACAGATATATCCTGAACACCTGACCCTTTACAAGCGTCACCTTATCAAAGCTGAACACCATCCGCGAAACAGTCCCAGGAGCGGTAACAGTTTCCCCCGAAGTGTGCTTCAGAAACAACTGCTTCTCGTAAACAAGTCCGCGCTTAGTCTTTCGTTTACTCTCAATTACAAACCGAGGAGTCGACATTGAATAACTCACAGCTGAACCATTCTCAATGCTCAGAACAATATAGGTCACATCATCTTGAATAATCACATTCTCGCAAAGAACCTTAATATCATACGTCACATCCCCAATATGATATATCTCGCGTTCTAAAGAATCCAGAACCTCTGCCACATCCGGAGTCCACCTACTCAAATCC
>JAEIGA010014377.1_pt1 | contig 12049 bp, 16 predicted proteins | sample 9270691 | NCBI WGS metagenome assembly JAEIGA01 (sample SAMN17057246, study PRJNA624740) | gut metagenome | biome: biome; isolation source: fecal sample | host: Bos grunniens | place: China: Xizang | collected 2019
GTGTAGGAAAGACCGTAGCCGAAGGGGAATGCAACCTCAGACTTGTACTGAGATGCGTAATCACCTGCGTTGCCTGCGTTCATAAATAATAAACCCAATGGTGTACCTGTTTGATCGTTGAATACATATGATGCTATTGATGACATAGTGGGCGGTAAATCTCTCAGAACATCTACGAGCATCTGTTGAGCAGTTATAGTCACTCCCCAAAATGAGACTGTTACTATGCCATTCTTCTTGGAGATGGTAACATTACCCGATAGATTAGTACCTACTACTGGTTTGACTTCTACTGTTCCATCAATTGCCGTCGCTACACCGTTCACGATCTTGATCGGTTTGGTGTCCGATCCGACAGTACCTTCATCTACTGCCTTGAGATTAGCAGCATCCCATTTGAGCAACGCACCATTGTTGAGGTTTGCAGATTCTTCTCTCGTGAGTAGAGGCTGCTCGTCACCTACATCGCCTACTCTTGCGACGCCTGTGTTGTCAATCACGAGTCTTCCGTCATTGACACCGTCATACTTCTCGACTTGGAATCCCGAGAATGCCCCGACCGCTAATCCTCCGACCGCACCGTCTCTCATATAGATGTAGTCATTGGTGGTGTAGATCTTTTCTGCGTGAGTCTCATAAGCCGCTCCCTGCTGAATGATGTCTCCTGCAACGTTGAGGTTGTTGATCGAGACATCATCGGTGACACTGATCTGCAGGTTATCACCGACAGGTGTGATTTCGATGTTGTCACCTGCAACGAATGAGGATGCGATAACATCGTTGGTGATGGTAATCTGGTTGTCTCCAGACTGTGAGATAGCGATACCGTTACCCGCTCTTATCTCGAGGTCTCCGTTCGGATCGGGAGAGACGTTGTTCACAGCTCTGACATAGTTCTTTCCCTTACAGGGATCGCATTCACACGCACAAGGTGTTCCTTTTCTTCTCACGGTATCACTCCCGAGGGATTGTTCTCTATGATCCTTATACCTCCCTCAAGTAAGGACTTTATGGTCCTCTTCGCCATGGGAGGGCATGCTCCCGTGATCGTGAGGTTGACGATCTGCAACGCACCTCCCGATGTGATGAACGATGTCACATCGCTCACAGGTGAGTCGCAGGGATAACCTTCCTGCAGGATATGGTTCGCTAATTCGGATTGGAATACACTGTCTGCAGTCAGAGAGATTATCTTGGGGAATTTGTTGTATATTGCCCATCCGAAACCGTCTCCTGCGATCATAAGGTTACCAGTCTGATTGGAATATTTCTTGTCCTCGAGGTCTTGGAACTTGTCCTTGTAGATGAACTCATCCACTGCATAGTTGATTCCAGCAGATGCCGCTCCCGTAAGACCTCCAGCCGCTGCTCCTCCTACGACAGCTCCTGCAGTAGTTCCTCCGACAGGTATGATGGAGCCTGCTATCGCACCGATGACAGCTCCTCCAATCGCTCCCGAGAGACCGTGAGCGGCAGTCTGTTCGTTCTGCAGGGATTTCATATCCATCTCATAATCTCTCTGTCCAGAATAGACATAGTCGGAATATGCTGAGGATGAGATCGGAACATTCGGCAGAGGTATGGTCACAGTCCTTCCCTCAGAGGTCTTATTACCCAATGTGCCAGAGTTCGTATTGAACGTTACCTTGAGACTTGCCGATACATTGCCTATGTCAAGTATGCAGGAGAGTTTGGAGAATGCAAGGTCATAGGGTGCAGAACCTACGATGTTCCCGTATACGTCTGCGATGGAATATGTCACCAGATCGCTGGTCTTGTAAGTGTTGATGAGGTCGATGTCGACCTGTTTGTACGGAAGGACTGACAGTTCCTGTGCATTGTATCCGATGCACTGTATCGCTCCGTACGTGTTTCCCTTCTGCAGGGAGTAGTCTTGGTAATGACAGTTGAATGTGTCACCATTGATTGTATATGTGCCCTCATTGAGAGGGTTGATCGGAGACACCCATGCTCCGTCTATGGCGGTGGAGACGATATCAAGAAGTGAAGGTAAAGCACCAGACATACACTTGACGAAGGATGGTGACGGTGCGGTCTCGTGCAATACACCTGCACCGAGGTGTCCGATATTGATCGTGCCTTCGGAGTACAGGTCGTCATTACAGGGAACGATTAGAAGAGTCCTCTGAGAGGTCGTTTTCCTGTAACTGATGATGACATACAGGTGACCGTCCGTGGATTGGATGTTCTGCATAGCAGATGCAGTCCTGTATCTCGGCTGGATGCTGACAGGTCTCTTGCGTGAGGAATCTCCGCATCTTCTGATTCTGCCAGCACCGAATGTGACAGCGCCAGAGTATGATCTCCACCAGTCGACCGACCAGTCGATGCGAACCGCATCGCTGGATGTGGCGATGAGGGTGACGGTGTCGATCCACCCGAAGAGTGAGAGAGGGCCAGTCCCGTCACTCGCTTCGATGTAGAGGTACGACATATCAAATACCTGCGTGTACGAGAGCGGCAGTTCCAGTGATGTCAGTGTGGATCCCTTCCTCGGTCTGAGAGTCTCTCCGTCTGCTGATGTGTAATCGGGAGTGGGAAGTTTCTTCGAACCCGCAGGAGGTACTTCGAGACATCCTCTCGTGTACTTCGGATCTTTCCACATCTTGAGTTTGGTGATGGTCAGTGCCATCGTATCACACTCCGTGGTAGAACTGCAGACGGAACTCGTCTGCGAACTCCCTTTCGATGTTGGTCACGTTGTCCATAAACCTTGAGACCGTCTCGGACGAGAGTCCTCCGTAGGACTTTCCGTTGTATTTCACCGTGTTCCTGTCTGACAGGTACACGGTGCTTCCCTGCGGATTGTCGGGAGTATCCTCGTTCTCGCTGACCGTGGTGTATTCGCTCACGGAGTCTGCGAGTTCGATACTTCCTGCTATGGATGTCAGCCACTCCGAGATTGCTTGGAATTTGACATTGTAGACCGTGCGGATCTGACGGTAGCGTAACTGCATAGCCTTTATCCAGTAGGCTATGTCGCAGTTCCCGATCCCACGCAGTCCGTAGTTGCTCCAGAGAGCTTCCCTCATCTGTGCGTAGTAGGGTTCGGAATCGTCTATGATCTGTTCGAAGACATCTATCTCATCGTCCTCGAGGATCGAGTCGGGAGTGGGTATGCACCTGCAGTCACAAGTCATAGACCTGCCACCTCCAGTACATTGAATATCCATTCAACGATCCTGCCGCTCCCCGTGGCAACGGACACCAAGACCGTGAGAGCAGCGATGCGTATCCAGAGTTTGCGGATGTCCTCATTGTGCATCCTCTCCATCATTCTCATATCCCTGCGAAGGAGATCCACCTTTCCTGTCAGTGTCTCCATCGTCTCCTTCGCTTGACACTGATGTTCCTTCCTTATCATCGGAATCTCCTTCTCCATATTCCATCACCTGCAGTCCGACCGAGGGCAGTACCTCGAGGTCGGGGAATCTCTCACGGATCTGCGGAAGTTCAACCCATTTCCTTCTCAGTTCGTAATCCTGCTGATTGATGAGCTGTAACTCCTGCGTGATCGAGAGTGTTTCCTCGGAGGTGACACCCGATGCCTTTTCCGTACCTGCTGACTTGATTCCCATCCGAGCGAGTATCTCGCAGTCAAGGGCATTGATGGTACTGATGAGGTTCTGAGTGTGATCCTTACCTCCGAGATCGAGGACTGATGCCATCATCGAGGTCTTGTCGAGAGTGGGTATCATCAGTTTCCCGAGTCTGAGATCGTCACCCGTGTCACGGATGTTTATCTCTCCTCCGACCGCTCCCTGCAGTATGACAGGTTGCTTCATGCCCGTGATCGTCTGTCTGAGACAGTTGTAGGTGTCTGCCATCAGAATGCACAGCTCACGGATCTGCTCTGCCATAGGGATGCAGTACAGACAGGGCTCCTTGTCCTGCTTGTACTGTTTCATTATGTTCGGAGGTATGATGCTTCCTCCAGCAGGAACGGGCTCCCAAGTCACAGGCTGACCGTAGAGACCGAGAAGAACGGGAACGGAAGCGATCAGTTGATTCTCACCGAAAGCACGGACAGGAGCGGCTCCTCCTGTCCAGAAGAGTGCCTTTTCGATGAAGCCTATCGGCATATCCTTCGGAGTTCCTTTCCACTGGAAACGACTTGCGTAGATTTCCGCATAGTGGAGAAGGAGATCCTCGGGAAGGATGAGACCTTCGGTCTCTCTACGCTCTCCCTTGCTCATTAGGAACGAAGGTCTCAAAGGAGGTCACCTCCTCTTCTTGGTGTAACGCATCGAGCGTTTGAGCTTGTCTGCGTATTCCTCGAGGAGGTCTTTGACCTCACCGAAGGAGACGTAGCCGTCCTCGTCAGCATCCATCACATCGATGAGCTGGACAAGTCTCTCCTTCGGCACTTCGAGTTTCCAGATACTCTTAAGGCACATAGGATGCACCTCACTGAGTGTCTGCGATGAACGCACAGGCGGGGTTTCCTCTGTAGATCGCCATCGATTCGGAGCCAGCCCAGTTCCAACCTGTCATACGTTCCTTTGCGCACCTCTGTGATTCCACATCATCGAACTGGATGGCTTCCGTACAGGAATCCTTGTCGATGAGGACACAGGCGAGTCTCTTGTCGGTGTAGGATGCGTTGGTCGGCAGGTCTGCGAAGGAGCCAGGGAATGACACGACATCGCAGAACGTGTTGAGGAACTCTCTCGCAGTCCTTGTGGGGATCTGCTTCGCCGCTCCGTCCAGAGCCCAAGCCTTGTCGAGTGCGTTGAGCACTTTTTCCTCAATGATGAGGTTCGGCTTGTCGAGTGAGAACGTGTTGATACCGAGTGCGGAGTAGTATGTCCCCTCCTCTCTCATTTCGGTAGCCGCATTCTGCACTGCGATGAGCATGTCCATCGCATCGGATGACTGAGCGAAGGATGCAGGTGTTCCCTGTACCAGAGGAGCGAGGACGAACCCGAGATCCTCGACCGCACCTGCGTAACCCTTGATGGTAGGTGCGTAGGTGACACTCGTACCAGTTCCGTCAGACGAGTCGGTGGATGAGATACTTCTCGTACCATCGATGACATCGGACAGGATCTGAGTCTGAGCCCTGTACTTGAGCATGTTGAGAGTCTTGATCGGAGTCCTCATCTTCTGAGCGACATACTGACCTGCTTCCTCGGGTGTGAGGACTGCCTTGTTGATCTCCCTGTCCTTGACCGATACGTCAATAGACCACGCAAGGTTGAGCAGGTTCATCTGCGACTCTGCGAGAGGGTTTCCGATCGGAACGCACGTTCCGTCATTCTTCTTGTTCTTTCCTCCGTTGGCGAACTCGAAGTCCTCGAATCCGACTCCGAAGGGAAGTGCGGTCTTGCGGAAGATCCTGTCGAGCGGCGAACTCATAACACGAGTCTCCCTCACGATGACCTTCCCGAGTTTGGGAATCAAACCCGAGATAGTACCGAGGTTCGCCAGGACCGTGGCATTGGCTTCGTTCTCGAATGCGATGACAGGCTCGTTCGCTCTGATTCCAGATGCGACCTCCTGTCCTGCGAACTGATTGAATGTAGGCATTTTATTCCTCCTTGGTGTCGATTCCGAGCTCAGCGAGCATCGACCTGTAGGCGAGATCCTGCGGATCCTCCTTGGGCGGCTCCTTCTCCTTCGTCACGGACGAAGGAGAAGCCGAGATCAGTTTCTCCTGTTCGTTCAAACGTGCGGTCAGCGATTTCAGTGCTTCGTTCTGCTTGACGATCACTGCCTGCTGCTCCTTGAGGATGTTCCTCAGCTCCGCGATCGGATCGGGAACATCTTTCACAGAAATGCTTGGTGCTTTCTCTTCGGTCATTGGACCACTCCTCCGATGCCCACCGAAAGATGGACGGTGGGTGCATCGGAGACTACGAAACGGGAGGAACGGGGTTTCCGTGTCTATCTCCTCCCTTCCCACCGTATAATCAATGTTCTCTTTATTATTTAAGGTATTACCTAAATAGGTTAGTTCGGATGTTCCGATGTTCTTAAATATCAAAATGATGATGAAGTAATCATACCTCGCAAGAGGGAAGGAGACTACACAATGAGCAACACACCGAGGAAGGTGACCTTGGGCGATATGACATCGTTCAAGGACTGCCTGTCGACATTCATCACTTGGTATCAGATGAATCGCGATAAGATCCGTGAGATAGCGGAAATATGGATTGAGAGTGAGGATGAGACACTCGTCTCTATCCTCTCCAGAGGACTTACCTCACTGGAGCAGCAGACCGACATCATCAAGGAAGCGGATAAGAATGACCACTGACAAGAAGATCGTGAGGATCACATTCTCATTTGAAGCAGGTATCTCAGATGAAGTGGACGCAGAATACGACATCTGCAAGTTCACAAGCATCCTTGAAACCGTCGCCAGTCTTACTGGAGAGGAGTTCAACTGGATAGGGAAGATAGATGCGAAAATGGAGGAGATAGAATGAAGGTGCTTGAACTCTTCGCAGGGACACGCAGTGTCTCCAAGGCTTTCGAGAAGCTCGGAGACGAGACATACGACATAGAATGGGATCGCAGACATCCCGACATCGACTGGTATGCCGACATATCGAAGGTGACCGCAGATGACATCGTCAGAAGGTTCGGTGTCCCCGATGTGGTATGGGCATCGCCACCGTGCCAGTCCTACTCCGTGATCTGCATCGGCAGATACAGGAAGAAGGGAGAGGACGGCATCTGCTATCCGATCAGCGACTTCGCCAAGGAATCGGACAGACTGGTCGACCACACGATGGATCTCATCGAACAACTGCAGGAAATGAATCCCGACCTCATCTGGTTCATCGAGAACCCGAGAGGAGGTCTCCGTGTTTCAGAACCCGTCATCAAGAGAGGATACAATAAGTACCGTCATACCGTTACCTACTGTCAGTATGGTGATACTCGTATGAAGCCTACGGACATCTGGACGAACATCGCCAATCCTCTCTTCTATCCACCGTGTAAGAACGGGGATCCGTGTCACGAGCGCACTCCGAGAGGTTCGAGGAATGGTACGAGGAAATTGAAGAACGCAGTAGAGAGGAGCATGATACCCGAGCAACTCTGCGATCATATCGCCAAGATATGTCACGACTGTAATGAGGGATTCTTCCCTCCGCTCATAAAGGAGGTAAAAGGATGAAATTCAGCGAAGCACTTGAAGAGTGCATAAAAGGAAAGAGGATCACACGCAAGGACTGGAACGGTAAGGGCATGTTCATCTACTACATCCCTCCACACGATGTTCCCGTCAAGGACTGGCTTACCAGAGATAAGAACACGGAACTCACCGACAGTGAAAGGATGAACGGTATGGTACACATCGCAGGACACTTCGATATGTACAATGCACAGGGTATCCGTATCATCGGATGGCTCACCAGTCAGACAGATATGGCAAGTGACCAGTGGGAGGTGATAGAATGATGAAAGAATGGATGAAAGCAAGGTGTATCCCAAGAATGACCATATGTGAAATGATAGTGCTACCAAATGACATAAATCCTCAAGATATCACATTCTATCTCATGCCAGTAGTTGTCAAGAAGGAGGATAAGGAATGACCGAAAGGATAAACATCACACTCACTGACGAGGAGCATGACGATCTGGTGAGGTGCTATAAGCAGTTCATCAACACACACGAGTGGAAAGGCAGGAACATACCCACACTGACGGGTTACACCGCATCCATCGTTGTCATCACGATCAAAAGAATCCTCGCAGAGGAGAAGCTCTAAACCATTTAAGATCGGCAGGAAATACGAAAGCATCGGAGGAATCAAAATGAGATTCGAAGAATTACAGGCAATCGCCAAAGGAACACCCGAGATATACCTCGGAAGGAAGTACATCGCAAGATGCGGATACAGAAAGCCATTCGAGATCGATGATCAGATCATCGTCCAGCTCACACCCAAGATGGTTAAGGACGAGAACGGAGAAGAGACACCCATGCTCGGAAAGGACGGAGTCACGCCCATTATGGACAGATTCGTCAACCTTCCGTTCAAGGGAGCCGATGGTACGAAGTACCTCACGAAGACCAAGTCACCTCTCATCTACAGGCTGATCCGCAATCTCCCTGTGGTCAAGGAGGAGAAGGACAAGTTCGGGAACACCCTCGTCTACTACGAGCAGATCGAAGGTCAGCTCGTGTTCGGAGAAGAGGACTACAAGTACGGTGACAAGACCGCACCCGTACCCACTCTGGAGGAAGCGGAGGAGTAAGTATGGACTTCCCTGCCGATCCCGAAACCATTTACCATTGCCCTTTTTGTCTGTCGACCAAACTCACCATCAAGAGATTACCGCAGTGCCATTGTAAGGACTGCGGAAGGTTCTTTGACATAGACGATACTGGGACCACCGATCGGGAGGATTGATTATGGCATCCTTTACCAAATTCGGATGGAATCAGTACGGAGAACTCGTCTACCGTAACACGGGAAGACTCGCACCTGCAGACTACTATGTCAAAGGGAATACCGTCTACAAGGGAACGAGGAAGCAAGGTCAGATCGGAAAGGGAACGAAGACTCAGCAGAACATCATCCGCAGAGCAGCCACCGCTGGTAGCAGGAAGAGAGCGAGTGACTTTCCCAATAGATTCACCTTCGAGAACGTGAGGAAGGCTCGTAAGAAAGCGGTACAAACTGTCGGAAAGGTTCGACTGGTGAGACCTCCTCCAAGCGGAGATCAGATTAAGAAGTTCGGCAACTCCGTGAGGAAGATGGCACTCCTCAGTGTCGAGCAGGATCCGACACTGCGTGAGAAGATAATGCAGATGGATGATGCCAAACTGATGCAGCTCTACGATGAGAACGAACTGATCTTCGATGTCTACTTCGACTACGGAGGAGTCAGCAATACTGCCGAAGGAAAGAGAGGTAGCAGGGAGACTGCCAAGAACGCTCAAGCACTCATAGATGTATATGAGGAGAGATTCGGTGTCATTCCCGTACAGACCACGCTGGTGACATTATGATCTACGGACTCGACACGGAGACAGACCACGATGGTCAGAGGGCTTGGATCGTGCAGTGGGCGATAGCAGACGGGAAGAAGACCATCCACGGGAAGGATCTCGCTTCGCTCGAGGATGCACTCGTCCACCTCGGACACAGGAACTCGGGGAAGCACTATATTTACATTCACAATTTGAAGTACGACTTGGCATTCATCGTCTATGCCATCTACAACATCAAACTCAGATTCGATGGCACTATCAATGCCATCATACGCAAGGGTTCTCCAGTCTCGATCACACTCATCTTCGGCAAGAAGACACTCATCTTCCGTGACTCGATGAAGAAGTGGCAGGGAGACCTCAAATCGATGGGCAAGGCATACGGACTGGAGAAACTCGAACCTCCTGTCGATGAGGACTTCTCCGCAGGATGGAGCAAGCATCTTGATTATGACGATCCCGAGACTTGGAGATATGTCGACCGTGATGCCGAGGTATGCCAACTGGCTATGGCTACCCAACACGCACAGAACCACTCCAAATCGACCACATCGGGCGATGCTTGGAAAGATATGCACCGTGTGATAAACGGTGACTTCTACAGACCAGGACAGGACAAGTGGAGCAGACTCTTCCCACCTCTGGAATATTCCGTCTACAAGAAACTGGCACAGAGTTATTTCGGTGGCATCAATATCTCCGAACACCGTGGAGAACACATCGTTGGCGAGATCACTCACGAGGACAGGGTGAGCATGTATCCATCGATTATGTGGGGTACTAATGGGGAGCAGCTCCCGTACGGAGATCCGATATACATCGGATCGGAACTGCCACCAGACGATGTCCTCTACATCACCAAACAAAGGATAAAACTGCACATCCGTGACAACAGGATCGCTTGGTATATGTTCAAGTCTGGTCTCGATTATGCTATCGAGGACTTGCCTTACAGAACGCAGATCGAGAACACGGAGGAATGGCACGAACTCACTCTCACATCGGTCGACCTGCAGAATCTCTCGATGGACTATGAGATAGAGATAGATCCGATGTACCAGAGTGAGACTTGGATATTCAAGTCCGAATGTGGTATCCTCCGTCCTTATGTCGACAAGTGGATAAAGCTCAAGAAGGAAGCACCTAAAGGCAGTGCGGAAAGGGAACACGCAAAGCGTATGCTCAATTCCGCATACGGTAGGTTCGCACTCATCCAAGAGAGCGAACTCATCGAACTCGTGGAGGAGAACGGTGACCTCGAATGGCTATCCCGTCTCACCGTCTCCACCAACGATGCCTACCTTCCTATGGCAACCTTCATCACTGCGTGGGCAAGATTCAATCTTATGGAAAGGGTGAGAAGCGTATGTGACAGATACGGAAAGGATGCCATGATACACTCCGACACCGACTCGCTGATCTACAAGGGAAAGCCACTCGGTGACCACGGAAAGGAACTCGGAGACTGGGATCTCGAAGGTCTTCCGATCGGGATCTACGAAGGAGGATTCAAGAGATACATAGAGGACTTCGGAGACAACAGGTACAAGATGGCTTGTGCAGGTGTTCCGCAGAGGACATATCCCGATGGCACTCCGAGAGGGATGTGGATCGAACTGCTTGACGATCCGAATCGCATACTCGGTCATCATACCCTCGGAAGTGCCAGTTACAAAATTCAAAGCGAATGGCTCCGTAAGAAATTTACGGACACGGGAAGGAATCCCGATAAGGTCAACACTTTGAAGCTCATCCCCGTCAAGGCTCCCTTAGGCGGAGGAGTGATACTCGAGGGCAGACAACACGAACTCTCTGACAATATGAAATGGAGGTTCAACCGTGCCTTGTGAAGCATCGGAAATGTTCATCGAGAGAACTATCGAAAAGATCTGCGAAGAGGATCTCTCGGGACACTACCGTCCTCTCAAAGCGATGCGCGATGCACTCGGGATCGGTTACATACCTCTCATCTATTGGATAATCGGTGCAAGGAGGATCGGTAAGACCGACTTCTTCCTGCACCTTGCCTGTCGTTTGTTCATCGACTTCGGATGTCAGACTATGTGGCTGAGGAACAAGCAGGTGGAACTGTCGGAGCCTGGTTTCTATAATGACTTCTTGAACGATGCAAAGCACTTCGGATGGTGTCCAGAGGATTGGTATTCCGATGCTTCGGGAGTATGGACTGCAGACAAGGAACAGGTCATCAAATGGCAGTCACTCTCCACATTCTCGAACCGCAGAGGAGCCGCTCATCCCGATGTCTATATGATGGTCTATGATGAATTTATCCCCGAGTCGAGGGATTACCCTCGGAGACCTCTCACGGCTTTGATGAGTCTCACCAAAAGCGTGTTCGCAGGTAAGAGGGAAGCTCGTCTCTTCTGCCTGTCGAACTTCGTCTCACTCACCAATCCGTTCTTCGCAGGACTGCGGATCTATCCCGAAGGAGAGATCACACACTTCCCCGAGAAGGGCATGCTCATCGAGAAATGCAGAGGATACCGTTGTTCCATCGAATCCGACAACCCTTGGCAGAACGTCTACAGAGCGGCTAAGTATGGAGACTATCAAGACGAGAATGAGGACAAGTTGATCGAACTCGTCAAGAAGCTCCCGAAGAAGTCGAAGAGTCTCAATTACGCACTCCTCATCAAAGGAGAATACTATCAGCCTTTCGACACGGGAAAGCACGTTCATTGGTGTCACGTTAACAACGTTCCTCACAGCACTCTTCTCTTCGCTACCGAGATCACAGAGGTCTCCGACAAAGTACCTCTCTTTCCCGATCTCCTCAAGAAGAACATCGAGATATGTGTCAAGAACGATGCAATCCGCTTCGACTCACCGAACACACTTTACACTGTGATGTCACTGATCTATAATGTCTGATGCTGGAGTAGGACAGTGACGAAACCACTCCACTTGTAACGGAGAGTGCGTGGGTTCGAAACCCACCTCCAGCTCTTGTCTCACATTTCTCCGACAGCTCTGCAGCTCATTCCGATCGTCTTGTGCGTTTATAAGCGGTCACTCACGTTGAGTAACACGATTGGGGAGGGGAGTAATA
>JAEIGA010014378.1_pt1 | contig 12049 bp, 9 predicted proteins | sample 9270691 | NCBI WGS metagenome assembly JAEIGA01 (sample SAMN17057246, study PRJNA624740) | gut metagenome | biome: biome; isolation source: fecal sample | host: Bos grunniens | place: China: Xizang | collected 2019
GAGGATATCCAAAGTATTGTGGCAACGCTGAAAAATAAGAATATTGGCGTTATTATTACCGACCACAATGTGGATGAGACCTTGGCTATTACAGATCGCACATATCTGCTCTACGAGGGTAAAATCTTGAAGACAGGTACTGCCGAGGAGTTGGCAAATGATGAGATGGTACGAAAAGTATATCTTGGCAAGAACTTCGAGCTTAAAAAGAACCATAAATTTGAACTCCCCGAAGAGTAAAAAATCGTTCTGATTGGTAAATTTTGCACGAGTGCGTCGGACGCTGAAATGCTCACATACCTTTTAGTATGCTCCGCTTTCATCGCCTAGCATCGCACAAAATTTCCTCAATCAACTCCGATTTTTTGTGTTAGGGGAAGAAAAAATAATTATATATTTTGAGAAGCTAATGGCTAATGGCCAATAGCTAATAGCTAAAAGAAAACTATGATTTCAATCATTGTAGCCATCGCCGAGAATGGCGTAATTGGCGATAAAAACGCACTGCTGTGGAATATCAAAGAGGATATGCGTCGTTTCCGTACCACAACTACGGGACACCCCGTTGTTATGGGACGCAAAACCTTTGAGTCTATTGGTCGACCACTCCCAAAGCGCACAAATGTTGTTATCACACGAGGTGAAAACGAGTTTGAGGGTTGCCTTGTGGCACACTCATTGGAGGAGGCAGTACAGATGTTTTCGGCTGACGAAGAGGTGTTCATCATCGGTGGTGCGCAGATATATAAGCAGGCTTTGCCGTTGGCGGACAAGTTGTATCTAACTATCGTGCATCGCGACTACGAGGGCGACACTTCGTTCCCCGAAATCGACTACTCCGAGTGGCAAGAGGTCGCTCGCGAGGAGTTCTCGCAAGGCGAGGAGTATGAAGGTGCTTTTACCTTTATAGATTTGGTTCGTAAGTAGGATATATGCTGACAAACAAAAAACGATGGCATTTCGCCATCGTTTTTTGTTTGCAACTATCTTCTATTTCGAAGCTCGTTTTCTATCGACTTCGTTGAGGAGAATCTTGCGCAAGCGCATCGATTTTGGTGTGACCTCAACATATTCGTCCTCCTTGATATACTCCAAAGCCTCCTCCAATGAGAAGATTTTTGGAGGAACGATAACCGCCTTATCGTCGGAGCCAGAAGCACGCATATTGGTAAGTTGCTTCGACTTGCAGACATTTACGGTGATGTCGTTGCTACGGGTATGCTCGCCAATAACCTGTCCCATATATACCTCCTCCATCGGTGAGATGAAGAAACGACCTCTATCTTGCAGTTTATCAATCGAATAGGCGTATGCTGTACCTGTTTCCGATGCAATAATAGAGCCATTGGTGCGCATATCTATCTCGCCAACATAAGGCTCAAACGCACGCAAGCGGTGCGACATAATAGCCTCGCCCGCAGTGGCTGTAAGCATATTCGAACGCAAGCCGATAATTCCGCGCGAAGGGATATCGAACTCCAAGCGGGTGCGACCATTTGCCGACTCCATATTTGTAAGAGTACCCTTGCGACGAGTGGTAAGCTCGATTACCGTACCAGCGCACTCCTCAGGGCAATCTACGGTCATCTCCTCGATAGGCTCACACTTCACGCCATCAATCTCCTTGATAATAACCTTTGGCTGACCGACCTGCAACTCGTAGCCCTCTCTACGCATAGTCTCGACCAATACCGAGAGATGCAACACGCCTCGACCATATACCAAGAATGAGTCGGCATTGATGCCCTGCTCCACGCGCAAAGCGAGGTTACGCTCCAACTCGCTATCCAAACGATCCTTGATGTGGCGCGAGGTTACGAACTTACCCTCACGACCAAAGAATGGTGAGTTGTTGATTGTAAAGAGCATCGACATTGTAGGCTCGTCAATCTTGATTGGTGGCAGTGGCTCTGGATTTTCGAAGTCGCAAATTGTATCGCCAATCTCGAAGCCTTCGATACCCACCAAAGCACAAATCTCACCGCACTCAACCTTCTCGACCTTCTTCTTGCCAAGTCCATCGAATACCATCAAGTCCTTAATCTTGGTCTTGACCATAGTTTGGCCATCGCGCTTTGCGAGGGTTACACTCTGACCATTAACAAGTGTTCCGCGAGTGAGTTTTCCCACTGCGATACGGCCAATATAAGAGGAGTATTCGAGCGAAGTTACCAACAACTGCGGAGTACCCTCGGTGGTTGCAGGCTCTGGGATTTCGTCGATAATAGCATCGAGCAACGGCACAATGCTGTCGGTCTTCTCATTCCACTTGTGCGACATCCAACCCTGCTTTGCCGAGCCGTAGATTGTCTTATAGTCGAGCTGTTCCTCCGTAGCATCGAGCGTAAACATCAAATCGAATACCTGCTCATTTACAACCTCAGGGCGGCAGTTTGGCTTATCGACCTTATTGATTACAACGATAGGTTTCTTGCCGAGCGAGAGAGCCTTCTGCAACACAAAACGAGTCTGTGGCATTGTCCCCTCGAAGGCATCGACCAACAACAATACTCCGTCGCACATATTCAACACGCGCTCCACCTCGCCACCGAAGTCAGCGTGGCCTGGGGTGTCGATGATATTGATTTTGTAGTCCTTGTAGACTACCGATACATTCTTCGAAAGAATGGTAATACCTCGCTCGCGTTCGAGGTCGTTGTTGTCGAGTACGAGGTCGCCCGTCTTTGATGGTTCGCGGAGGAGATTTCCTGCCATAATCATCTTATCGACCAAGGTGGTTTTTCCGTGGTCAACGTGGGCAATGATTGCAATATTGCGTAATTTTTGCATACGATTGCGATATTTTTTACCTAAATAATGCGCAAAAATACGAATTATAATCGAAAAATTGTTACATTTGCATAACTAATAAACATAAAAAGTATGATAAATTCGATAGAGGTAACCGACAAAAGCCGAGTATATGTAGGTTGTGCAGAGGAGTTGTTGAAACAATTACTCCCGCAAAAGCGTGTTATAGCTATCTCTGATGCGAATATAGACCGTACCCATCATGCTCTTATCGAACCATACGAAACAATCTTTATCGGCCAGGGCGAACAGGCGAAAAGTCTTGCTACTTTGGAGGATATTTATCGCCAGTTGATAGAGTTGGGTGCAGACCGTTCGACATTTATTCTTGGTGTTGGCGGAGGAATCGTTACCGATATTACAGGCTTTGTTGCTTCTACCTATATGCGTGGCGTAGAGTTTGGTTTTATAACTACAACTCTGCTCGGTGCAGTAGATGCTTCGATAGGCGGAAAGAACGGAGTTAATGTTGGTGGCTTCAAGAATATGGTTGGCACATTCTCGCAACCACGATTTGTTGTCTGCGATGTGTCGTTGTTATACTCATTGCCTGAACGAGAGTTTCGTGCAGGTTTGGCAGAGGTTATAAAAACGGCAATATTGGGAGATAAAGAGATGTTTGCGCTGTTGGAGCAGACCTCGTTCGAGCAACTGCGTAAAGACGATGAGTTGCTTAAAGAGATTATTCTCCGTTCGATGAGAGTTAAAGCCTCGGTGGTGGCCGAAGATGAGCGCGAAGGGGGGCGTCGTAGAGTGCTGAATCTCGGTCATACATTGGCTCATGCTATCGAGAAATCGACATCGAAACTATCGCATGGCGAGGCGGTAGCTGTAGGTTTGCATCATATAACTTGTTCGGCAATGGAGCGAGGCGATATCGCGAAGGCAGATGGAAAACGAATAGTTGCACTTATTGAGCAATATGGATTTGCTACGGCGTTGCCTGTTGAGCGCAAGCAGTTGCTAAAAGCTGTCGAGGGTGATAAAAAACGCAGTGGCGATACGCTACATATTATAATCCCGACAAGTGTAGGTACTGTCGAGGATAGACAAGTTAAGTTTAAGGACTTGGCCGAAATCTTATAACGAGTAATAGCTTTTTTATATGGATTATAGCAATTATAGAGGACTATCCAGAGAGGAAGTTGCTGTGCTACAGCAACAACAATGTCGTGCGGAGGAGTGGGATACCATTAAAGTTGCCCCTAACTTTACGCCCGACCATATTCACAATGTTCGATTTTCGGGCGAGGTCTATTTAGGCGTTTTTGCCGAAACCTTCATTCGTGAGGGTGGTATTAAGATGCATTCTGGTATCCGTAATGCTACACTACACAATGTAACGGTTGGCAATAACTGCCTTATAGAGAATATCAATAACTACATAGCCAACTACACCATAGACGAGAATACGATTATCGATAACTGCGACCTGATAGTGGTCGATGGCGAGTCAAATTTCGGAAATGGAGTAGATGTACCTGTCCTGAACGAAACAGGAGGTCGCGAGGTTGTAATTACGGATAAGCTTTCGGCTCATACGGCATATATGATGGCGCTCTATCGCCATCGCCCACAACTGATTGAGCGCCTGCGTGATATTGCTATCAATTATAGCGAGAAGCACGCATCGAAGGTGGGTTCTATAGGTAAGAATGTTGTAATCTCGAACTCGGGAGTTATCAAGGGGGTGCGTATTGGCGATTGTTGCCACATCAACGGTGTAAATTATCTCTCGAATGGTAGCATTAACAGTTGCAAAGAGGCTCCCGTATATGTAGGTCATGGTGTGATATGTAACGACTTTATCGTGTCGAGTGGTGCGAAGGTCGATAGTGGAACAACCCTGAGCAGATGCTTTGTTGGTCAGGCTTGTGAGCTAGGTCACAACTATTCGGCTTCGGATTCGCTCTTTTTCAGCAACTGTCAGGGCGAGAATGGTGAGGCTTGTGCAATTTTTGCAGGTCCTTACACCGTAACCCACCACAAATCTACTCTGCTTATAGCAGGAATGTTTTCGTTTATGAATGCCGGTTCTGGCTCGAACCAGAGTAACCATATGTATAAGTTGGGACCTATCCACCAAGGTACTTTGGAGCGCGGAGCAAAGACTACATCGAATTCATATATATTGTGGCCTTCGCGTGTAGGAGCATTCTCTTTGGTTATGGGACGCCATATTGGTAATTCCGACACTACGAATTTGCCATTCTCCTATCTCATAGAGCAGAATAATACTACGCACCTAGTGCCAGGTGTAAATCTGCGCTCGGTGGGAACTATTCGCGATGTGCAGAAGTGGCCTAAGCGCGACCGTCGTACCGACCCGAACAAACTCGACTATTTGAACTACAACCATCTCAGCCCATACACAGTTCAGAAGATGTTTAAAGGCCGAGAGATTCTGAAAGGGTTACAGCGTGCAAGTGGCGAGCTGTCCGATACATACTCATTCCATAGTACGAAAATCAAGAATTCGTCACTCCGCAATGGAATAAAATTCTATGAGGTTGCAATTCATAAATTCATGGGTAACTCCATAATCAAGAGATTGGAGAATATGCAGTTTGTGTCCGACGAGGAGATTCGTCAGCGATTGCGCCCTGATACCGAAGTAGGAAAGGGTGAGTGGGCTGATGTGTCTGGACTTATTGCCCCAAAGAGCGAAATTGAACGATTGATGTGTTGCATCGAAAGTGGCGATATATCTAAACTCAAAGAGATAAATGCCGAGTGGCAACTTATGTACAAAAACTACTACACATACGAGTGGAGCTGGGTTTATGAGCATATCGAGGAGTTCTATGGCGTTAGTCCCGAGCGAATTACTGCCGCAGATGTAATCTCGATTGTTGAGCAATGGCGTAAAGCTGTGGTATGGCTTGACAAGATGATTTATGAAGATGCTCGCAAGGAGTTTTCGCTTGCATCGCGTACAGGATTTGGTGCCGATGGTTCGCGAATGGAGAAAGATATCGACTTCGAACAGGTACGAGGCGATTTCGAGAGTAATCCGTTTGTATGCGCGACACTCAAGCACATAGAGGAGAAGAGCGCGCTCGGAGAGGAGTTGATAGGCAGATTAAGGCATCTTGTATAGAGGGGAGAGAGTTAATCTCTCTTCTCTTTTTTTAGGGTTGCGAACGATAGTATGTGCCACGAAATAGCGGTGGCCAGTAGTGCCATCAGCGCCTGCGCCCACCACCATTTGTCGACAACGGCAAAGATGCAATAGCCGATAGTGAGCCACACCAACGATACGGAGGTAATCTTCACTCGCAGAGGTATGGCGCGATGTTCGCGAAAATTACGGATATACTCGCCAAATAGCTTATGATTGAGTAGCCAGTTGTAGAGTCGAGGTGATGCCTTAACCCATACGGCAGCCGTTAAGAGCAGAAATGGGGTAGTGGGTAACATTGGCAGAAAGATGCCAGTAATACCCAACGCCAACGAAACGGAGCCTACTATAATTAAAAATATTCTCATAATTTGCGTGGCAAAGATACAAAAATTTATATCTTTGTGATATAAAACAGTTCAGAATTGAGAATTAAGAATTGAGAATTAAATATAATAACAAATAAATCAATAAGTTATGAACAAAATTGGTATTGCTTGCGATCACGCAGGATATGAATTGAAGGAGTTTTTGACAGGATATCTTTCGGCAAAGGGCTTCGAGGTGTTCGATTTCGGCTGTAACTCGGAGGAGAGTTGCGACTATCCTGATTTTGCTCACCCTATGGCAGAGGCATTGGAGACAGGCGAATTTTCTCTCGCTGTTGGTATCTGCGGTTCGGGCGAGGGTATGGCGATGACATTGAATAAGCATGCCAAGGTGCGTGCTTCGCTTTGTTGGTTGCCCGAGATAGCACGATTAACTCGCCAGCACAACGATAGCAATGTGTTGGTCTTGCCAGCACGATTTATCTCGAACGACGAGGCTGTGGCAATTCTCAATGAGTGGCTTAATACAGAGTTTGAGGGTGGTCGTCACGAGAGGAGAGTTGCTAAGATTGCATTGTAATCCCTCTTCTATATATAATAAAGGTGGCTATCTTTTGGATAGCCACCTTTGTTGTGTCTTCTATATCTTTGTATCCACAGGATTGGCGTAGATTCCGAGATAGACCTTGCGTGCCGTTTTGAGGTCGAGTCCGTACTCCATAAAGCGCGCCTCGGCATAGGCCATACGCCCCTTAAAGGCCTTGTATGCAGCAGGTGTGTAATGCTCTGCATATTGCTTTGAACGATGCAGAATATCGTGCGCAATATAGTTGGTATCGTGCAACTTGTAGTTCTTGTAGATGCGGTTATCGATAATCTCTTTGAGTGCCTTATAGGCCTCAGCCTTTGGCAATTTTCCGCACTCCTCCAACTCCTCGCGAGTGATAGGCTCGCAAATTGTGATATTTACATCGCCCTTCGGCATACGGATTCCATAGAGAATGCTATTTACATCCTCGTTCTTGCCCTTTTGGTAAGACTCGCCCATCAAATTTACCGTAGTCTCGATAGCCTTCTTGATATCGCAAGGCTCGTATTGGTACGAAATGGCAATAGGGGCGATATTTATCTCGCTGAAGTTCTCCACAAAGTCGTTCGAACCACTCAAACTTACCATCTTTAATACACCCTGGTCGGTGGAGTCGATGCCGTCCTTTGTGCGGCCATTGCGTTGTGAAATCCACATCGACTTGCCCTGCGAGATGTACCAACGGATATACTCGGAGAGGTGCTGTGAGTTGAGCAGAAATTCGCGAGGCGAAATATCATCAGTTTTGCGAATTACGCGCACTGCACGATTTATGCGACAGATGTCAATGATAAATTGCGAACGCAAAAGGTTGTCGCCCAATGTGGTAGCCGTTGTAGGCATACCGTGCGAGAAGAGCGTATATTGCAAGAAGAACGAGTCAAGTGTAATATCGCGGTGGTTGGAGATGTAAAGATATCCTTTGTCCTTTTCGACTCTCTCCACGCCCGATGCTGTGAAGGTGTCGATTGTGGTGTCGATAATGCGTTTGATGATGCTAATCATTACACGCTCCTGCATCTGCTCTACGGTTTTGCAGGTGCGAACAACCTCTCTGATGCTCTCCATATCGGCATCCGGAAAGGCGAAATTGACCGCAGGAATAAAAGCTGGGTCATTTGCTATTCTCTCTAATGCGGCGGGAATTTCGTCGTCGTTGTAGGGTCTGATATCACTATAAATATCCTCTGTCATAATCATCTATTATAGGATTACTACGACAAAGATAGTAAAAAAATCTGAAAACGGAAAAATGAACGCGGAAAAGTTTAATTTAGAGAGCGGTTAGTAAGGAGATTAAGGAATCTAATGAGAAACTCCTATCTCCTAACTAATCTCTCAACTATTTCGAGGTATAAGGTCCGTGAATCGATTTTACGCGATACTCGTAGTTTGTAGCGTCGAGCATATAGACATAGAACGATGTTCCACCAGGTGCTACGCGAACAACAATGTGACCATTGTAACCGTCGAGGTCGCTATAGATTTTAGGCGACTCGATAAGCGCATTGGGGTGAGCATTGGTGGTGAAGAAGTTTCTCATATTTGCCTTGTATAGAAGGCTGTCCATCAATCCCGGGTCGGGCTGTTGCTTGTAGAAGTTGTGGTTTACAGTCACCTGTGGGTTGAACTTGTATACACGCATCTGACCGGTCCAACCATTTGCACTCAAGTGGTGATTTGCCTTGAATGCATCGAGGCCCTCGCTACCCATACAATCACGGTAGTAGTATGCCATTCTATTCTGTGGGGCACTTGTCAAGTCACCGCACGAAATATAGTCGAACTCCCCGTACGAGAGGTGGAAACCGCACGAAGCAGGGTTACCTGAATTACTCTTCGAGCCCTTGGTCTTGAGTACACCGTCTACAAGGTAGTAACCGTAGCCGTTGGCAATGATGTTGAAGATACGGAAATTAGGGTAGCTGTCGCGCTTGTAGAGAAGCTTAATCTGCTCCTGTCCAACCTCGAAGCGTGCGCCCTGAATCTTACCATTCTCCTCGCCCCACTTGATGAGGGTTTTCCAATCCTCAATGAGCCCCGTGTGGTCGATAGGTGCAGTCTTGCTCTCGCCCTCAGGCAAGTAGTTAGGGTAGGCACGATCGAGGATATTCTTGAACGGAATAAGGTCGTAAAGCGCCATAGGGCCAATCTTTCGGTAGCCGATAGGGTTTGTCTCGCCCTTGATGCTCTGATCACCAAAGTGGTCGTTGTGGAAGTGCGAAATCTGGCAATAGTCAATCCACGTCTTACCCTCTGGCAAGTAGTTCTTGATGTAACGCGCATAGGTCGTTGTAGGTCGAACGTCAGTGCTTGGGAATTGATCAACAGGGAATTTATCCTCACTGAAACGAGGTATCTCACCTACATCTACAATCATAGTTGTACCGTCAGGCAAGATGTAGAAAGTACACTCGCCACGACCAGTATTCATCAGATGTATATCGAGGTAGCCCTCCTCCCAAAGAGGGAGCATCTTGCCTACCTCGACATCGCTTGCGCTGTCAGCCTTGTAGGTTACGGTATTTGTGAACTCGCGAACGATACCTGCGCGGATTGGCTTTGCACTTGTCGCTCTAATCTCCTTCGACATAATGCCACCCTCGCTGTCGTAGAAGCGCACTCGCAATAACGAGTACTCACCCGCAGGGAGTGCGATATGAACATAGGTAGGGGTTGCCGAGTTGAGTGCCAATCCACTACCAAACGAGTAGGTAATGGTATTTGTTGTATCGTCTGTTGGGGTAAACTTGCCACTTTCGAAGTCGAGGTCGAATGTTCCAGCAATAGGGGTATGGTCGGCGGTTGCAACGGTAACTTTTTTAAGGGTTGCCGAGCCTATTACGCCAAACTTCAAAACGCCTGTAAGGTGCTTTAACTCAATGCCTGTACCCTCTGCTATACCGTACATTGTCGATACTCCGTTGCCGAAAGTAGAGTTGTCGGTATGGGTCTGCTCTGCTGCAAAAATAACCTTGCCTTCGGGAGCCACAGGGTAGGCGATATGGCAAGTGCCAGTCAGCTCCTGATCGAAGTTGAATGTTGCGCAGCTAGGGTTATTCTCGTCGATAACAGCCTCTGCCGACTCAACTCCGTTTGCCGAAATCTTGTCGCCCTCGCTCCAAAAGAGAGGGTAACCCTCGCCTACCTTCTCGCCGAGATGGGTACGCGAGCCTTCCAACGATAGGGTGATTGATGATTCGGTAACAACACTCTGCTCGTTAAGACGGACATCCTCGGTTGTGTCGGTTGCGCACGATAGTGCAAGGAGTCCGAGTGTGGCAGCAACTATGAATTTGTTGGATGTCATATTCTTTGTTCTATTTTGATTTGTAAGGTCCGTGGATTGATTTTACGCGATACTCAAAATCGCTATCGTCGAGCATATATACATAGAACTCGCCTCCACCTGGCATTACTCGCAGTACGATATGGCCGTTGTAGGCGGTCATCTTCTCCAAAAGCTTGTTCTCCTTAACGCCTGGCAAGGTTGCGAAGTCCTTGTGTATATTTGTCGAGAAGAAGGCCTTTACCACAGGAAGCACATGCAAAAGCTTGTTTACATCGGGCTTGTTGAGGGTAAAGCAGTGGTTTAGCACCACGCGCGGATTAAAGTTGCACTCCTGCATTCTTGTTCCCCACGAGTTGGCGGCCAAGTGATGATTACTCTTGAAGGCATCGAGATTTCCTACGCCTACAAAATCACGAAAGTAGTATGCCAAGCGGTTTTGCACGCTGCTTGTCAAGTCGCCGCAAGCGATGTAGTCGAATGCTCCGTAGCGAATGTGAAAACCGCACGAAGCAGGGTTTCCGCCACTCTTTGCGACCTTACCTACAACCTTGTCCACGCCACTATTTGTTCTGTTGAAAATGAAACCGTTAGCGCAGATATTGAAAATGGAGAAGTCGCTGTACTTCCTTGGTTTGTTGACCATTACAATCTGCTCTTTGCCTGCGACAAAGCGTTCGGCTGTAAAAATATCATTCTTGACACCCCAACGCACAAAAGTTGCCCAATCTTCGGCCAACTGGCCACTCAATGCAGGGGTAACCTCATCTTCGGTGTAGTTTGGATAGGCTCGGTCGAGAATGTGATTGTAAGGCACCTCGTCGTAGAGTGCCAATAAACCCGATTTGCGATATCCTGCAGGAGCAGTTCCGATAACTGTGCCGGTACTTCCGATATGGTCGGTGTGGAAGTGCGAAGGCGCGCAATAGTCAATAGCCCTCTTGCCTTTTGGCAGGAAATGCTTGATGTAGTTTGCGTAGGTTATGTATGGAGGAGTGTTGCTATTTGGGCGTTGTGGAGTGTTGCTCTCTCCTCCTTCGTATTCGCCGGCATCGACAAGCAGAGTGGTGCCGTCGGGCAGAATATAGAAGCAACATTCGCCTCTTGCGCTATTTATAAAGTGAATATCCAAACAGCCTTCGCTCCAATTGGGGAGAGTCTTGCTAAGTTCAACAGATGTTGCACTTGTTGTAACCCTCTTTTTTGCCGATTTAGGTGCGCCATTGCTGTAAGTGATATTCAACAATGCAGTAATCGCTAAAATGAAAACAAATCTTTTCATAAAAAATCTATAAATGTTTATTGTGCAAAAATAATAAAATTATTTATATGGAAAAAATAAAGAGTGTCAGTTATGCTATTTTTTGTATATTTTAACTATATTTGCGACACGAATTGTTTTTAAAAAGAAAAAAAAAGACAAAATGAGAAAGATTTTTTTGGTTGTTGCAGTAGCAGTTTCTGCACTATTTTCGACCTCTTGTTCCCCTAAAACGGTGGTGGTTGATGATGAGGTTCCTGCCGGAAATATCGTTTTTGAGCGAATTCTCAACGATACGGTATATGTGCATCAGGAGTTGCGTGGCTCGAAGAAGGCTTGGTTCTATTGGGCGTTCCGCGTAAGAGGTGCGCAGGGCAAAAAGCTGACTTTCGTATTTACAAAGAGTTTTGCCATTTGCGAGCGAGGACCACTCGTGTCGCTCGATAAGGGAAAATCGTACGAATATTTGGCCGAAGAGGGCTCGACTCCGCACTCATTTACCTACACCTTCCCTGCCAATGCAAAGGAGGTTTGGTTTTCGGAGTGCTTCCCTTATACGCCCGAGATGTGGGCGTCGTTCTTGAAGGCTCCGCACAAGGGCGAGTTTGAAACGGGAGTGTTGTGCAAGACGCGAAAAGGTCGTGATGTA
>JAEIGA010014379.1_pt1 | contig 12049 bp, 20 predicted proteins | sample 9270691 | NCBI WGS metagenome assembly JAEIGA01 (sample SAMN17057246, study PRJNA624740) | gut metagenome | biome: biome; isolation source: fecal sample | host: Bos grunniens | place: China: Xizang | collected 2019
ACAAACTACTACAAGAAAATCATATGCAGATATATGTAGAAAATTAAAAAGAAATACAATTTAATAATAATTAATTAATTTTAATTATAAAAAAATCAAAAAAAAAGGAGATAACAAAAATGTCAAAAACAAACGAAAAAATGTATGCGGTACTAAGAGAAAATGGTAAAACAGTAGAAATTGATACAGAATTTCTAATGAATAATCAATATAATACTGTTGAAGACACAAGAATTTATGATACTGATATTCTTCGTATTATCAATGACAAAAGAATAGGATTGTATTGTTGTTCAAAAAAACAAGGCACTTATGAAGAAGTGCAAGAAGCTATTGATAGAGAACGAGCTAAAATTGAAAACTGTGTTGGTTGTGACGGTAGCCGTTGTTTTTGGTATCAAATTGATAAAAGATTGGTAGACAACAATCATAGACAAGAAAGAATAGAAAATGGAAAACTTATTGTTGATTCAACAGATCATACAGAATGGTCATTGAAGTGTAGACATAAAGAAGATTATAATGGTAAATGTGTTTATGATATAGACGAAAAACCTATATTGTTCACAGAAAAGAACTATTGCTTCTTTGTTGAACATCCTAATGGTTTGCCTGACAATTCTGATTTTGTCAAATGGTTACAAACAAACCATGAAAAATGCAATATCGTTCCTTGTTGGAGTGATATGACTTTGGAAAACTGTTCAATATTAAGAGCTGATGTTAAACTAGGTTCATATATTTTAACAATTAGAAAAAATCCCATAAAAGGTCTACATTTTAAAATTCATAATGCTCGTGATCAGGTAAAATTCGCTTACGATTTTAAAAATAAAAAGTTCATTACAACAGATGGCATTGGTTATAAAGTATCTTCTCATTTATACAAACGTTGGAAAAAAGACGTTATTACTTGTTGGGATAAGTTCTCAAAACTTTGGAGTGAATGGGTAGAACTTTATGAAGCAGAACAAAACAATTAAACAACATTTAAAATTTTAAGGAGGAAATAAAAATGGCAAGTATTAAAGGTTTTCAGTTGAAGAATGTAAAGCAAACATTAGGTAGAGAAGGATATGGTTGTATTGCAACCATGTACCTCAATGGAAAGAAAATTGGCACTTATGAAGATTATGGTGATGGTGCTTGTGAAAATGTAACCTATGTATCTAAAGAAGCAGAAGAAAAAATGATAAGAGTTATTATTGATTATGCAAAAGGGTATAATAATGAGTTTATTATTAACCTCTATCACGAAAGACCTCAGCAATTTAAAGAAGAATGTGAAAGATTTAAGCAAAGATACCCTTATATTCCTGACGAAGATATTACTATTGAAACAATGGCAAGTAATTCTATTGTATATATTGTTGAGGGATTGCTTGAATTAATTGAAGTAGAAAAAGTATTTAAAAGAGCTTTGAAAAATGGCTATAAAGCTGTTAGTGTTGATAAGTGTACTATAACACGATATCCAGAAAGTTTTTCTGAAGAAAGAATTAAAGAAATGGCAAAGGGTGAAGAACTCTATATGTCACTTGAAGATTTTAATAAATAAGGAGGAATTTAATATGACATACAAACAAACAGCAATCATTGAAAAATCTATTTTGGACAGGGTAAATAGACTATTGGATATCGAATGTTTTGAAACTCTATCAACAAAAAAAAGAAAAGTATTAAACGCAAAAGAAGACGATTTTATTCCTTTGGTTTCAGTTGTTTTTGGAAATGAAAATATCATTGATATCGATGTGTGTAGTGGAACTGGTAATTATTATGATAATTGTGTTTTAAAGGACAAGAAAGGAAAGGAAATCACTTGTTTTGATTGTAGTTATTCTATTGATAAAACAATGGAGTTCAACTATGGTGAAGACACATATATTATTGTAATAAAAACTGAATAATTTAAGATTTTATTAGGAGGAAAGTAAAAATGAAAAAGAACTTTTTAGACATCAAAGTTGGTGATAAGGTAGTCGTGTGGGATGAATACTCTCACGATTATGCAGAACACATTCTTAAAGTTGATAGTATTGAATATGAAAAAGAGTGGATTACAGAAACTAATCCAAAAGGTATGCATTGTTATGGTACAGACCTTGAAGAAGAGGAATGGGGAGACGATTATATTACTCACGTTACAGAATCTAACTTTGTAAAGTTTTTTATAGAAAGAGAAACATTGTGGGTTTGTAATCGTTGTCTTGCAGGAATTCAAAGTACTCAGGGGAATCAAGCAACACTTAAACATTATGTTGAGGGAGCAGAAGCCCAATGTGATTGGTGTGGTTTTAGGTCTGACGTATTATATGAATTACTTTAAGGAGGAATTTAAAATGAAAACAAAATATTATGTGTGTGGTTTGGGCTACGACAAGAATGAACATTTAAATGGTTATGAACAAGATTTTGGTGTTTTTAACACCTATGTGGAAGCTTATGAATTTTTTGTAAAATTGCAATGCAAAGGTGCTAACGTACTTTTCACAAAAACTCCTGAAACATATCGGTTAGTTATTCAAATAGAAGAATGTGAAGAAACTGAAGAAGACGGACTTCATTGTCTTAAGATACACAACAGATGGAGTTTTGTTAATCCAATTAAAGAAAGGAAGAAGAAAATAAATATGAGTTGGAAAAACGAACTTAATAAACTAATGGAAGAAGGGATTTCAGACTCTAAAATTGAGGATTTTATAGAATTACACTCAAAAATAAATCCTAAAGAAATTTGGGATTATGTGTACGAACACAATGCACCAGAACAATGTAAAGGTTGTAGGTTTATACAAAATTCTGATACAATGCCTTGTATAAGATGTTCAAGACGAATTAAGGTAAAAGATTATTATGAAATTAGATAAAGATTGGAGGAAAATAAAATGGAAAAAAGTATTAAACAACTTTCTTTTGAAGTTGAATTTCAATTTCTTCAAGGCTATAAAAATGACTTTGGAGAACCTAGAGCACAGATTACTCTTGATTCAGGAGAAATGATAGAAATTATCTTTGACGAGAATATGAAAAAGTATTCAATGCTTATATTCAACGAAGAAGGGAATCCTATGTTGCCATATTATAATGCTGACACAGTTGAAGAGTTATTAGAAGAAATTTGTGAATATTAAAGGAGGAATTGAACTATGGGTTGGACAAGTTATCATGCAACACATTATAAAAACGGAAAGGTTGATAGAAAGGCAGAGTGCGATGCTTATTTTATGGAAGGTTTAAATAGGGGATATTATGAAGTTCTTAAATCTTCTATGGTAGGTAGCACATATTATGCGGCAGTGAAACCATTGAAGAGATACAGCAAAGATATTAGTGAAAACGAGATTATTGTAGATATTCCTATAAACGAACAGCAAGTATTTGGGGTAGTATTCTTAACTTCAATAGATAGTAAAGATTATCACAACTTCAGCTACAAAGACATGGATGAGAGTATGGGACCTTGTTATTATGATTGTCCTAAAGGAATTCTTGATTTGCTTTCTCCAACAGATAGTGAATGGGCTAACAATTGGAGAACCAAATGTCGAGAAAGAATAGAAAAAAAGAACAATCCAAATGCTCTTAACAAGTTGCCAGAAGGAACGGTTATTAAAGTTACTTTGCCTTTTGATACTCAAAGATATAGTAAAGGAACTGAAGTAAAACTAACAAAAATTAAATATGGCAAAAGAAGCAAGTGGTTTACAAACAATTGTTATTTTACACAGGGACTAATGAAATCACTTGAAGGACATTATGAAATAATTAAGAGAGGAGAATAATTATGAATAACCCTATTTACACTTGGATGGGACTATACACAATTGGAGGTAGAAATGGAATACATTTTTCTATCTCTTTTTTAGGTAAGTGTATCAAAGGTTGGAAAGATTACTATGAAGGACAAAAACCTTGGAAATCCTTTGGGTATTCTAATCCTATATTTGCTATAAGTAAAAATTGGGGGTATGATGAAAAATTAGACCGATATAGAGTTGTATTTTGTTTGCTTTGGTTTAACATACAATGGTAATTAAAAATCAAATTAAAAATTTAAGGAGGAATAATACTATGACAAAACAGACAACATTAAACCCAGTAAAAACAAAATTTGGAATGATTTCAATTGAAACATTAATGTATCCAAGGTCAGAAGAAGATAGAATAAAAATATATGATAGCGATGATAAGTATTTTGATTACTTCTCAGTTGAAACACTCTATAATTCAGCTTGCGAAATGGAAACAACTATTGAAGAAGAATATGCAACAAGATTAAAAGCTTTTCGTGAAGCAGACACCTTTGAGGATTTGGTATTGTTGTTAACAACTGATTATATTAAAACAACAGATAATCCTCTTGAATTAGAAAGAGAATTAAACACCACAGTATCTGATAACGATTATGTTAACCGTATTGGTAACCACTATGTTTTAATGAAAGAATAAAAAACAAAACAACCATTTAAAAAATAATAATAAAAAACAATAAGAAAAGGAGTAAATACTATGAAAAACACAACAGTAAAAGTAACAAAAAAGGAAATGAGAGACAACGAATGGACAAGAGAAATGAAATTAGATTATTATTGCAATCTTAATAATCTTGTAACTATGGCTACCAATAATTCTAAACTTGGTAGTCAAATTTGTGGTTTGTCTATGCCACCTGTTACCACTTGTCGTAGAAATGCACCTTGTAAAAAAGGTTGCTATGCATGTAAAGGTCATCAACAGTTTGCTTCAGTATTGGGTACTTATCTTAAAAATTTAAGATTATATAATGAAAACCCCATTGTGTTCTTTGAGCAAATTGAAAACTATTTGAAATATTCAGGTTATCGTTATATGCGTTGGTTTGATAGTGGAGACATGCCTGATAGCAATTTCTTTGGACTTATGGTTAGATTAGCGAAGCGTCTTCCTAAAGTACGTTTTATGGCTTTTACAAAGAAATATGAAATTGTCAATCAATATATTGCTAACGGTGGAATAATACCTAATAATTTAATTATTATTTATTCAGCTTGGGATAAAAATTGGAACATATCTAATCCTTATAATCTACCAGTAGCATATGTAGATTTTAAAAATAAAGAATTAAATCCACAATTTCCTCAAAATGTACAACAGTGTGAGGGTAAATGTTCAATATGTTATAAATGTTGGCATTTGCAGGAAGGTGATAGTGTAATATTTCATCAGCACTAATTGTCAAGAGGATATTAAAAAACAAAAAAGAAAAGGAGATTAAAAAATGACAGAATTTACTAAAAGAGAATTGGCTATGGAAAATTTGGTGCACTTACAATTTTGTGAATATAATGAAAAAGAAGAATGTATTTACACTAACTTTTCTGTTTCTAAACTTTGGCTGTTAGAACATTTAGACTTAAAAATCTCAGAACTATCTAATTTTCTTGATTCTTATACTTCTGAGGACAGTCAACAGATTTATTCTTCTGCTGTTTTAGAAGAAACTGTGTGTGAAGTTTCCTATAGCAATTCAATTTATAAAAAAGATAATATACAACACGTTCTTAGAGATACTACTCAAACTTTTCCGATTACCACTTCGGTTTCTATTGAGACATTAGAAGATATTGTAGTAACAGCTTTAGAAGGGGGTATAGGTTATTGGAGTGTTTTAGATAACTCTACAAAAGCATGGAAAAAATATGATTTCTGTGATTTACCAATCTCTCAGGCAGCTTTTGAATTGCTTTATAATGGAGAAGCATTAAAATTTTATGACGTAGAAGATAATACAGAAGTATGGCAATTAACTTGGAAGAATTTGTTGAAAGGAGTGGAAATGTTTGGTGGAGTAAAAGAAGAAGATATTGATACTGAAGTTGCAGATCAAATTATTCAGTATGCTTTATTTGGAAAGGTGGTGTTTGGTTAAAAATTTTTTACCAGTAGCAAAAACAGAAAAAATAAACGAAAGGAGTATTGCTTTTATGCAGTATAAAAAACCAATTTCCCAAAACATCTTCACTGTAAATAATAATTTGTTGACCGCTACAACAAAATACAGTGAAGAAGTAGGTAAAACCATTATTAGGGTTTTAGACTCTAATAAAATTAAATGTGTACCCAAAAGTGTGGTCTCCTCACCTATGAGTATAACTTATAAGTATGCTTTGGAGTCATACGACATTAAGAAATCACAGCTTAAATCAATTGAGGAAAGTTTACCTATGTTTCTCAATTGTAGCTCAGTGAAATTCAGCTTTATTCCTGAAGAAACAGGATTTGCTATCACTATTCCAAACCATAATAGACCTGTTGTTCCATTAGGTAATCTTTTGAATACAATAGAATATCAATTGATTGATAGTGATACTAAATTTATTATGGGTATTGATAGTTTTAATAAACCTGTAATCTTGGATTTTAACAAAATTCCTCATATGATAATTTCAGGTACAACTGGCTCAGGTAAATCAGTAGCTATTAATACCATAGTTTGCTCTATTTTAGCAAACGCTGTAATTAATACTGTTCAGTTTGTCTTTATAGACCCAAAACAGGTTGAACTAACTAAGTATTCTAAATGTACTAAGTTTCTGAATAGACCTGTGGCTACCTCTACAAGAGAAGCTATAGACGCTCTTTGGGATATGAAGTATGAAATGAATAGGCGTTATGGTTTGTTTGCAGAAAAAGGAGTAGCAAACCTTGAACAGTATAACAAAATATTGGAGGCTTCTAATGAAGTGTTGCCTCATATTATTGTTGTTATTGATGAGTTAGCAGAATTAATAAATGCTGATAAGAACTTGGTTCAAAACTACTTGGTATCTTTAGGACAGAAAAGTAGAGCTTCTGGTATTCATTTGATTTGTGCTACTCAAACTCCAAGAGCTGAAATCATTTCAGGTAAGTTAAAAGCAAATTTTACTACTCAAATAGCTTTTCAAGTTCAAAACTTGCAAGAGAGTAGAATAGCTTTGGGAGTATCAGGGGCAGAAAAGCTGATTGGTAAAGGTGACGCTATGTTCTTTGATTCAGAACAACACGGTTTTAGAAACTTTCAGTCAGCTATGGTTACTGATAATGAAATTGAGAAATTAATTGATTATATAGAAAATCACTCTATAATTGATTAGTTTCAAAAGAGTTTATGGAGACTTCTCTTTAATACAAAAAGTCTCCAATATTTTTAATTTATTTTAGGAGGAAACATTTATGAAAAATATTACAATAGAAGAAGCTGTAAACAATATTTTGGGAATTATACAAAATCCCATTAATAATACTCAACAAGACAAGAATAAAGAGTTTTATGAATATCTTGACGATATATCTCTTAAAGAGGTAAAAGAAGCTGTAAAATATTTTTCTAAAAGATTTAGAATAACAGAAGATAATCAAAAAGATGAGTTTGTGTTAATGACTAAAGAACAAGTAGCTCTCTTTAACGAATTAAAAGTTGAACCTTATGGCGAAGTAAAAACAAGAATTGAATATATGGATAAAGAACATACTCAAATTTATTGTTACATACTTTATAGGGAACATAATAAAAAACAGTTTCCCTTATACAAAAAAGCTAATTAAAAATACTAAAATAAAAAAAGGAGAATAAATACTATGACAACATTAGAACTTCGTAAAACTTTTTTAGAGGTAATTGAAGAATTAAAACCTATTTTCCCTGAGGTAACTTCTAATACCTATACCACAATTTTTAATGAAACAGCAAAAAAACGTTATGGACAATGTAGAAGAATTAGTCCCTATCATTTTGAAATATCCATTAATAAACTTTTTGCTGAGATTTGTTCAATCAACAAAGTTAAGAACACCATTGTTCATGAAATTCTTCACGCTTTGCCTGGAGGAATGACTCATAAAGGTGATTGGGCTCGTTACGCTCAGATTGTAAATGTTAAATTGCCTCATTATCATATTACTCGTACTAACTTTTATAAAGAATATAATCAGGCTATACAAAAAGACGTAAAATATATAGTGTATTGTCCTGATTGTGGTATGAGTTGGAAACGCTATCGTAAAAGCTCTATGGTTGCAGAAGTAATGAACGGTAATAAACGTAATTATCATTGTCCTAAGTGTAAAACCCCTGTAAAAGTAAAAATTGAAAATTAAAGAAAGAATTATAAAGAAAAAGGAGATTGTTATTATGTTATATGGAAGAGAATCAAAGTTTTTTATTGAAGAAGGAACAAAGTTTGCAGGATATACCACTGGTGAAAAATGGAAATATTATTCCTGTCCTTATTTTGAAAAAGAAGTGATAGAACAAATTTTTAGGGAAAATGATTATATCGTTTGGGGATATAATTCTGATAAGGATTGCTTTATTTACTATTTCCCTGAGGAAGTTTTAAAAAGTAATCAAGATATTCCTATTCTTTATGGAATAGATATTAAAACAGTCAACGGAATTAAACATGTTTATCAACTTGGTGCAGGAGAATGGATTTGGCAAGAATTTTGTACTTTTGAAAAATATATAGTGTCAGCTTCTACTTCTCATTTTTGGATAGACGAATATGATGTTTTGGAAACAAAAGATTGGAAAGAAGCTCACGATTGGATTAATTTGCAGAGACTAAATGATAAATGTTTAATGATTACTGTTTGGTCAAAAGATAAAAACGAAGAAGCTAAGGTTATTAAGAAAATCCAGAGAGAACCAAAACTAACAGAAAGCAAAAAGTATTATTCTTATAATACTATGTTTAGAAGTGTGAAAGATTTGTTGTCTACTTTCTGTAAAGAAAACAATATATATTTTGAACCGTCTGGTAGAGAAGCAGGTTGGCATTTTGAAATTCTTTGTAGTGAAGAGGAACTTAAAATGTGTAATGATTTTTTAGATAGTATATCTATTACTGAACAACGTGATTAACATTTTAGTTTAAAGAAAGGAAGGTGATAACATGATAATTGTAAATAGTATTAACTCTTCATAACAGATTACACAAATAAAATAGACCAGTAAAAGGGAAGTCTTTAAAAGCTCTTTTTTTAGGGGTGGCTACCCTTTTTTAGCCAGTGGGGGGAGATTTTTTTAAAGCCCCGCCAAAAAAGTGCCCTCAACACCCCCAACAGTTAACATAATATAGCACTTTTTTACTCTCCAATTACCATTTGTTTCTTTTTTGGCAGAGTTTTTTTTTGGCGTACACCAAAAAAATTTTTTCTTCGTGGGGGAGATTTTTTCTTTTGTTGCTCCCTTTTTTTACCCCTGCCCCGCTTTTTTGGTAGTAGAGCTTCTTCTCGTGTACCCCAAAAACAAAAAAAGAGAGCTTGTAAGCTCTCTAATCAAAAAACCTATAACACTCTCACTAAAATTAAAAACTCCGTCAGAACTAAAAATTAAGCTCTTCAGCTACAATATTATAAAGATACCTGATGATATAATTTTCTTGATTTCTTTTTTATTGCTCCAATATAAACAAGAGTGGTATCACCTCTGGAATGATTAAACATCTGTTGTATTTCCTCTATGGCTACCCCTTGTTCATATAAAGCAGTTCCTAATGCTTTTCTGCAAATATGTGAAGATACAGTATATACCTTACTTATTCCTGATTTACTTTGTGCTTCTCTTAAAATTTTATCATAAGAAGATAGAGTTAAATGTCCTTTGCCTTGTCCTTGCTTTCTACTGGGGAATAAATAAAAAGAGTCTACTAATTTATCCTTAAAAGCATTATAATATTCCTGTATCACTTTTTTAGCAGTATCATTTAATTCTACTATTCTCTTTTTATGTGTTTTCTGTTCTCTAATGCTAAAGATATCTACAACCTTGCCATTTTTAATAATCAAATCTTTAGGTAAACTCAATAAGTCTCCTGCTCTTAACCCTACATTCAAATTAAAAGCTAATAAAGCATAATTCCTTAAATTATTTGGTTTACTCAGATCCAAACTCAAAAAATAATTCTTTAACTTCTGTATATCTTCTCTTTCCAAACTATCTGCAGGTGTAGCTGCTTTTACCCCATTAGATTTTAAAATGGTTTTTTTCATTATCTTCACCTCTTAATATATCTTGATATATCCCTGAGACCTCCAAAAATTAGTTCTGAGCGACTTTTAGATTAAAAAGGATAAACTACTCTCCCCCTTATCTAAAAATTGCTTAGAAGCTAATTTTGAACCTCCCTGTTACGAAATTGTCCATTAGAGATTCATATTCTGCTCTTTCGTGTGGTAAAACAATTTCGTCATTTGCTAACAAATAAAAAACAGTAAGATGTTGTAAATTTCTTAATGCTCCCATAATTAAGCTATGCTCTTTTCCAAAAGCAGAATAAGTTACAAGTTTATGAAACCAATGCTCTTTATTATCAGAAAGAAATTTAGTGTCTCCTGAACAAGCAGCAGACCATATCTTTTCTTCCATATCTACTTCTTCTTTTTTATAATATTCTTTGATTAACCATATTTTTTCGTCTTCTGTGGTAACGCCATAGTAATCATCAGTACGAGAAAAATAAAAATCTTTTCCATAAAGCTGTTTTAAAGCTATTTTAATTATAGTCCATTTACCACAGCAAATATCTATTTGGGTATCGTCCTGTTCTTGGATAGCAGTTTCCCATCCCTGAATAACCTCTATCATAGCTTTCCCTAATTCTGTTTCTAAAAACTTGTTAACGTATAATGGTAATGACATAATATCTTCCTCTCCTTTTTTAGTCTATATATGTGGTGATTAACAATACCCATTGTTTAGGATCATATTGAGGATTGCCCTTGAAAGGATCAGTCTTTGAATGATTGAATACTATCTCCTTTTCCCCTGTTATTAGATTGTAAATTTCGTGTTCGTACATTGTGTGAACTCCTTTACTTTAAGTGTTTTGTAAGTATAGTATATCATAAGAAAATTGAGTTGTCAAGAGGATATTGGATAAATGACAAAAAAGTGAAGAAACTTGTCATTCGCTATCCCTAAAAAGGTGGAGGTCTATCGTTCTTTGTTACCTAAAAAACAATAAACCTCCTATATTAAGAGAAAAACAATTATGTCCTCTTTATTAGTGTGTCCTCTATTTCTCTGTTTTATTCTTTGGAATGGAAAACACTAATTTTTGTTATGTGATAAGTAGTTGTTAAATAATTTGTTAAGTCTGTTATATGATATTTGTACCTTCTGGTTAAAGATGGTACATTAGAGTAAACTGTGTTGTTGTAGACTGAATTGGTTGCCTCTGTTATTTGTACCTCTCTGTGTCCTACTCTTTCTGCTTTCAACATTGCGTCATAGGCTTCCCCAAAAGTAAGAAAACTATCTAAAACATATTCTCCTGTTGATAGGATAAAAATATCTGTAAACAATTTTTTCTTTTCTGCTACTTCTGTTTTTTCTTCTTCCATATTACTTGCTCCTTATATTTTAAGTATATTCTTTATATTTACTGTAAATAATCCATCTTCTACTTTACTTCTGTCCCAATAACTGCTCTTTACTATCCCTGTCTGCATTAGAGCTTCCTTAGTGATTAGCCTATCATTTAAGTAATACAATACCTCTGGTTTGTTAACTGTTGTGTATAGCCTTAGGTAAACATTATACTCCCCTGCTTTATTAGTATGCTCAATTAATAGATTGGGTATTTTCCATTTTCCCCAAGGAAGAGAATTAGCTTTTTCCTTATTCATACTGAAAGTTTGTGGTGTAGCAAAACTTGTTCCCATAACTTCTTCATAGGATTTTCTGTATACTTTTTCTCTATATGCTTTTGTATTAGTATACTGTATTCCTTTTCTTACTGTGCTAATTGTAACTTTTGTTACTGTAATCTGATTACCATATTTCTTTTCTACTGGCAATTCACTTTTCCAAGCCATTTTAAAAAATCTGCCGTTGGGAATTTGATTAAGTCTCTGTAGTAATTCTTTCTCTTTCATTATTGCATACCCCTTATTAAATATTTTGTACTGTAATTATATCACTTGTTTTTTCTTTTGTCAATAGGATATGTAAACTTTTTAAAAATATACTTTGTTTTAAGAAACTATATTTTCAATTTAAGTTTTTTAAAAAATCAAAAAA